>Ga0308012_10001808_pt1 | contig 11170 bp, 10 predicted proteins | sample Neamet179_FD_203133 | JGI IMG/M metagenome (GOLD analysis project Ga0308012, IMG submission 203133) | Marine microbial communities from water near the shore, Antarctic Ocean - #179 | ecosystem: Environmental > Aquatic > Marine > Unclassified | place: Southern Ocean | collected 2014-07-25 | reverse complement strand
CCGAGCACAACCGGAACAGCATTCTCCTCATTCACCGACACAGAAAATGCACGTGCGCGGGCCAATGAAATCATGCCCAAGTTGTACGACAGTTTCCTGAATGCACTCGGCATCCCAGGAACCGAGAGGCAGCGAATTATGGAGGCACTGGTGGACTTCGGGGCCCAGCGCTACCAGATGTTAGACGAGTTATTAGCCGGGTCAATTTCCCCAGATCAGGCCGTCGCGCTGTTTGGCGCTGATGCGCTATCCGAAAACCTACAGAATTTGTTAACCGCAACTCAGCAAGACGATCTGCGTCAATACGATCAGCTGCTCAGAAACGATACCCTGCGCGAAGTCTATCAACAGTCCCTGCGAAACATGGGAACCGCTCTCGAGGGTGCTACCCGGGAAGAGGTGACTCAGGCATTGGTCAATGAAATCGTCTCTGCAGAGAATAATTGGGGCTCACTGGTTGCAGAAGATGGCAGCATGCGCAGTGCCTATAATGACAAGCTAGCCGCTTTTGACCGAGCCCGAAACGCTCTAGGGCCGGACCTCAATACACAGCAACTGGAGCATCTCGACAGGTTTATCGAGACTCAATCCAGCGGCATCGATGTGATATTGGAAGCTTCATCTGACCGTAGCGGCTCAGTGTCCATCACCCAAGCTCGCGTAGGGGTCGAGAATCTACCCCGCTAAAGCTTCAAAACAGCTCTGCTGACTTACATTTTTTAGCAGAATACCATACATTAGAGGGCTTGCGGCCGCGCGCGTGCGGCCCTCAATAATCTCATCACGGAGTCTAGATATGTCTGAATTACGAACAGCTAGGGACTGGAAGCGAAGCAGCCTACTCGCTATTTCCCTTCTGACGTTGGTTGCCTGCAGCGATAATGAAAGCTCTACAGATACTGCAGCCAAACCATCTGCTGATAGCGATATGCAGCAAGCCAACACGGCCGAACTCGGCTATAGCAGAATAAATGCCCCGGATGAGAATGACCCGCTAAATGCACAGATATTCGAACTCGACAATGGCCTGCGCGTATACCTGACTGAGAACCATGAAGAACCACGATTCTATGCTGAGATCGCCGTGCGCGCGGGAAGCAAGCACGACCCCATAGATGGCACAGGTCTGGCCCACTATCTCGAGCACTTGCTGTTCAAGGGCAATCAAAATCTAGGCAGCCTCGACTACTCTCTAGAGAAACCACACCTAGACCGCATCGTCGAACTGTATGAAGAGCACCATGGCGAGACAGACACTACCCGCCGCGCAGAAATCTACGCAGAAATAAATAGCGAAGCACAACTGGCCGCTCAGTATTCCGTGCCAGGAGAATTGGACAAGCTCTACAACAGCATGGGCGGCAGCGCGCTAAATGCACACACGTCATTTGAGGAGACTGTCTACAAGATCGGCCTTCCCTCGAACCGGCTCAGGCAATGGGCAGAGCTCGAATCCGATAGATTCGTCAATCCGGTATTTCGACTTTTTCACACTGAATTAGAAACGGTCTATGAAGAGAAGAATCGTTCACTAGATAGCGCGGGCCGCATCATAGGAACCGCTGTCAACGAGACCTTATACAAGGTTCATCCCTACGGGCAACGACCCACAATTGGTACAGTTGATCACCTAAAGAACCCCTCACTGGTTTACATTCAGAATTACTTCGATACCAACTACGTTCCTAACAACATGGCCATCTTCATAAGTGGCGATATCGACCCTATCGAGACTATCACGCTGATAAGCGAGAAATTCGCCCATTGGGAACGAAAGCCAATCCCCGAAATCGGCCCCTGGGCTGAAGAGCCTTTGCAGGGTCCGGAGCGAAGAACCGTACAATACCCAGGCGAGGAACAAGTACAACTTGCCTTTCGCACCGCGGGCAACGGCAGCGAAGATAAGGAAGCACTTATATTAGTCGACATGATTCTGGACAACAGTACGGCCGGACTTATCAATCTGAACCTAAACCAGCAACAGCTCGTCTCTGGCGCCGGTTCGTCGCCATCATTCTTGAACGATGCCGGCTCGCAGAACCTCTATGGCATACCGAAGCAGGATCAGACTCTTGCTGAGGTTGAACAACTCCTTCTCGATCAACTAGAAATAATTAAAGCGGGTGAATTTGAAGAGTGGATTATCCCGGCGATCATCAATGACTTTAAGAAGAGTGATAAGGGCGGCCTGGAATTCAATCAGGCGAGAGTAAGCATGATGCGCGACTCGTTCATTCAGGGTTCGCAGTGGGATTATCATGTAGCTGAACTCGATCGAATGAGTCAGTTGACTAAGCAGGACGTAGTAGATGTCGCCAACAAATACTTTGGCAATGACTATGTGGCCGTCTATAGAATCGACGCGCAGAACGAGATTCCAGTCGTTGAAAAGCCGCAGATAGATCCAGTAAAAATCGACTCATCGCTTCAGTCTCAGTTTGCCTCGCGCATCTTGGCGATGGAGTATGAAGAGATTGAGCCGACCTATGTAGAGGCAGACCGAGACTACCGCGTCATCGAATTCGCTGATGGCGTACAGCTCTACTATGCACCTAATCCTCTCAATGATTTATTCTCCTTCTCAATAAACATAGAAGTAGGCACGGAAGAAAACGAGAAACTAAATTTAGCTGCCGCCTTGATAGACGTTGCAGGCACGAATAGTAAAACAAATGAGGAACTGCAGAAAGAATGGTACCAGATAGGTACCGATTTCAGATTCGGCGCTGGAGGAAACTCATCGGGCATCTCTATCTCAGGTCTCGACGAACAATTCGAAGCCTCACTGGCTCTTGCTATGGACCTAATCAAGAATCCAAGCACCGATGAGCAGACGCTGGAACAGATGAAGGGTATCTTGCTAAAATCCAGAGAAGATCAGAAGAGCTCTCCACCAGCAATTTCCAGAGCACTGACTCTCTACAATCGCTATGGCGAAGAATCGCCTATGCTAGAAGCGCTCACACGCGAAGAGATAATGGCTTCGACCGTCGACGAGCTCCTCGCTCTTCCAGCCGAGCTGCTGAACTTCAAGCATACTCTCTCTTATACCGGCTCAATGCCTTTGGAAGATTTGGTAGAAGTGCTTCGGCGCCAACATCCAATAGCTGGCGAACTTGCAGATACGCCAGACTATCGTTTCCGCACGGCACGAGAGTTAGACGAGACGGAAATCTATGTTGTGGATCAACAGACTGCACAGGCGCAGGTACGCATTGAATTCCCAGACGGCGTCTACGACCGAGATGACAGCCTCGCATCTTCTATCTATACCAATTATTTTGGTAGCGGCATGTCCAGCGTAGTCTTTCAAGAACTGCGCGAGGCACGAGCCCTCGCCTATACGGCCGGCGCGCGCTATGCACAAGGTGGCAGGCTAAATGATCAGAACATCATGCTGGGCACCATCGGCACGCAGACCGACAAGACTGTCGATGCACTAAGCGCCTTCCTCGACCTGATCGATAATATGCCGGAGTCCGACGAACGCTTCGAGAGCTCTGTAGAATCTCTCATGAACCGCTATCGCACCTCGAAGATTAGTTTTCGTCAGGTTATTGGTGCAGTGCGCGGCTGGGAACGTCTCGGTATCCAGGGCGATCCTCGCAGAGAAAGCTATCAGAAACTGCAAACTGCTAGCATGGACGATCTGCTGAGTTTCCAACAAGAACACGTCAAAGATAGGCCGAAGCTGATCTCAATAGTCGGCGATCTATCGATTCTCGACGAAGAGAAACTTGAACAGTTTGGTACGGTCAAAGAAATCCAAGTAGATGATTTGTTCGTAGAATAAAATGACCAACGCGGCGACAGCTTCGAGCTGTCGCCGCGTTCCAACCCAATGTTCTTACGCGTAGTGTTACCAGCGAGCAACCTCCTGCATGTCAGCCTTATCCGTTATGGGACTAACAAAGAATTACGGTTCGTTTGCGGTCCTCGATAATCTCAACCTACAGATTGAAAAAGGATCGATACATGGCCTGGTTGGCCTGAACGGTTCCGGCAAGACTACGACTATTGAGTGCATACTCGGCCTTCAGGCCTACAATTCAGGCAATATCATCGTGCTCGGCCAATCACCTAGGCAACTTCATCTTACAAAAGGCAAGCTTGTTGCCATTTTCGATAGTCCGAGCCTGCATCCCAACTTAACTGTGCGCCAGTGCCTACAACACGCCCTACTACTGTGTGAAAAACCAACACGCAGTGCTTGTGAGGTAGAAAAGCTGTTAGGCGTTAGTCGTTTCAGCGATTTCAGAATCAAGAATCTTTCGCTTGGCAACAAGCGCCGGGTGTCAGTTGCGCAAGCCCTATTGGGAGACCCCGAATTTGTAGTACTAGACGAGCCATTCAATGGACTCGACGCAGAGGGTGTGGACGATGTGCTCGATTTAATCAGCACGCTTAACCGAGACCATGGCACAACGTTTTTACTATCGAGCCATCAGCTTCCTTACCTGGAACAGATATGTAGTCATATTGCGATTCTGCACCATGGGAAAATTACTCACAGCGACACCATCAGTAATTTGTTAGGAAATACGCAAGTCACCTTACAAATCAAGACTCCTCAGATCGAAGCTGCAAGCGGGGTGTTGGAAAATATCTCTGGTGTTAAACTTCTCAACATCGATGCAGACGGCTACCTGAACATTAGTGTCTCAGACTCTGACTCTATAGCTATCAATCAAACGCTAGTGGAAAATCAAATTCCAGTTGCCGAGCTAATTCTGAAACGCGCATCACTCGCCGGGCTGTTGCGCGAGATTACCAGCGAGGACGCCAGATGAACGGTCTGCTGGTCGCCATCAAATCGGAAATCTTTGTCGCGCTGCGCACCTTTGCCAACAAACTTATCGTGGCAGCGCCCTCTCTGGTTGCAGCAGCACAATTGCTGCTAGTAAAACTCACCGATGCCGGTCAGCAGGCACGAGACAGCTTGTTAGGAGGGTCCGGTTTCGAGCAGTCGGTGGCAAACAATGCCTACGGCTTCTTCGTAGATGGACTGACCACCGGCCTAACCATGCTAGGGCTGCTATTAGTTGCTCAGGGTGCTTACAGTTTTAGCTACGATCGTGACATTGGCAGCATTCGCCACCTATTGATCCGGCGCGTAAGCCGCAGTAGCATGCTCACTGCAAAACTCATTCACCTGCACTTACTGGCCCTGTTGTCCGTCCTTCTTCTATTGAGTACAAGCTACCTACTCAGCGGGATACTCTGGGAATTTAGCGCTATAGTTGAAGATGGTTTTGAACTGATCAGTGAGCAAGAGATTCGTGAGGAGATATGGTTAGGTCTTCGCTTGGCGCTAGTGCCATTGCCAGCAGCCATTGCCTTCGGTCTATTAATCTCGGTGTCCACACAATCGGCAACCCAGGGTGTTACCACCGCGCTGGGCATTACACTGGCGATAGATATCTTTAAGGGACTGCTCGGTGATATGGCGAACTATCTGTATGCGAGCTTTCAGCCATCCTTGATCGATCAATCTTACTTGCAATCCGTTAGCCGAATAGTTCGCGGCTACTCAGATGTATTAATAGACGATAGCGTGCTGCAATTGAATATGTGGGTGCCCTTTCCTGCACTTTTATTGTTCTTTGCCGCTGCCCTATGGATCGTGCAGCGAAGGAAAATATAAGTATGTGCACAAGTAAAACGAAACGTAGTATCTCGATATTTGCCCTCCTCCAACTGTCCTTGCTAACAAGCTGCGTAAGTTACGAGCCCGCCATTCTAGTACCTGCGCTAAGCCTATCAGCGGAAGAGATTACACTTGTAGACACAGCAGGCGCCGGCGGGGCCAGAATTGATTTCGGTGTCGAGCTCGGCCTGAACGAGAGTGATTCCCTTAGCAATATCGAAATACTGCCAGGGGTTCGTGTGCGCGGCATTTCAGCTAATGGCCCTGCTGATTCAGCCGGAATTCAGCCGGGGGACATTATCCTTAGTATCAATGGAACGTTAACCAATCATCCCGACGTTATTGAGGCTCTGCAACAGCAGACACCAACGATTGAGAACACACTCTTCAATGTACGTAGAAATACTGCGGTGTTCGAGGCTACCGTGATACCTCGCACTGTCAATAACAATGACGCTCCCCGCGAGTTGTATCGAATCGATCCAATCGCGAGTCGTGCCGCCTATCGCACGGAGATGGTCAGCATCAGTGCGCAGCCTAGTATCGCCGCTGCTCGGGTTATGGATGTTTATCAAACCAGCCCGCTACGTGACGCTGCGATCGAAGTCGGCGATATGATCTTAGCTGTAAACAGTGAGCCTCTTAACTCGGCGCAGGATCTAGTCAGTCGGTTTAACTCAGAGCTCGAACTAGGAGAAACGGTAACCGTAACCGTCTTTGACGGCGAATCAGTATTAGAAAAACGCTTCGATCTTTGGAATCCAGGTAGACGCGTGAGCGAAATATCTTTCGGGCCCCTAATTCGATATCAATCGTCGGTTGTGCCAGACTCGAAAAGTTTCTCCCTATTAAATCTCTGGCTATTTTCTTTATATAGCTACAACCGAGTAGATGAGGAGAGATCACACAGCATTCTTGGCCTAATAAAATATAGCAGCGACCTAGGCGAGCTGATTGAAGAAGAGAACTAATCAAAGTGACGATCAGAAAATCATCAATAGATTATTGGATGAGATTGACCCTTCCCGTTCTTGTCATCTATGCGGTGCTATCCGGCGCTGCATTTGCACAATCCAATTATGTTGCCTTCGAACTGGAACGTGAGAACAACTGGGAGCGACAGCTCGCATTTGAGGACCTCGATGGAGATGGACTCAAAGACATCATCCACTCCAATTACCAAGCCGGGATTGGCCGCGAATTACACATCTTTCATCAGCAAGCCGACGGAAGTTTCTCTACAACTGCGCAACGTATCGAGATTAAGACTGAGATAATAGCGGTCGCTTTTGCCGACCTCCGAGCTACGCCGGGCAGTGAAATTCTGCTGATCTCAAACTCTGGCGTGTTCAGCCTCTCCTCTGCACTCGAAGGCTATGGAGGCAATATCAAGCAGTTACTGGAGTGGGAGTTGATTGCCGCCGTACCCGATCTAGAACGAGTGCAGTTTTTATCCGACCTACAAGATATCGACAAGGATGGAGAGATAGACCTGCTACTACCTGGTGATGGCGTCTACGGCCTATTCAAAGGCAGAGGCAATGAAGTTTTCGAGCTGGTCTCCACGTTCAGCACAGACAGTGAATCTCTGTCAGCCGCGCAAAGAGGCCGCGACAGCTCAGGCATGGACGCTCGAATCGTTATCAATGCCGAAGAGGGTGTTGTTATCGAGTTAAACGTCGAGTCCGATTCCTATTTCGCGGACTTCGTCGAGCAATGGGATGCTAATGAGGAGCCTGCACGTTCTTTGCTACGCGCTCAGAGCTGGATGCCAACAGCAATCATCGCGCAGCTAAATGAAGACACGCTTTCTGACATCGCCTATATCAATCAGGGTGCGGACGGTCTCGGAAAACTAAACTTCCATTTCCAGGACGCTCAGGATGGTTTCAACAGCGAACCAGACTGGATAGGCAGCATAGATACGCGGGGCGATATGCAACTCGTCGATGTGGACAATGACAAGCTGCTCGATCTCTTACGCATAACCGGAGAAGGAAACGACCGAAGTGCCTATTTTTATCGCAATCAAAACGGATCTTTTGATCTAAAACAGCCGAACCAGGTCATGCGCTTCTCGGGATACGATGTTCGACTCAATGTAATTCCACTAGAGCAAGACTCTGCCCCAGTATTAAATGTTAGCTACTACACAATTCCTGTGGTCGACGCGATTCGCAACGCGAGCATCAATCGTTCGCAGCTATTATTTGGCAGCGACGATGCAGACGAGAATCAGTTTTTCAATCGGCGCCCCGACTCAAGACTCGACGAGAGTTTCTCGGCAGCGAATGTGCGCGGCCTATCCGAGCAGATGTCCCTGCAATATGATATCGATGGCGACGGTCGCAAGGACGCCATCTTTGTTACTGAGAATGGCACACTTGCTGCCAAGAAAATCAACGAAGACCTGACTATCCAGAGCCAGCCCTTCTGGGAATATGTCTCTCCAAACACTGTCTTCGAGTTTCAGGTGTTGCAACTGAACCAGGACAGCAAGCCCGACATATTGCTACGCCACGGCACCACGACCACATTCCTCGTGGCCGCACCATGATTCGCTTAGCCTCATTTATACAAGTGCTGTCTGGCATCAGCTTGATGCTTAGCTGCACACTAGCCCAAGCTGCTGAGCTGAATTTCAATCAACAAGAATTCCAGCTACCGCTGGAGACAGAGAATCTCGTCGTTGCCGATCTCAATGGAGACGGACTACTCGAACTCTTAGCAGTAGTAGAGAACGGTTTACAGATTTATTTTCAGACCGAAAGCGGCTTCAATTTTGATAGCAATATCAGCATCGAGTTTCCGGGTCAGTCCATAGGCTGGGATCTAAGCACGCAGTATGGCGCTACTGGCAGCACCGCTATCATCGCGCTGATCGACGGCAAGGAAGTCTTAGCCTGGTCAGCCGAAGATCAAACACTGCTAGCGCCGCAGACCATCACATCAAACTTGAATGGTTACTTGAGCAAGGGCGTTAATCGTCTGCATTTTTCAAGAGACATAAATGGCGACGATATCCACGACTTCCTGATTCCCGGCGCGGGTGTAATCAATCTACACATTAGTAACGGGCGCGCCGCCTCCGGAGAGTACGATTATCAAGCGTCTCTTAGCGTACGCTCAGAATCGCGCATGCGCACGAACCTAAACGAGGGCAGCCTAGAGCGACGCACCGGCCAGTCTATTCGCATTCCTATGATGGAACTCAGAGACGTCAATAGCGATGGCTACGATGATCTAGTTTCTCGCACCGAAGAAGAGTTAAAAGTCTTTATCGCCAACGCGAACGCCGCCGCTTATTTTCCCAATGAGGCGAGCTATTCTCTGAACATTCTGGAGATAGAAGAAAGGCTGGGCGAATTTGATATCGACAATTTAGATTTCTCCAACCTGACTGGACTACTGGCTCTTACCCACGAAGAGATACTCGACGATGTCGACGGCGATGGCATAGACGACCTACTACTTCGAGAGGGCGGCAAGGTTTCACTTTTTGGCGGCAACGAGCTGGGCATGAACTTCGCACAACCTCGTCAAGTTCTTCGATCGGGTGGTAACGTGCTAGGCACCTTCTTGCAGGATGAGAATGAGGATGGATTAAAGGATCTCTGGCTCTGGCGAGTTGAAAGCATTTCCGTGGGAGACATCTTCGTCTGGCTTGCTCTCTCTGGCAGCATCGCTATAGAAGCCTTCATCTATCCAAACGACGGAGAAAGATTCGCACGCCGGCCTTCACGCAAGGTAACTATAGACCTAAAATTTCCTTCGGTGATTAGTCTGACATCAACCTTCAGAGACATAGAACGAGAACTCGATGACGCTCGCACGACTGAGAAAACCTTTAGCAGCCTCGCCAGCCTGGACGAAAATATCGATCAGCAAGACCTAATTCTGATGGTTAGCAATCAGGTTCAATTTTTCCTGAACAGTATTCAGCCAGAAGAAGTACTCGACAACGATTCCGATCTATTCCTCGGCGCATTGAACTATTCTCGAGAGCGCGACAACTACGAATTCAATATTCGTGATGTTATCGAAAACATTGCTATAGGAGACAATCGTCACTTAGACGCAGTCGCCGACAGAACGGCCGACTCTGTAATCGAATTGAGTCAGGGCGTTGTGAGCGGAGATATAATTCCAGTTGCGCTCAACAAAGATGATCGCGATGATGTCATCATCTTTACCGAGACCGACAGTAGTCACATTCGGGGATTGCTGTTACTCTCAGATTGAAGCAGTCCTCGCTAACCTCGTAAAACTTAGATTTTCTGGGCAGGAATCATGAAGCATACAGTCTGGATAACCCTATTGATCGCGGCGGTAGTAGTCAATGTAGCTGCAGAGCTCGTGTTCTATTTCAGCGGCGTCAATATCGCCATGTTTTACCGCATTGTCTTGATAACCGGCATCACAATCATCTCCGCTGTATTTGTTGGCGCAATACTTTTGGTCCGTGTCTTGGAAGGAGAGAAGCCGCTGTCAGGTAATGTGCGCGACACACTCGGTGCTGATAAGAAAACGGACTAGCTATGAAGGTATCTATTGGTCTCTTCCTCGTTGCAATTGTACTCGGTGGAGGCTTCACTTATAGCGAGATGCAACAGAGCAACTTGCTAACACAGCAGATCGACGACTATGCGCGTTAGAACTCCCAGCTGTTGACACAGATCAAAAACAACAGCCTAAAAAATATGGAGTCGCCAAAACGCTTCGCTCACTGCAAGACGAATTGAAGAATCGTGAAAGCTAACTAGCTGCCCTCTCGTGTCAACTCGAAACCACGCAGCAGAAAACCGATCCTGATTACCAACAAATCGAAACTTGCATTCGGAAACAACTAACAAGCGAAATTCAAGCAAGTAACAACACGCCGAACCTAACCCAAGAATAACCGTACTCAAATAGCTCTTCGAACTCGATCCCAAGGTGATGGGAGAAATCATGGCTCTTAATGCATAATATGGAGAATTTATTAAAGGATTGTATGTGGGCGAGGAGCGAGAGGAGGTAATCATCAATGCACTGCACAACTTGATCGCGGATCAGAATCAGGCGCGAGGTGAGATCATGCTGGAAATGCGAACTAATGATCCACACGCGACAATTCTTGCTGACTTGTTTAACCAGATGAGAGCAATATCAGATCCTAGGTCACAACTTGAAGCGCTCGTCTACGATTTAACCGAAACCGAATTGGGCGCCTTTGCCGAATACCAAGAGCAGATACAAAATACCGCCATATCATTTGGTCCAATCGGGAGAGTAAGCGGCAGCTTCTCCGCGGACGCTAATTTCTTCGAAGGCAGTTTATAATTCAAAGCGGATCAGGACAATCTCTCGCAGTTCAAATATTACCCAGAAATCCTGACAACTAGGCCGTGCTACTAGCCACATCCACAAGCAATTCGGCAAGAGCGACTCGCTATTAAATCGACAGTCGCGAGCACGGCTCCACGTTGTGCTTTAGCAGGAAATATGGTTTCATCGGGTGCCGTTCCCTGATTGATAACACGC
>Ga0308012_10001807_pt1 | contig 11172 bp, 10 predicted proteins | sample Neamet179_FD_203133 | JGI IMG/M metagenome (GOLD analysis project Ga0308012, IMG submission 203133) | Marine microbial communities from water near the shore, Antarctic Ocean - #179 | ecosystem: Environmental > Aquatic > Marine > Unclassified | place: Southern Ocean | collected 2014-07-25 | reverse complement strand
CAATAGATTTTTTATCGATATTAGAAATATCCATGACTCTTAATCCAGCTGTGTAGCTAGCCAAATAAAAATTATTTTTATGAACATAACCATTGTGATCAATCGCATCAGTAGTATTTTCAAATTCAAAGTGCAAAATAGGATTATCTAAATCAGTAAAATCGAAAACTATAGATCTAGTATTGATAACCTCTTTTTTGTACTCGTCTAATTCATCTCCAACAATAAAATACTTTTGATCATCTGTAAACCAGCCTTGGTGCGTATATTGAGTTTTAGAGTACTCAACAGTGCTTATTACATTAATATTTTTTTTGTCTGTGACATCAATTATAACCACTTTATCCGCATTACTACCAACATATATTTCTTTTCCTGTGTAATCTAGATCAGGCCCTTTATAATTAACCACTTGTGCATCATGAGTATATCCGGCATCAGCAAATCCTCCTGCAAAAACTGGAGCTTTTGGATTAGCTAGATTAATCGCATGAACTCCTCCAGAAAAAGTATTAGTACCAACAGAGTATGCGAACCCAGAATCTTCATTAATTACAATATTATGGCCTTTTCCATGTTCTTTATATACAAAATCAGACATAAAAATTTCGGGTGGATTAGTTACAGAGCTAAGCTTAGTTAAATCAAATACTTGAACCCCGTGATCTTTTTCAGATTCAGTGCTACTTGATTTAAAATCAGCTACAATGTAAACGTGGTTTTTATAAACTTTTAAATCTCTCCAAATAGTAGAAATAGTTTGTGTTGGAAGTTTTCCTAGATAAACTGGATTAATAGGATCTGAAATATCTACAAACCCTGTTCCATTATCTAAACCTATTAACGCAAACTCCTTCCCAGTGACAGGGTCAGTCCAACCCCAAGAATCATTGGCGCGAGTCGCATCCATAGTTTCCAAAGAAACAAGACCAATTAAATCATAATTTTTACATTTATATGAAATTCCTGAAATATTATCAATAGCTATTCCATCCTTACAAATAGCTATAGAATTCAACTCAACATCATCGTAATCTTCAGAAATACAAGCGGAAAATAAAAAAAGGTATAAAATAAAAAAAATGTAGTTTTTCATATAATTTAAACATCTAATTTAGAGAATAAATAAGTTTTAAAGCTTAGAAAACCAAATATGTTTACCAAAATGCTTTTTTGGCACTTTAAGCTTATTAATAAAATGCCAATTTACCCCTCCAGTTCAAGTCTTCTGTTGAAGAATCTATTTTTATTTTGAAGGATATTGACCAAGTTTTATTCATCATTCTAAGTTAAAAAAGAATAAATATAAATGTTAAGTTTGCCGATATCATATTTCTTTTTTTTATTTAAAGAAATATCTAAAAAAACAAATGAAATTTAATAATCTCGGACTTTTACCTTCACTTTTAAAAGCAATAAACGAAAAAGGATACGACAAACCTTCTCCCATTCAGGAAAAAGCTATTCCTGTAATTCTTCGAGGAAAAGATGTTTTGGCATCTGCACAAACTGGAACAGGAAAAACCGCAGGTTTTACTCTCCCTATGCTTCAACTTCTTACTAAAAGCTCTAATTCACAAAATAGAAAAATCAAAGCTTTAATTTTAACACCCACAAGAGAACTTGCAGCTCAAATCTATGAAAATGTTAAAGAATACAGCGCACACATAGATTTGATATCAACTGTAATTTTTGGAGGAGTAAATCAAAATCCTCAAGTTTCTAAAATTAAAAGAGGAGTTGATATATTAATCGCTACACCAGGTCGTTTATTAGATTTAGAAAACCAAAGAGCATTATCTTTAAGTAATGTTGAAATTTTAGTTTTAGACGAAGCTGATAGAATGCTAGACATGGGCTTCCAAAGAGATATTAATAAAATAATGAATTTGCTTCCTAAAAAAAGGCAAAATTTATTATTCTCTGCTACTTTTTCAAAAGAGATTAAATCATTAGCTAAAGGAATTTTGAATGATCCTGTTCTAATAGAGACTTCTAAAGAAAATACCACAGTTGAAGCTATAATTCAATATGTATATAAAGTTGATAAAAATCAAAAATCAAATTTAATAATACAACTTATCAAAGAAGAAAATTGGACTCAAGCTTTAGTTTTCACTAGAACTAAACATGGGGCAAACAATCTTTGTAAAAAAATGATTAAAGCTAATATTTCAGCGGCAGCAATTCACGGAAATAAAAGCCAAGGAGCAAGAACCAAAGCTTTAGCGGGCTTCAAAAATGGTGTTGTTAAAATCCTTGTTGCAACAGATATTGCAGCTAGAGGTTTAGATATTCCTTTACTTCCTCACGTTGTTAATTTTGAATTACCTAATATTTCTGAAGATTATGTTCATAGAATTGGAAGAACTGGACGAGCTGGAGCAAAAGGAGAAGCAATATCTTTAGTTTGCAATGATGAGAAACAATACTTAAGAGATATTGAAAAACTTATTGGTTTAAATATTCCCTCCAAAACTAAGATTGGATTTGAACCAAATAAAAACCCTAGCTCGGAACCAATCCCTAATAAGCAAAAAAGATCTGATTTTTCAAGAAAAAAAGGAGGAGATAGAAATAGAAATCAAAGAAGGAGATAAAACATTAATACACTGTTTTTAAAATTCTATTGGTTTAATATTTCTTTTCAAAATCCTTGTTCATTAAAACCCAGTAATTCGGATCAAGAATAACATTCTTTGGTTCCTCATCTAAATCAATTACAAAATAATTTGATTTTGTTTTTATTTCAATTAATTCTATTTGGTCTTTATTATTTTCATAAACAATCCCTATTTCAATTGGCATTTCAAATAAACTTCCATCATTTTGAATCTGACTTAAATTAATGATTAACTGATTTTTATTATTATCATATTCCCAATTTCCTTTTAATTTAAAAATCCCTGGTTTATATAACCATTGTTCAAAAAATAAACTCAAATCCTTATTCGATACACTCTCCATGACTCTTTTAAAATCATCTGTTGTTACATTTAGATCTCTGTATTTATTATAATAAATTCTAATACCTTTCCAGAAAGTTTCAGTTCCTAAAACTCCACGTAGCATATGTAAAATCCAACTACCTTTTTGATAAGTTTGACTACTTGTTACATTCTTCATGTCCTTTAAATTATCATGAACTATTCGATAATTTGGGTTTTTATCATAAAAAGTATCCACTCTTTTTTGGCTTGATTTGAGCCCCATTATAAAATCTTCTCTTCCGTACTGATGTTCGATAAATAACAAAGTAAAATACGTAGCGAAGCCTTCACTTAACCAAATATCATCCCAATCATATTCTGTTACAGCATTTCCAAACCATTGATGAGCAATTTCGTGAATAACTACATTTCTCCAGCGTTCATTACGATCTCCAACAACTGATTTATCACTATATAAAATTGCAGAAGCAGCCTCCATTCCTCCACTCACACTATTAGATTGTATGTTGGCTAACTTTTCATATGAAAATGGACCAATATAATCGCTGTAAAATTTTAAAACTTCTTTCGTAGGTTCAGCGAAATCATAAAATCCTGCATCTCTATCTTGTTTAAATACCCAAGTTTGAATCGATTTACCATCAAATTCATCAACATATTGAACTGCAAAATCAGCTACCCCTAAAACAAATAACCAACTAGCTATTGGAACTGACTGCTTCCAATGTGTAATTCGCTTATCATTATTAAGGTTAGTTTCTTCAATTTTAAGACCATTTGATACAATTTGATAATGATCTGGCGCAGTAACAACAAATTCACACATGGCTTTATCATATGGGTGATCAATAGTAGCAAGCCAATGACGAGTTAAATTCGGCCAGTTATCACTAAAAAAAGTGCGATCTCCATATTTATTTTTACCAATAATTAACCCACTTTGAGGAATACCCTTATACCTGATTTTATAATTGGAAAATTGATTAGTTTTTGAAGGCTTTGGTAAATTTATTAATAACTCATCATTCTTATGAGAAAAACTTAGCATATTGCCATTAGATGAAACCTCACTAACAACCATTCCTTTATTTTCTAATTTACTAGAAACATTTATTAAATCCAGTCTTAATATTTCCACACCTGAACCTAAGAAACAGATGTCAATAATCACTTCGCAAGTAATCTCATCAGACTTATCAGATAACTCTATATTAAAAACATAATTTACAGCATCAATTTTTGGATTTTTAGGATAATTATCGTTTAAAGCAAATGATTTATTTGAAAAAAAAATAATTGTAATTAAACAAAATAGTTGATAGATCTTATTTTTTATTAATGTCATAATTTTAATATCGTTTACAATTTTTAATAATAATTATTTCAAATCAATCCACTGATCTTATTAATATTAAAAATTATTCCTAAATTGTTATTATATCAAGTTACAAATAAAAATCACTATTGTTAAATCAATTAAAAAAAGGTAATAATGCATTTAAAAAAACTTCTTTTCGTATCAGCTATTTTAATTTTATTTAATAAAGATGTTCTTTTTTCTCAAGAAAAGAATTATTACCAAACTGATTTCACAATAAGTGAATTCGAAGCTAGAAGGTCTAAAATTTTTAACGAGATCGGAAATAATGCCATTGCATTAATTCAAGGAGCGTCAAGCGTTGCTGGATTCAAAGTTTTTAGGCAAACGAACACTTTTTATTATTTATGTGGAATTGAGGAAGGACATGCCTATTTATTACTAAACGGGAAAAATAAAAGCACAACAATCTATTTACCTAAAAGAGATAATAATAGAGAAAAAAGTCAAGGTAAAATTTTATCATCTGATGATGAAGATTTAATTAAAAAATTGACAGGTATAAATAGTGTCAAATCTTTAGATTTCCTTGGAAATGACTTAATTGGAACTGGTCTAATAAACGGTTCTAATCCAGTGCTATACACACCCTTTAGTCCTGCAGAAACAGGAAATGATAGTAGAGACGAAATATTATTTGGACATGCTCGCAGTGCAGCTGATCCTTGGAGCTCTGAGACTACACGTGAATCTAGATTTATAAAATTAATTAATGAACGTTTTCCTGAGTTTAAAATCAGAAATCTATCTCCACTTCTAGACTCAATGCGTTTAATTAAAAGCCCTAAAGAAATCGAAATTATTAGAAAAGCTACAGAAATTGCAGGTTTAGGAATTATTGAAGCCATGCGATCAACCAAGCCAGGTATTTATGAGTATCAACTTGATGCAGCTGCAAAATATGTTTTCTATCAGTATGGTTCACAAGGAGATGGATACCCTGCTATTATTGGTGGTGGAACGAATGCCTATATCGGACATTATTTTAGAAAAAAAGATATTTTAAACAATGGTGATTTGGTCCTTATGGATTATGCCCCAGACTACCATAATTACACTAGTGATGTTACTAGAATTTGGCCAGTTAATGGAGTTTTTAACAAAGAACAAACAGAGCTATATGAGTTTATAGTCGCATATAGAGATGCTTTATTTCAGTACATTAAACCAGGCGTAAATTCAAATGAAGTATTGAGCAAGGCGGCTAAACAAATGAAAGAATACCTTGTTGGCAAAACATTTTCAAAAGCTATACATTTAAAGGCTGTGCAAAAAGCTTTATTGTTCAAGGGACACTTTCAACATCCTGTTGGGATGGCTGTACACGATGTTGGTAGAGTGCATGGAACAAACCTAAAAGAAGGAATGGTATTCACTATTGATCCTATGATATGGATTCCTGAAGAAAAATTGTACATAAGAATTGAGGATGTTGCGGTAGTTACAAAAAATGGTGTCGAAAATTTAAGTGATTTTGTTCCTTCTAAAATAAGAGAAATAGAAAAAATAATTAAAGAAAAAGGGTTAACAGAATTTAGACCTTCCAAATCTTTACCGTTGAAAAATTAATTATTGGAAAATCTTAAATGAATAAAATCAAAAACACATAGTTATCTGCAATCGGAGTAAATTGTTTTATTAAAAAAAATTTAGGAACTATTTTATGAATTACAAGACTATAACACTAGACGAAAAATTTAAAGCTTTAGAGGCAAATAATGCTCCTGGTCAAGAAGTTAGACAAGATCTAGGAGATATTAATTCCATTATGCGTGGAGATAAGCTTGATGGAGCTGCTGTTGATTTCTCACATGGGGATGTAGATGCCTTTCCTCCAACACCAGGTTCTGATACTGCCTGGAAAAAGGGTTTCAATAAAGGCGGGAGTCAAGCCTATACAGAGTATAGAGGATCAGCTGAAATACGAAATAAACTTGCTGTTAGACTTGGAGAGTTTACTGGTCGAACAATTAAAGCTAATAGTGAATTGATTATTTGTCCAGGGACTCAAGGTGCATTATTTTTAGCACTTGGCGCTACAGTCACTCTTGGAACTAAAGTTGCTGTAGTTGAACCAGACTATTTTGCCAACCGAAAACTTGTTAAATTTTTTGGGGGAGAAGTAGTACCAATCCCTTTGAACTACAAAAATTCTAAATTTAATAGTGGTCCAGATCTTAACCGAATTGAAGACGCCTTTAAAAATAAAACAAAGGTATTAGTCTTTTCAACACCCAATAATCCAACTGGTCTTGTCTATTCAGAAAACACTATTAATAAAATAGCAAATCTAGCAGCAACATACGACGTTACTGTAATAGTAGATCAACTGTATTCTAGAATGTTATATAGTAAGGAGGTCTATACTCACCTTCGATCTTGTGATGTTCAGCCTAAAAATCTTATTACTATTATGGGGCCTTCAAAAACTGAATCTCTTAGTGGATTCCGCCTTGGAGTAGCATTTGGTACACCAAAGTTGATTGAAAGAATGGAAAGTCTTCAAGCAATCGTCTCTTTAAGGGCTGCTGGGTACAGTCAAGCTGCTCTTGATACTTGGTTCGTAGAACCTTCAGGGTGGATGGAAAACCGCATTCAACAGCACGAGTCAATTAGAGACAAATTACTAGAAATTTTTAAGACTGCAAATCTCTACACTGCAAGTCCACAGGCTGGTAGCTACCTTTTTCCTCAGTTACCTTCTCTAAAAGTAGACTTATATACTTTTGTGCGCTTACTACGTTATCAAGCAAATGTGATAGTTACACCAGGATCAGAATTTGACCCTGCCTGTATCGACAGTATCCGACTAAACTTTTCTCAGAACCAACACAAGGCTGTTTCAGCTGCAAAACGAATCGTAAAAATGGTTGAAATTTATAAAATATGAACAAAAACATAGAACAACCAATTCCACAAGGAAAATACTTGTCAGCTGTTAGGCATGCAGATTTAGTATATACATCAGGAATGACACCTCGAAAAGCAGGAAGCCTTATCTATTCAGGAAAAATTAGAGTTTTAGATCCAATAGAATCGTACAGAGATGCTGTACGTTTAGCAACATTAAATGCAATAAATGCTGCAGAAGCTTGTTTAATTGAAGATGAGAGAATATCTGTAATCCTTCAACTCAATGTCTTTTTGAATGCTCAAGATGGATTTACTGAACATGCTAAAGTTGCAGATTACGCATCTGATTTACTTGTTGAAAACTTTGGGGATAATTGCATAGGAAGTCGTGCTGCGATTGGAGTTGCCTCGTTGCCTTCAAACGCAACAATTGAAATAACATTGGTTGCAAAAATATCCTAGCAGTTGTTTTTAAAGAAAGGAAATGAATAAGATTTTAATAAATAACCAGAATAGTAATTCAAAACTATTTATTGATTTTGTCTAGTTTCTTTTTAATTTTTTTAATTGCGTTCTGTATTGAGTTTTCAGGCTCTATTATATTATCCTCTCCCCAAAAATTTAAATCTTGAAACCCTACTTTTGAATCTGTTAAAATAATAGAAGGATTAATTAATTCTTTTCTTTTAGGATAGTCTAAAGTTCTATTTTCAATCCAATCGGTAATAGCCATCTCAGTAGATAAAGAATAGGTGGTATTAAATATTTTCCTATCCCAATTTACTTTAAAATCAACAGATAGATTACTGTAACTATAAAACCATCTTCCGTTTCTTTGAGCATAATCTACTCTGTAGACCGCTTTTGTTGGCCATACATTTACCCCTTTAGGTTTTTTCTTTACAAATAATTCAGAAGCTTTTTTTCTATCAGACACGTTCAAAGAATACGTTGCGCTTAATAAAATTTTATTTTCGCCATCTATAAATAACTCTCCATAATAAAAAGGTTCAATAACATTTTCTTTCTGTTTAAATCTAATTACATAAACAGGCCTATTATTAATTTTAGAAGTTCTGTGAACTGAAAAGGAATAATTTGACATAAAAAATGAAGGAATAAAATAATTAGGGTATTTAATTATGTCCTGAAATAAAGTATTGAATGGACCTCCAGAAAGTTTAAGAGCTACTGTATCTAGCCTTGAATAATCGGTGTCCTTCCTTATTTTTAAAATTTTAATTCCATCTTTCTTAGAGGATGATTCATAGGAAGACTTGTAGATATTTACAACTGCTTCTGAAAGGGACACATTTCTTCTTTTTCTTTTTATTGTTTCTCTATAAAAAGCCGTCATAATAGTATTTTCTTCTAAATAGTTTTTGTCTGAGTTAGATAAAGTTTCTCTAACTAATCCTTCCACATCTTTTGGAATACTCAACACCATTTCAGAAAGAGGAGTGACAAAAACATTTAAAGAAATAGTTTTTTTATTTTCAAATGATTTTAAATCAATTATTCTAGTTTTAAATCCGATAAACGATACCTTGACTTTAGATAAGGAATGTGATTTAGGTATTTTAATTTTAAAAGCCCCCTTGCTATTGCTAATAGTACTGATATTAGATCCTAAGACATTTAAATTTGCAAAGATTAAAGGTTCCTTGTTTTCTGCATTGATTATTTTTCCCGAAAATTCTATAAAATCAGATTGCGCATTACAAATACCACTACCTAGAAAAAGGATCAATAAAAATTGTGCTATTATATTTCTTGTTATCATTAGTATAAATATAAACATCGGTAATCTCTTTCACAAAATGATTGTCATTTAAATCAAATGATATATTCGGATTAGGGAGACTAAAAAAACTCTACTAACAAAACACCATCAGAAGCTAAGGAGTTAATAAATAAATTAGCTTTTAATGAGGAGCAATTTAGAGAGAATTGATAAAGTATGAAGCTCATCAGAAAATGCAAATAAGCACCTGTTTTATCCGTACAGTAAATTTATACTCTTATTTGTAGACAAATGAGGAGATTCTCTTAGGCTATTAACAATGAGCGAAGAATGAACAATAAGTAGATGGTGAAATAGTATTTTAGTAAAACAGGATTAATACTGTTTATCTAATCTATTTGGTTGTTGTGAGAACCATCACAAAATCCATTAGGGTTTTGTGTATTTCCACATCCACATTTAGGTTTATCTGACATAATTATTATTTTAATTCAAATATAATGGTAAGACACTTTAGAATGAAACTATATAATGAAACTAGATTTTAAAAACAGTATAAGTTCGAGAGTAAATAAAAACTGCTTTTGGTTTCTTTGAATTAACATTCATTTCTTTCTTCATAAATCTCAATTTTTATTATTCGCCTTTATATACGATGCAATTTCTCCTACTGGCGCGGTCCATATTTTGTTTGTGGGATTTTTAATGTAGTCCAATAGTTCTTCTAACATCTCTATGTTGGTCAAGTAATCTGTTTTTATCTCTTTGTGTCCTATTTCATGCCCTCCCAATATTAGCCACTTGCCTTGTTCCCTTGCATGTTCAATCTGACTCTTGATGCTTTTAAAATCTTTATTATCCATTATGACACACGATAGCCTAGCAAAATCAAGATCAAGATCATTGGACGATATGTCCGCAAAAGTTCTTCCTGTGGAAAATAGTTTGCGTACAACAGGAACATAACTTTTGATCTTTTTATCTCGCCCTAGATATGTATTCCCGCAAGGGTAGGCAAATTCGGTAGGTGTAACACCCAATAATTTTTCAATTTCTACATTAGCCTTAATCAATTCTTTCCGCATCCGATTTAACGAATAATCTTCAATAGCGTTATCTCTGGACCATGGGTAGCTTTCTGAACATGGGTGTAATAAGGAATGATTACCTATTTCATGACCATTCAATACTGCTGATTTCCAACCCTCCAACTCTCTTTCAACAGAGGAAGGAACAACATAAAAAGTAGCTTTTACCTCATATTTATCTAAAATCGGTGTACCTACTAAAACTTGGCTATCTCGAGCGTCGTCCCATGTGAGACTTATAGCCATTGTATTTCCATCTGGCCATTGAATTGCTTTGTTTTCTTGATCAATTAAATTCGCCGATAAAGATATTGTGCATAATAGTAGAATTAGTTTTTTCATTTTGCTTTTAGTTTGTTTAAAGGTTATTGCTTAACACCATCTACATAGTTTGTTGTAAATTCTAATTCTCCTGACTCATAATAATACTTCCATTCTCCTTGTCTTAAATCATCTACATAGTTTGTTATGGATTTTAATCCCCCTGACTCATAATAATACTTCCATTCTCCTTGTCTTAAACCATCTACATAGTTTTTTATGGATTTTAATCCCCCTGACTCATAATATGTTTTCACTTCTTCATTTATGACTTGCCCAAAACTCACAAGTGGAATAAACAGTAATAGAAGAATTAGTTTTTTCATTTTTCTTTTTTTTTTTTTTTAAATCTTTGAATAGCTCTCGGATGGACATAGATCTAAACAGGTTCTCAGCATCTTTCCAAAGGTGTTTATATTTAAGAGCAGATAAAAAGCCAAAACCAATTATACCCAAAAGAAAAAAGATAGGTTCCCAAGCATTAAATAACCATCCAGCAGATAGTATAGAAACAACCAGGATAATTATATTTTGTTTTTTCATTTTTTCTTTCTTTGAATGAAACCTATTACACAACCTAGCAGTGCAAATGAACTACCCAACAAGGTAATCCCAAGTCCAAGGAGACCAATATCATCAATAAGAATACCTCCAATGAAAGTAACAATCAATCCAGGACTAATTAAATATTCTGGATTCAGTTTTAATAATTTTTTAATAATAAGTTATTTTACTCTAATATACTTAAAGTCAGTAGGAAATGAAAGTTGGGAAGCGATACTACGACAAAATAGGTACTAGAAATAACACAAATTTTCTTAAAAAGACATTTGAATT
>Ga0308012_10001806_pt1 | contig 11172 bp, 8 predicted proteins | sample Neamet179_FD_203133 | JGI IMG/M metagenome (GOLD analysis project Ga0308012, IMG submission 203133) | Marine microbial communities from water near the shore, Antarctic Ocean - #179 | ecosystem: Environmental > Aquatic > Marine > Unclassified | place: Southern Ocean | collected 2014-07-25 | reverse complement strand
GCTTGAGCAATATCACTTCATCGTTACTGTGATTTATAAGGGAATAACCATTATCTCATCACAGTGCCTTGAATTGAAATCTCTCAAGCACTCTGAAACCTGCATCTTGAATGGTAACGGGTATATAAGAGTTTATTACAACAGAAGACGGTTGTTCATCATCAGTTGCAGAGTCAACCTTATATAAACCAATCGCTAAAGCGCCACCACCAAACTGCGTTTCGGGGTTATAAAAAACACTCGGTATATAACTAACATCTAAGCCTTTACTTCGATCAAAACCGGAATCAGCACCTATCGATGTTAGTGCTTTATCAATAAATGTAGGAGGAAGATCATCGGAAGCTTCTATTAAAGGCTCTACAGCGTCTGCATAAGAGGGATGTGAGATCAGTATTGTTATACTAAAAGTTAAAGTTAACGTTAACGTTAAAAGTAAGTTTTGAAAGGCTTTGTATGTCATATAAAATCTATTTATTGGTAATGCATTATAGAGTTGAATCGGAATACGATAAATTCAAAGGGTATATTTTATACCAATTCCGGTAATTTTGTGTCTTGTTGTGTTTAGTAAAGAAATTTCAATTCAAGGCGCTTGATTGAATAATAACTGGTTATTGGGATTGAGAGCAACATAGGATTGGGGGATTTTAACCAGTACAAGTGATCAATTAATTATCGGACTTGGCATTATTTGGAAAGATCTTATCAATTGTAGGTAGGTAGATAGTTAGCTAGATAGGAAGAGAATTATAAATATGGGAGGTAAATAATTTAGAAACAGACACAAAAAAACGAAGGATGATAAATCATGCTTCGTTTTTTTAGATTAGCTTATAAGTTAAACTTATACAGCTAGTACGTTTTCTGCTTCAGGGCCTTTTTGACCTTGTTTAACAGTAAAAGTAACTGCTTGACCGTCAGCTAGAGTACGGAAGCCGTCTCCAGAGATAGCGCTGAAGTGAACAAACACGTCAGGACCATTTTCTTGCTCTATAAAACCGAAACCTTTAGTTTCGTTGAAAAATTTAACTTTACCAGTAACTGTATCAGACATACTAACATTTTCCTGTAATCATAAAATAATATTGTGGCTCTATCCCAGTAGTAGGTAGAAACCGTTTTCACCCGAGTAAGTGCCCTCTACCAAAAAGTACAGGAAGAGGAAGGAAACAAACCATATTCGACACAATCATTGTTTCAAACAAGAATTTGCATTGTTTAAATCTGCTTGTGTAGAATATTCAAGTATATCAGTACACTATGTGCATCAGATAGAAAACCTACAACAAAAGTCAGTATAAACCTTCATCTGCAACGCAAGAACTCAACGCAAAATTAGTCTAACATAGTTATTTTTAATATGCTTTATAAAAAATTAGATTAGTTCAATTTTTATTAGTTTAAATGAGAGCCGTTATCAAAGCCCTCGATTACAGTGAGATAAGAACATTTTAGGAGAGAAAAAGACAAAAAAAAGATGAAGACCCATTATGGAGTCTTCATCTTTTATAGTTCACTTCTCGATTTACTAATCTGTTAAGTATTGTTTTTAAGTATTACTTTTAGACAAGCTTCTAAGTAAAGCTATTAAGTTAAAGAGCCGCTATTTGATCTTTCTGCTCTTGCATTTTAACTAATGCAGATTCTGCTTCAGTTAATTTCGCTTTCTCTTTATCAATAACGGCAGCAGGTGCTTTACCAACAAATTTTTCATTGCTAAGCTTACCACGCGTTCTAGCAGCATCTTTTTCAAGTTTATCCATTGCCTTATCTAAACGAGCTAATTCAGCTTCTTTATCAATTAAACCTGCCATAGGGATAAGAACCGATAAATCACCAACTAATGCGGATGCTGAGGCCGGACCTTGCTCACTTTCTGCTAGTACAGTGATGCTTTCAAGTTTTGCTAGTGAACTTAAAAATTGCTCATTTTCATTTAAACGACGTTGATCGTTATCATTTACATTTTTAAGTAATACCGGTATTTCTTTACTTGGCGAAATATCCATCTCACCACGAATGTTACGAATGGCAACAATAAATTGCTTAACCCATTCTAAATCATCAATGGACTGTTGATCACATTTGCTAGCGTCAAATTCAGGGAATGCCTGAATCATGATTGAATCGCCTTTTTTAGCAAAGTTACTTAATGGCTGAACACGCTGCCAAATAGTTTCAGTAATAAACGGCATAATAGGGTGCATTAAACGTAGCAATGCTTCTAATACATTGACTAGGGTATGGCGTGTACCACGTTGCTGTGCTTCATTACCCTTAAATAATACTGGTTTTGTTAATTCTAAGTACCAATCACAAAATTGGTTCCATGTGAATTCGTATAAGGCTTGTGAGGCAAGATCAAAACGGTAAGTATCAAAGGCTTCATGAACCGTTTTAACCGTTTGCTCGAATTGTCCGATAATCCAACGATCGGCAAGAGATAACTCCATTTCACCAACTTTTCCTTCAGGTGAAGGCTGACCACAATCAAACTCTTCAGTGTTCATCATTACGTAACGGCTAGCGTTCCATAATTTATTAGTAAAATTACGGTAACCTTCAAGACGTTTCATGTCCCAGCTAATATCGCGACCCGTAGTGGCAACAGACGTTAAGGTGAAACGTAAGGCGTCAGTACCGTGGGCTTCAATGCCATCGGGGTATTCTTTTTTGGTAAGCTTTTCAATTTTAGCGGCCAACTTAGGCTGCATCATGTTACCTGTGCGTTTTTTCAATAAGTCTTCAAGGGAGATGCCGTCAATCATATCTAATGGATCAACAACGTTACCTTTAGATTTACTCATCTTATCGCCATTTTCATCGCGAATAAGGCCAGTCATATAAACTTTCTTAAAAGGTATTTGTGATTTACCATTTTCATCTTTGTTGAAGTGCATAGTCATCATGATCATGCGGGCAACCCAGAAGAAAATAATATCAAAACCCGTTACCAATACATCAGTAGGGTGGAAGGTTTTTAAATCTTCAGTGTCTTTTGGCCATCCTAGTGTTGAGAATGTCCAAAGTGCAGATGAAAACCAAGTATCAAGTACATCATCATCTTGACGAAGTGTCATGTCAGCTGCAATATCGTTATTAGCACGTACTTCTGCTTCATCACGACCCACATATACTTTACCGTTTTCGTCATACCAAGCTGGGATCCTGTGTCCCCACCATAGTTGACGTGAAATACACCAATCTTGAATGTTGTTCATCCAAGCAAAGTACATGTTTTCATATTGCTTAGGGACAAATTCAATTTGACCATCTTTAACTGCTTCAACGGCAGGACCTGCTAGTTTTTCAACACGCACATACCATTGGTCAGTTAATAATGGCTCGATAATAACACCAGAGCGATCGCCGTAAGGCGCCACTAAATCATGGTCTTTTACTTCAACTAATAAACCTAATTCGTCAAATTTAGCGACGATAGCTTTACGAGCAACAAATCGGTCCAACCCTGCAAAATCACTTGGTAATGCGCCATCATATGCATCACACACTTCACCTTTAGTATCGTAAACTTCAGCCGTTGCTAATACTGCAGCGTCTTTATCAAAAATGTTGATTTGTGGTAATTGATGACGTTTACCTACTTCATTATCGTTAAAGTCATGTGCAGGAGTTATTTTCACACAACCCGTGCCTTTGTCCATATCAGCATGATCATCACCAACAATAGGAATTAAGCGATTTACTAAAGGCAATAATACTTGTTTGCCAATTAAGTCTTTATAACGAGGATCTTCAGGATTAACAGCAACACCAGTATCACCTAACATGGTTTCAGGACGTGTTGTTGCAACGACTAAATAGTCTAAACCTTCAGCGGTTTTAGCGCCATCAGCAAGTGGGTAACGCAAGTGCCACATGTGACCTTTTTTGTCTTTATTTTCTACTTCTAAATCTGAAATAGCAGTATGGAATTTAGGATCCCAGTTAACTAAGCGTTTACCGCGGTAAATAAGGTCATCTTCGAATAAACGTACAAACACTTCTTGTACTGCTTCAGACATACCGTCATCCATAGTAAAGCGTTCGCGTGTCCAATCTATCGAGTTACCTAAACGACGCATTTGTTTACCAATTGTACCGCCAGATTCTTCTTTCCATTCCCAAATTTTGTCGATAAAACCTTCACGACCATAATCATGGCGTGTTTTATCTTCTTCAGCGGCAATCTTACGTTCAACAACCATTTGTGTCGCAATACCTGCGTGATCACAACCCGTTTGCCATAAGGTATTTTTACCTTGCATACGTTGATAACGAATAAGCGTGTCCATGATGGTTTGCTGAAAAGCATGCCCCATATGCAGGCTACCAGTAACATTTGGTGGTGGAATAGCAATACTGTAACTGTCACCTTCGCCTGTAGGGCTAAAGTAACCTTGCTCTTCCCAGCTTGTGTAAAGAGACTGTTCGATGTCGGTAGGGTTAAAGGTTTTTTCCATCATTTTTTCCGCTAATAGTTTTAAGTGTTATAGGCAGTATCGCTAACGTAAATTAATGTGAGCTTAATGCACTGCTGTTTATAATATGTTTGTGTTGTTTATTAGTTATTTACTTGTCTAAAATTACACTTTTTTGTATTTATATCGCTTTAAATCAAGGAGTTTAGATTGTTTTTTCTGGTTCGATTACTGCTTGGTTATCTACTTTAAAACCCCATTGACGGCAAGCTTTAAAACGTTCTCTCGCTTGTTGTTTCAGGGTTTCATCACTGGGTACAAAATCAACAATGAATTGGAATTGATTGGCGAAATTAGGCACAGTACTCGTTAAGTTAATAAGCACAGGACGACGACCTTGTGGAGCCTGATAACCTATTTCAACAATCGCCCCTTGTTTAGGGCCTTCGCCAACGAGATTGTGGGGCACAAAACTATCACTATCAAATGCCCACAACATTTCATCTACTTGTTCTGCATGCTGTTGATCTTGAGTATAAATATAAACGCGTTGATTTTGACGATAAAAATGACTTGCTTGCAAACAGGCATGATAAAGAGCGGAACAAGAATCTTGTTCTGCTTTGTCAGTACCTTTAACTTCATCTTTAAGTAGATAAAACATTACTTGGGTTTGCATCATTTTTACCTAATTCAATTAGCCTAATTCACTGTATGGCTATAGTATTTAAGCCCGAGTAGATAACTAGTCGGGCTTATTCTTTTTATATAGTTTAAAGCAATTAATTACTGTAACTGGGTGGCTTACTCGCCTTGTTCTTGTCCTGAACGGTTAAGTAAAAATTGCGTTAGCATACTTACCGGGCGACCCGTTGAACCTTTATCTTTACCGCTACGCCATGCAGTACCTGCAATATCTAAATGTGCCCAATTATATTTCTTGGTAAAGCGAGATAGGAAACAAGCAGCAGTAATAGTGCCGCCGCCTTTGCCACCTAAATTGGTAAAATCAGCAAATGGGCTTTCAAGTTGATCTTGGTAATCATCCCATAAAGGTAAACGCCATGCTCTATCACCACTTTGCTCAGATGCATTTAACAGCTCATGGGCAAGTGGGTTGTGGCTACTTAATAGACCTGTTGCGTGTGCACCTAAAGCAACAACACAAGCACCAGTCAATGTTGCCACATCAATTACCGCTTCAGGATCAAAACGCTCAACATAAGTAAGTGCGTCACATAATACTAATCTACCTTCAGCATCGGTATTAAGTACTTCAACCGTTTGACCCGACATAGTCGTTAAAATATCACCAGGTCTATAAGCATTACTACTAGGCATGTTTTCACAACCGGCTAAAACGCCGATAACATTGATAGGTAATTGCAGCTCAGCCAGTGAGTGCATTGCACCTAAAACACCCGCTGCACCACCCATGTCATATTTCATTTCGTCCATGCCTGCGCCTGGTTTTAATGAAATACCACCACTGTCGAAAGTTAAACCTTTACCAACAAGTACTAGAGGTTTTGAATCATCACCTGCGCCATCATATTTTATGATGCTCATTAAAGATTCATTCACTGAACCGCGACCTACAGCCAAGTATGAACCCATACCAAGCTCTTCCATCTCAGCTTCGCCAACAATAGTCGTGGTAACATTTTCATAATCACTTTCAAGAATCTTCGCTTGTTCAGCAAGATAAGCAGGATTACAAATGTTTGGCGGCATGTTGGCAACATTTTTACAGGTGGTAACACCTTCTGCAATCGCTAAAGCATGATTTACAGCACGTTCACCAATAGGCAATTCACGGCGAGTTGGTACATTAAAAATAATTTTACGTAAAGGGCGGCGAGCTTCAGCCTTGCGTGTTTTCAAGCTATCAAAGCTGTATAAACCATCTTGTGCGGCTTCAACGGCTTGACGAACTTTCCAATAAATATCACGACCTTTTACGTGTAATTCAGATAAGAAGCATACGGCTTCCATCGAACCCGTTTCATTTAGGGTATTAATGGTTTTGGTAATGATTTGACGATATTGACGTTCATCAAGTTCTCGTTCTTTACCACAGCCAACCAATAAAACGCGTTCACTTAAAATATTAGGCACATGATGTAATAATAACATCTGTCCTGATTTACCTTCTAAATCGCCTTTGCGTAAAAGGTTGCTAATATAGCCTTCACTAATTTCATCAAGCTGCTCGGCTGTACCGCTAAGTCTGCGTGGTTCAAAAACACCAACAACAATACAAGCGCTACGTTGTTTTTCTGGGCTGCCGCTTTTTACACTGAACTCCATGACTTTTCCTTTTACAAAATTATTAGGTATTTATTAAGGGTTTTTTGAACTTTCTAGCTTACTTTTACAAGCAAGTGCTACTCTTATACGTTAATTTAATCCTGAAAGATTAACAACAGCTAAGATAACTTGCTAAAATAAGTAAAAAATAGCACTCTTGTCTATTCAATTGATATGGCTAAGGGCTATAATTATAGTAGCACTCATCAATATTCGTTAGCCACTGACTATATAGTTTACTTATGAAAACGACAAGTTTACTCAATATTTGCCTTTATGTCAGAAAAAAACTAAGTTTTTACAGGATCTTTTTGTGATTATTTTCCGTTATTTATTAAAAGAAGTCGCCAAAACACAATTAGCAGTATTTTTTGTGTTGATGACCATTTTTATCAGTCAAAAGTTTGTTCGAGTGCTTGGTGATGCTTCAGAAGGAAGTATACCTGGACAATTGGTTATGACTTTTATCCTATTGAAAGTACCAGACCTCGCTGGCTTTCTTCTACCACTAAGTTTGTTTTTAGGGGTGTTACTGGCCTATGGCCGTATTTATGCGGACAGTGAAATGACCGTATTGCACGCTTGTGGTGTGAGTGAGTGGTATGTCGTACGTGTAACTTTAGTACTCGCATTTATTACTGCTATTTTGACCGGCGTTTTCACTTTATATCTTGCGCCGCTTGCCTCTGAGTATCAATACCAAGTAAAAGAAGATCTATCGGCAGACTCAGGTTTAAGTGCTTTAGTCTCTGGGCGTTTTCAGCAAACAGGAAATCAAGACGCCGTTGTATTTATTCATGATAAAGACCGTAAAACGAATAGTTTTAATAAAGTTTTCGTTGCTCAGTTACCTAAAGGAGTAAACACCGGAGCAAGTATTATAAACTCAAGCTTAGTTTATGCTAAAACAGGAAAAGTTTTTGAAGATGATTTAGGCTCTCAACAGTTAGTTTTAGGTGATGGTATTCGTTATCACAGAGATGCCGATTCGAATGAATTTCAGTCTGTGGAATTCGATAAATATTATATCCAAATTAAAGATCAAGAAGTTGAAAGGCAGCATCGTAAATTAAGCGCATTAACTACTTTTGAATTATACAATAATCAACCACCTGAATTAGAATCAGCTTATAGCGCCACCATTCAATGGCGTTTTGCTTTTCCTTTAATCTGTATTATTCTAACTTTTATTGCTGTTCCATTAAGTGTAGTGAACCCCAGACAAGGTAAGTTTGGTAAAATGTTACCCGCTTTAATGCTCTTTTTAGGGTACTTATTATTGTTAACGTCTTTACGTTCAGCAATTGAAAAAAATGCTATTCCAAGCATTGTTGGGTTGTGGCCTATACATATTAGCGCCTTATTTCTAGGTGTTATGTTATTAATGAAAGAGCGTAGTAGTGGTCGTATTATCAAAGAAAAATTACCTAGTTTCAAAAGAAAACCTGCTCGTAATACTAATCAAGAAGAGGAAAATTAATGCGTATTCTTGATTTATATATTGGCCGTGTAATTGCTTCTACTACTTTTATTACCCTCGCTGTTTTTGTTAGCGTTAGCGGTATTATTAAATTTGTTGAACAAATGCGAGCTATAGGTAGAGGAAATTATGATTTATCACATGCTGCATTATATGTGCTTTATGCCGTGCCTCGCGATGTAGAAATTTTCTTTCCTATGTCTGCTCTTATTGGCGGCTTAATTGGTATAGGTATGTTGGCCAGTAATAGTGAATTAGTGGTTATGCAAGCAGCCGGTTTGTCAAAGTTAGATATTATTAAGTCGGTGATGAAAACGGCAGTTTTATTGATTTTTGTGAGTATGGCTATTGGTGAGTGGTTGGCACCAAGTGGCGAAGCTAAAGCACGTGAAATTCGCGCTCAAGCTATTTCAGGCGGCAGTTTAATTTCAGCTGAAAATGGGGTTTGGGCCAAAGACGGTGCTTACTTCGTTAATATTGGTGAAGTGCTAAATAAAGGTCAATTAAAGAAAATACAAATTTATGGTTTTAATGATGAATTGAAAATTGATAGTTGGCTTTCGGCTAAAAGTGCTGTCTATCAGAACGGTACTTGGTTACTTACTGACGTTGAAGAGTTTTCGCTTATTGAAGCCGAAATTATAACAAAGTATTATTCCGAAAAAGTTTGGGAATCATCATTAACACCTAAAAAGCTCGGCGTAGTGACTGTAAAACCTGAAGCTCTTTCTTTAACTGGCCTGATTGATTATCTTGATTATTTAGAAGTTAATGAACAAGATACTAGTCGTTACCAGTTGGCATTTTGGCGAAAAATAATGCAACCATTAACTGTGGCAGTAATGTTATTGGTGGCACTTTCTTTTATCTTTGGGCCATTACGATCCGTTTCTATGGGGGCTAGAATCATGATGGGGGTGTTTACGGGTATCTTATTCTTCATCTCAAACGAGGTGCTAGGCTCTTTGAGTTTGGTATATCAATTGCCCCCTATATTTGGCGCTACGATGCCTAGTTTGGTCTTTGTTGGTATTGCTTGGTATTTAATGACTAAAAAAACAGCTTAGTCCAAGTTTTTATTATTTAACCAGAGTTCAGGTTTTTATACTTCAAGCCAAAACGCTATTTCTCGAAAATAGCGTTGTAGTACGTAATTATAAACGACCTTTATTCGCCTCTAGTGATAACACAACGACCTCAGTTTTAGTTAACCTATCTTGTAGACTCAATTTATTTTTTCTATCAAAAAGTACCGTGATATTGCCTAAACCTAATAAAGTGGGTATTAATCTTTTTATTGCCGTTGTTTTATTCATTAATGAACCATCAATATTTTGCACACGTAAGCGCCACGCTTTCATCCCCAATGTTTGACCACTTTTAGTCCAGAAAAATACAAAGAAAAAACTTACCCAAGCCATTTTCCAAAATTCATTAGGCCACTTTAACCAAAAGGTATTGGATATTGTATCGGAAAAATGGAGCTGACCTTGCATATCAAATAAGCCAAAATAATGAGCGATATACATTAATAAAAAACTCATCGCGCCTGCGGTCATGTAAACCGCAAAAGCGAGAAGGAAATCATATATCCAAGAAGCAAGGCGTCGTCTAAAACCAGCACGAGGAAAATCATCAGAGGGAGATTGAATAGTAGTATCAGTCATTTAATATTCTTTATATTGATTATTTACATTGAGTGTTACGCGTATGAGTGGCGTAAAATAATGTCAGCAGTTTAACAAACTTTATCTTAATTGAGTATCTTATAGGTTTGCTATAATCCTTGTTTTAATCCTTATCTCCCCTTTGTTGTAAAATAAGTGGCGCTTTAAATTAAATCAGAGGAGATGTTGATATTTATATTACGCATGAAAAGTAAAGTGATCGCACAAATAAGCGGCATTTGGCACTTAAGAGTGAGGAACACATGAAAAACTAGTTGCTTACTGCAATAAGTTTCGTATAATGCCACCTCTTAAGTTTATAGCTAAAGACACAGATAAATGTTTCCAAAGAATGTTGACGACAATAGTCAATATTTAATAAGAAAATTAGAACAACAATAGTTTACAAAGAAGTCAGTTTTTACAGTGAAAAATGACTTCTTTGCAAATTGCAATAATTGCTACAGTCCTTTGCCGCAGTGGTGGAATTGGTAGACACGTCGGATTCAAAAAACAACGCGCTTACGCGTAACCTTTTGAATACAATGAAAAATGTACGTTATTTTGCCTTGCAAAGATGTGATAAGAAAAAAAATTATTTTATCATTATTTGGTAAGAAATTAGAATAGAAAATAGTTTACAAAGAAATCAGTTTTTAAAGTGAAAAATGAATTCTTTGCAAATTGCAAAAATTGCTACAGTCCTTTGCCGCAGTGGTGGAATTGGTAGACACGTCGGATTCAAAATTGGTTGTATCTATATTGTATATAAGATATTATCTCTTTAATTCAATGCGTTAACTGGCTGTCATTCAGTTTGTAAATGTTGTATATAGTTGTATAAAAAATGCGGGTGTGATGGAATTGGTAGTCTTGAGGGATTCAAAATCCCTTTCCGTGAGGAGTGTCGGTTCGAGTCCGACCACCCGTACCACATTTATATAAAAAGAGCTGCTTTCGAGTGGCTTTTTTTATGCTTGTAATATCACTTACAGCTCCTTTAGTGTTAGAAAGACCCTGTTTACTGATAATATAATAGCGATTTAAGCTATTTTATTTAACTGCCTATCAAATAGGTAGGCTTTTTCAGAACCCCCTCTAAAAAGACAATTTAAGATAGATTAACTTTATTTCTTATTTGCACTTCATTTCGCAAGCTCAAATCGCCAAACCAGAAAAGGTGAGCTTGCGAACTATGCACTGGCCACGAGTGGCCGATAAAAATAAAAATTAATACTAATTTAAAGAACTCGCTACCGCTAAAACACTCGTAAAAAATACTCGTAATTAG
>Ga0308012_10001801_pt1 | contig 11191 bp, 9 predicted proteins | sample Neamet179_FD_203133 | JGI IMG/M metagenome (GOLD analysis project Ga0308012, IMG submission 203133) | Marine microbial communities from water near the shore, Antarctic Ocean - #179 | ecosystem: Environmental > Aquatic > Marine > Unclassified | place: Southern Ocean | collected 2014-07-25 | reverse complement strand
TTTTGCCAGTATGAGCCACGAAATAAGAACACCAATGAATGGTGTTATTGGCATGCTTGATTTAGTAAAAGACTCGCCGTTAAATCAAGAACAACATCACCGCGTAGGTATTGCGCAACAAAGTGCTAAATCACTATTATCTTTAATTAACGATATATTAGACTTCTCAAAAATAGACGCTAATAAGTTAGAGCTTGAAAATGTCAGTTTTAATCTACATGACATGGTTGGCGATTTAGCAGAATCATTTGCTCAACAAGCACAAAATAAAGGTTTAGAATTGATAGTTGACCTTGTTGATGTCAAAGAGTCATTTGTGATCGGAGATTCAAATCGTATCCGTCAAATATTAACAAACTTATTAGCGAATGCGATTAAATTTACTAAGCAAGGTGAAGTTGTAATTCGCCTCCATCAGCAATATTACTCTGATACTCATTGGCGTATTATTGCTGCAGTGTCTGATACTGGAATAGGAATTTCAAAAAGTAAGCAGAAAAATTTATTTGAAGTATTCACACAAGTTGATGCGTCTACTACACGTGAGTATGGTGGCACAGGTCTAGGACTTGCCATCGTTAAAAAGCTTTGTTTATGTATGCAGGGTAATGTCAAAGTTGAAAGTAACGAAGGCCAAGGTAGTGTCTTTAGTTGCGATTTATTATTAGAAAAATCGGCTGATTCCTTATCGCTATTACCCGTAAAAGCATTGCATGGTAAGCGGGTTCTTATTATAGAAAATAATCAATCCTGTGCAGAAGTCATTAAACGACAATTGGTTTTCTGGAAAATTGATGCTGAGATTATAAATAGTATTCAATTATCACTGTCGTTACTTAATAAAGACGTTGAAAGTCCTCAATTTGATTTGTTGATTATTAATCAGCAACTACCTGAGTTAGATACTTTGGCGTTTGTAAAAGAAGTTCGATCGAACGCCAAGAATAAAAATATAAAAATAATAATAATGACGTTAATGAGCTCCCAGCAAAATTTAGTCGATAATAATCAGAGCGGTATTAATGGATTTTTTCCTAAACCCGTAATTACTTCTGATTTACACAGAGCATTAAACACCATGTTAGATGATGCTGAAAAAAAGGTTCTCAATGACGTTATTTCTCCTACATTAATATCACCAACGAATCCTGACAAAGCTTGGACGCAAGACGTGAAGTTATTACTGGTAGAAGATAATCGTGTAAATCAAATGGTAGCGATGGGCGTATTAAAGAAAATAGGGATTACTCAATGTATTATTGCCGTAAATGGTAAAGATGCCCTCGAAAAACTCCAATCAAGTGAAGGTGAACACCCTTTCACTTTTATTTTTATGGATTGTCAAATGCCAGAAATGGACGGTTACGAAGCGACAGAGTTAATTAGGCAAGGTGTCGCAGGCATGCGCTATCAAGACATTCCTATCGTAGCCATGACAGCCAATGCGATGATTGGCGATGAAGAAAAATGTTTATCTGCCGGCATGAATGATTATTTGGTTAAACCCATTAATAAAGATCGAGTAAGAGACACGGTAAAAATATTTCAAGAACTAGATTAGCTTAGCTATTAATCGATGCCTGTGCGTTTATTTATAAGCTATTAAATAGATAGGCATTGTATTTGAAACGAAAGAGCTTTGGATAGATTGTTTGAAAGGATTTTAGAAACCCGCCTGAACTATTATAGATAGATCAGGCGGTTACTAAAATTAGTGAGTTGACACTATATAAGCCGGGTTTTGTTCCTCACTTACTAAAAGTAAATAAAGTGACAATCATTCGTCTAGGCTATAAATCGCTCTATAGCTCAAGCAACCTACCCGGTTTCCACGCGAGCCACGCTTATATTACTAGAACTTGCGTTTTAATAATCATGAAACCCTATTTGGTCTTGCTCCAGGTGGAGTTTACCCTGCAATTACTGTTACCAGCAATCCGGTGCGCTCTTACCGCACCCTTTCAGCCTTACCTGTTCCATACTTATAAATAAGTAGGTCATCGGCGGTCTTCTCTCTGCTGCACTTGTCGTCGGCTCACGCCGCCCAGGCGTTACCTGGCACCCTGCTCATTGGAGCCCGGACTTTCCTCCCCTTTATCTGTCTACATCAAACCGAAATTTGAAATACAACGATAAAGCAGCGATTGTCTGGCCAACTCGGCGCGAATTCTACCCTATTGAGCTAATAACACCAACAATAAACGAGTTTTACTTAAAGGATTTGAGGAGGAATACCATTTTTATTAATTTTCTGCTGTAATTTAAGGGTAAACTCAGGCACTAATTTACTGTGTCTTTCATGGATAAAGTGAAAGATTTCAATTTGGCCAATAACATTAATATTAATATTCAAAGGTCCTTCACCAAATAACTCAACAAAATTTTCTTTACTGAGTCTCAAATCAGGTATAACCATCACATCCATGCGACCTGTTTTTAGCATCTTAATAGCTTGCTTCATAGTCGTAGTTGGGTAAAAACCTACATTGTTCTGCATTAATTTACTAGAAATCCCAACAAGCCCTCTCACAGTAACAACATTAAAAGACTGCAAGCTTTGCCAACTACCAATATCCACGTATGTATTTAAACTATAAGCACTAACCTTCATAGCCATGAGGGGGACAGGTATTTTAATAAAGTTGGGTAAATACTTTTCTGCGTCGGCTACCCTTGCTAATTCAGCATCTACCCAAGTATTTTTTGAAGACTCTGCTAAAGCTCTTTTTGCTGGCATTCGGATTATATTAACTTCGATATTCAATGCTTTGTATGCTTCAACTATTATAGCTTCAAGCTTAGGTGCTTGCTGAGACACCAATGGCGCAGAAATATTAAAGGGGGTAGCTAATAAGAAAAATGGTACGCTATAAAGCACAAAGAGAAGGATGAAATTATTGACAATAAACGTTTTTTTATTGTTTTTATTCAAAAAATTCATCCCAAATATTATAATCAAATGAGTATAGTCTGTAATCATCGAAATAGTCGAATGAACAGTGAATAACCAACTCTCTTACAAATATACTAGTCATAGTAAATTTGTAATCAGATAATTAATTGAATGAAAAACTTAAATTACTTTAAGGTTAGCGCAACCTCATATAACGCATTTTTCTTAACACCATAAATTTCAGCAACTATTGCACAGGCTTTTTTGGGTTTCATCTCAGCGAGTAATAATTTTAACGTGTTAATCACTTCGGCTGACATTTCATTTTCGGCAGGTTTATGACCTTCAATGATAAGTACCATCTCACCTTTTAACTGATTGGCATCTTGCTCAAGCCACGCCAGAAAATTTTCGGCCGTATCACTATGAACAGTTTCAAAAGTTTTGGTTATTTCTCTAGCGATAACAATATAACGGTCACCACCGAGTGTTTCGACAATATCACGAACAGTATCTATTGCACGACGTGGTGCATCATAGAAAACCATTGTACGTGGTTCATCACTCAACGCTTTTAACGTTGCTTGCCTTGCACCGGACTTGGACGGTAAAAAACCCTCAAAGCTAAATCTGTCTGTAGGCAGTCCTGCCACGGATAATGCTGCTATTGCTGCGCAGGCGCCGGGAATAGGAGATACATTAAGTCCAAGATTACGGCAATGACGAACAACATGAAAACCAGGGTCACTTATTAGTGGTGTTCCTGCATCGGATACAAGGGCGATTGTTTTCCCTTCTTGCAGCATAGTTGCGACTTGATCTTGGCGTTGACGCTCGTTGTGATCATGTAATGACATTGTTTTGTTTTTTATTGAAAAGGCAGACAACAATTTACCGGTATGTCGAGTGTCCTCACACGCAATGACGTCAACTTGCGTTAATATATCGATCGCTCTTTGACTGATATCACCCAAATTTCCGATAGGGGTTGCAACAATATAGAGGGTAGCTGGGGTTAAGGTTGTTTCACTCATGTAACTTACTTCACTTGATTTGGCGGATTTAGTTGTGACTAACTTCGTACGCGTTTATTATAACCCCATACTGATCGCAATATGCACGGATTTCTTCATTGTGTTAAAAAAAGCATTATTACTTGTAAGATTAAAGCAAAAAAAATCAAAGGATTTGTCATTGCACATTAACTATTCTAAATCTCGATTATTGTCTGTATTGATACCAGCTCTGCTGCTTGTATTTTTGTCGAGCTGTAGTTCTAAAAAAGAGACGATTTCCGTAAAACAGACTATTGCTATTGACGAAATCATTGTTGATGCTGGCGATTTAACTGCTCTTCAACATGTTGAATTAGCTAAAAATACTGATATAGATATTGCTGTTAGAGAGTTGTTAACAGCAACAAAATTATTTTATCAAGAAAGCGATTACCTAAATGCTCTTTGGTTAGCCGATAAGACGCTCCCTCTAATTGATGAAAAAACGCCTAATTCGGTAGATGAGAAAGTCCAACTTGTTTTAATTAAAGCAAGCTGTTTACAGCAATTGGGTGATTATTCCGAAAGCTATTTACAACTCATTCAACTCAAAAAATACGTCCAACAAAATCAAATAAGCCTCACGGCTTCATATTACCGATTATTACAAACCGCTTACCAAGAACAAAAACAGCCTGTTTCGGCTTTAAATGCTCAATTATTAGCTTTTTCTCTAATTGAAGCCTCTCCACAAGATATTCAACAAGTAGAAAGTATTTGGAAAAATCTTCAGAGCCTTTCACAGTGGCAACTAAATCAAATTGCTTCGGATAAAGCGCCTGACAGCAAAGGCTGGTTAAACCTAATTACTTTAGCTAATAAATTTGGTGCTAACCAAGAGCAAATGCATTATCACTTAAGTATGTGGCAAAAAAAATTCAAACATCATCCGGCTAATATTATTGCCAAGCAACTTTCTACTCAAGTAATAACTCCTAAGACAATTGAAAATATTGCTGTAATTATCCCTTTAACGGGTAAGCAGAAGTCTGCGGGGCTTGCCATTCAACAAGGTACTTTGGCGAGTTTTTCAAACGACAAAACTAAGAAATTACATTTTATAGATAGTAATAACATTAATTGGTACGGTTTAACTAATGAGTTATCAATATTGAAAATTGATTATGTGATTGGCCCGTTACTTAAAAAAAATGTGGATAAATATATCACCCATACGAACTCAAATAACCAAGCCCAAAATGACTACATATTTAATACTAGCCCAAAGTTATTTGATTCGAATAAAGCTAACGGCCAACTAACGCCTTCATTTAACACTCCTAATGATTACACCACAGCAATTGATAGCGAGTCTGTTATTAATAGTTATTTACAACCAACAGATGAATCAAAAGCTATTGACACTTTACTGTTAAACATTCCTTCAAAGGCTAATTTCACAAACCAACATACTGTATTTTCAATGCGCCCAGAAGATGAAGCACGGCAAGCTGCTGCAACATTAACCCGACAACATTTTAAAAAGCCTATAGTGTTAAGCCAGAAAAACATTGTTAGTAAGCGAATATCTCAAGCTTTTGTTACTCAATGGCAACGTATCACAGGGGATATTATTGATGTGGTTTATTACGATACGGGGACTGAAATGCAAGCCAATATTCAAGCAAGCTTATCAGTCGATAAAAGTAAATCTCGTATTAATACTTTAAAACGTAGACTCAATAAAAACATTAAAACACAAACAAGAAACAGACGTGATATTGATATGATCTATCTTGTTGGTACGCCTGAACAAACGCGATTAGTAAAACCCTACATTGAAGTTAATATAAGCCCGTTCGCTGAAGTGATCCCAGTTTATGCCAGCTCTAGAAGCCATAGCACTCAAAGTGATTACAGCACTAATAGCGACTTACAAGGATTAACCTTTACCGAAATACCATGGCTACTAGAAAATGAGCAAAATACTGACTTAGCTGAACTTAGCCAGCAACTTTGGCCAAAACGAAGTGATGGTTTATCTCGACTTTTTGCGATGGGTTTCGACAGTTACAAACTCATTAGTAAGATTCCTTTAATGCAACAAGCACCCTACCTACAGCATTGGGGGCAAACAGGCGTATTGAAGCTAAGCAATAATAATATACTTACTCGTAGCTTACTTTGGGGAACTTATAAAAGTAATAAGGTAGTATCTGTTGCTATGGAATAAACAAAAAGCTGATAAGAGCTCTGATATAAACGCCACAAGTACAGATAAAGGACGAATTACTGAGCTTTTTGCTGAACAGTTTTTATCTAAACAGGGACTCACCCTTATAGAAAGAAATTTTCATTCTCGCCAAGGAGAGATTGATCTTGTAATGCAAGATGGTGATACCTATGTTTTTATTGAAGTTAAATACCGTAAAAACAACACGTTTGGTGGTGCTATTGAAGCCATACCAATTAGTAAACAAAATAAAATTAAACATTGCATAACATTTTATCTCAATCAAGCCGGTTTAAATGAATATAATACGCCTTGCCGTATCGATGTTATCGCTCTTTTAGGTGATATTACCCAACCAGAGATAACTTGGTTAAAAAATGCTTTTTAGCCTACTAATTAAAATAATAATTTATCAAAACTATATCCAATAAAGTATAGTTTCGGAGTTCACTTTACATGCTCGAACAGATCAAAAATAATTTTACTGAAAGCATTCAAACTCAAATAGCGGCTAGCGAGCTATTAGGGGCGTCTATTGAACATGCTGGCATGATGATGGTTCAATGTTTATTAGGCGGAAACAAAATCATTTCCTGTGGCAATGGTGGCTCTGCGGGGCATGCACAACACTTCTGCTCTCAACTATTAAATAAATATGAAACAGAACGCCCTAGCCTCCCTGCTATATCTCTTAATAGTGATATAACTAGCATTACAGCTATTGCTAATGATTACCAATATGATGAAGTTTTTTCAAAGCAAATAAGAGCACTGGGTCACAACGGGGATGTTTTACTTGCCATTTCAACGAGTGGGAATTCACGGAATATTATTAAAGCAATTGAAAGTGCAGTATCACGTGATATCCCTATCATTGCTTTGACTGGCTTTGATGGAGGAGATATATCAGGACTTTTGGGTGAGAGTGATGTTGAAATACGTGTTCCGTCAGCGAGAACATCAAGAATACAAGAAGTTCATTTAGTCGTTTTACATAGCTTATGTGAAATTATAGATACTACGCTTTTCCCCCAAGGCGAGTAATAGATGACCAATCTAATAAATATATCGCTAAAATTTTCCTGTATTAAAGTATCGCGTATAGCGGGTTTTTTAATGGTGCTTTCTGCACTAAATGGATGTGCTGTTGCTACCGTCGTTGCAATAACAGCAGGTGCAGTTATTGTTTCCGATAGACGTTCATTTAACAAACAGATTGACGATCAAAGTATTGAGTTTGTTGCCCACAATGAATTGAATAAACAAAAGGCACTGTCTAAAAATACTAACCTAAATCTAGTCAGTATGAATGGCACTTTATTAATTGTAGGGCAAACGCCTAATAGCTATCTTAGAGATCTTGCTATTAAAACAATACAGGACATTCCTGATATCGTTACTATACACAATCAGATACGTATAGGCTCTAACATCGGCACAACGACAAAGAGTAATGATATTTGGTTAACCTCTAAAGTAAAATCAGCCCTACTTACAGATGAAACAATTGATGCAGCAGATATTAAAATTCTCACTGAGAATTCGGAAGTGTTTCTTTTAGGATTAGTGACTAAAGAAGAAGCTAACATTGCGGTAGAAATCACTCGTAATATTAGTGGTGTTAATCGCGTTTATAAGGCTTTTGAACTTATTAAATTATAATAGAATTACAGTAACTTAAATTACTAACATACTGCCTTCACACTCTATTTATATCGCTGTTTTCCGTTACTGTTTTAGTTGGTTCCACCGTTAAGGGTTAAGTTATACCAATTTGATTAAATTTCTTCCCTACTCAGAGCTGTACTCTATGCTCAATAACAAGGCTGATTGATTGCTGTTTAGTACATTCTAAATAAAATCAATCCAACGACGTTAATGGACATCGAGTAAGCTCCCAAGGGCGAGTTTAAAAGGTTTGTACGCTACGTTATTGATTTTGACAAGGGAATAACCATTCTCATCAATCAACGCCTTGCCTCTAAACCTTTTAATTCTCGCTGAGTGGGCAAGAACTTAATCAACTTGGTATTAATCAAAATAAAAAAGCCTGTACATATCGATGATATATACAGGCTTTTTGTATAAAAGAGAACAAAGGTTTAAAGCTATTTTATAACTTTCAAACTAGCTTTACTTTTTCCTTTTGGTTTTTTCGAATTGTCTTTCTCACTACCCGTAGAAGCTACACTACTTAATGTAGACTTTGGTTTTTCAGGAATAATATCCTGAACCTCATCTTCATCAGCAGCAGGATGTTCAATGGCAAATGAAGTTCCTGCACCATTTTCTTTTGCGTAAATAGCACCTATGGCACCATAAGGTACCGTAATATGCTCTAATTTACCGCCAAACCGGGCGCTAAATTCAATTGCATTATCACCTAAGGCGATAGTTCCTACAGCTGAAGCAGCAACATTTAAAACAATTTGCCCATCAGCAACATAACTCATAGGCACGAGTACACCATAAACATTTACGTCTACCATGATGTAAGGCGTGAGATCATTATCTGAAATCCACTCGTAAAAAGCTTTAACTAAATAAGGCTTATTCGAGGTCATTGAGCTAAGTGTTGCATCTTCCATTACGCAGGGTGACCAAAGCGAAGTTCGCGCTCTTCTTCAGTTAATGAAGCCTGAAATGATTCACGTTCGAACAAACGTAACATATACGTTTTAAGCTCTTTTGAACCCTGACCTTCTAATTCAATACCAAATACAGGTAAGCGCCAAAGTAATGGTGCTATGTAACAATCAACTAAGCTGTATTCTTCACTCATAAAGTATGGCGCTTCATTTAATATAGGAGCGATACTTAACAGACTTTCTTTTAATTCTTGACGAGCTTTAGCTGCTTTATCAACAGTACCAGTCATAATAATTTTAGTAAGACTGTACCAGTCTTGCTCGATGCGGTGCATCATTAGACGGCTACGACCACGTGACACAGGGTAAACCGGCATCAATGGCGGATGAGGAAAACGCTCATCTAAATATTCAACGATGATTTTAGCTTCATACAATGCTAATTCACGGTCAATTAACGTTGGGACTGTACCATATGGATTTAAGTCCAATAGGTCTTCAGGCAAGTTAGCTAAATCAACTAAGTTGATGTCAACACCAACACCTTTTTCTGCTAAAACAATGCGTGTCTGATGACTATACATATCATCGGCATGAGAGAACAACGTCATCACAGAGCGTTTATTTGCTGCTACGGCCATAGGGCCTCCAAATTGTTTACTTTAAAAGCTAACAAAGGGAAATTGAGTATTTTACTACCTAATTCCCCCTAAAAATTTACTATCAAAACTTAGTGTACGTCTTTCCAAAACTCTTTCTTAAGAAAATAAGTAAGAATAAAGAATAAGAATAAGAACGCTAATACCCAATAACCAATAGCTTTCCGCTCTAATTTATTTGGCTCACCAACATATTCTAAGAAGTTTGTTAAGTCACGTACTACTACATCATACTCTTCAGCCGTTAAGCTACCACCCATTGCTGGAGATAATTTACCGTGATCATCTTTAGTACTTACACCTTGCAAGTCTTGTAAAACATGCGGCATACCAACGTCTTTAAATACTGTATTGTTCACGCCAAATGGACGTGACTCATCAATATAGAAAGAACGTAAATAAGTATAAATCCAATCAGGGCTACGTAAACGAGCTTCTAACGTTAAATCAGGTGGCGCGCTACCAAACCAACTTGCCGCGTCTTTCTCCGACATGTTATTGGTAATATGTCCACCTGGATTTTCACCAGTATACATGTAATTAGCAACACCTTCCGCTTCATCAATACCCAAGTCGGTAAAGGTACGGTTATAGCGTTGGTACTGCAATTGATGACAACCTAAACAATAGTTAATATACGTTTTAAAACCTTTTTTCAATGACTCTTTATCTGCTAAGTCATTGTTTGCCTTATCTAACGCTAAGCTTGGGCCAGATGCGATTGCTGTTGCAGAAAGAAGTGTTGCAACGCTAAGTGTAAAGGCTAAAATAAATTTTTTCATTAGTGTGAAACCCTCTCTGGTACTGGTTTAGTATTCTCATTCTTAGAATAGAACCATAAAGCAATGAAGAAACCAAAGTAACCAAAACTAGTAATAATACCAATCATGTTAGCAATAGGTGTTGCTGGCATAGTACCTAACGCGCCAAGAATGATAAAACAAATAGCAAATTGAATTAAGTTGGCTAAGTGCCATTTAGAACGAAAACGTACTGACTTAACTGTACCTCGGTCAAACCAAGGTAATAAGAATAACATTACGATAGCACCAAACATGGCAACCGCACCTAATAACTTATCAGGCACAACACGTAAAATGGTATAGAAAGGACCAAAATACCAAACTGGAGCAATATGCTCTGGTGTTTTCAAACCGTTAGCAGGCGTAAAGTTTGGCGCTTCCATAAAGTAACCGCCACCCTCTGGAGCAAAGAACATTACCCAACAGAATACGAATAAGAAGCCAACAATAGCCATCAAATCTTTTACTGTGTAATAAGGATGGAAAGGTACCGCATCTACAATGTCATATTTGCCACTGTATTGTTTATGGAAAGTAAATTTACTTAACTCTTCAGGTTTAACACTACCTTTAGGTTTTTTAATATTAACGCCATCTGGGTTATTTGAACCCACTTCATGTAGCGCTAAAATATGTAAAAATACCAGTATTACAATCACTAATGGTAAAGCGATTACATGGAGTGCAAAGAAGCGGTTTAATGTAGCACCTGATATTACGTAATCACCACGAATCCAAAGTGTTAAATCATCGCCTATGATTGGAACAGCGCCAAACAAGGAAATAATTACTTGAGCTCCCCAATATGACATATTGCCCCATGGTAATAAATATCCCATGAACGCTTCAGCCATTAAGACTAAGAAGATCAACATACCAAAGATCCACAACAATTCACGAGGCTTTTGGTACGAACCGTACATTAAGCCGCGCATCATATGTAAGTAGATAACCACAAAAAATGCCGAAGCACCTGTTGAATGCATATAACGTAACAACCAACCAAAATCGACATCACGC
>Ga0308012_10001798_pt1 | contig 11199 bp, 8 predicted proteins | sample Neamet179_FD_203133 | JGI IMG/M metagenome (GOLD analysis project Ga0308012, IMG submission 203133) | Marine microbial communities from water near the shore, Antarctic Ocean - #179 | ecosystem: Environmental > Aquatic > Marine > Unclassified | place: Southern Ocean | collected 2014-07-25 | reverse complement strand
GGGAACGATGGGAACGATGGGAACGATGGGAACGATGGGAACGATGGGAACGATGGGAACGATGAGGGATAAGGGTTGGGCCGGATCGTCCTGAATCAAGACGCTGCGTAAATACGCTAAATAGGACTGCTTTGGCGCTCTCTTTTCCTCCATTATCGGGGGCTCGAATCCCTGGAAAACGGGTTATGAGGCGAGTGCTCTATCTAATTGAGATAAGCACGATCGTTTTGATTCCTCTGATTCCTCTGACTACTGTGATTGATCGGCTAGAATAGATGTCATGAAATATCTACTTCTAGCGAGTTTGGCCACTGTTGTTTCTGTCTGCAGCATCAGCCCTTCCTTCACCAATATGAATGGGGTGGACCTCGCTGCATACAATCGTGAATTGCCCCCTGAAAAACATGTTTATTGTGTTCAGGAGGCTGATACGTCCACCTGTATTCGCAAAAGCATTTGTCGAAGCTATGAGGATTGGGTGGCATTTAACGGGAGGGCAGCAATGACTCTAGATTTATTGAATTCGCGGCCCAATTACGGCCCGCCTAACTCGATCCAGGATGGACCTTTTCGTGATTGATTAAAAGTGGAGAGGAAGAGAAATTGATAGGTCTCCAGATACTCGAAGCTCGGACAAATGGACCGTGAAGAAGAATATTTTGACGTCTAGTCAGTCGAAGTTGAACGGCACAAAGAACTGGGGCTGATGTGAAAATACGGCAGTTCGATTGACGTCGGCAAGAAAATACCCCAGCATTTCTGAGTGCACCTACTTCAGTCTAACCAGCACCGCGCCCGCGTTAAAGGATTCGGGTTCAAAACCTAGGATGTCACCACGGAATCTGAGGTCGCGCAGTACCAACATTACTTCGTCACGAATCAATCCTGAACCAACAACAAGACGAATACACTTGACGACGCCTTTTCGGGCCAAGTCAATCTCACTTTGCATCTTTTGTAGCGCCTCACTAACGCGCTCACCCTGGTGCGCAATGTCAACAGTGATTGTCGAGCCATCATGTTGAAGATTCAGCGCGTTGTCACACTTTGGACAATAACGCATAGTCTCGCTAACGCTCATGCCACAATCCAGGCAAACCTGCTGCATCACTTTTGCTCATGCGTAAATAGGAAGCATCAGGCTATCCTCAAATCAAAATCTTGTCCAGATTCATGGACCCTAGCAAGGAATAAGAAAAATCAAAGGGGTCAGAGTAATTTGATCGACCACGAGAGATTGATCCTTCGCCCTTCGGGGCATGCTATGGCTGTCTGCCGAGCTTCGCTCCTTTCGAACTCGCGACCAACTAGTTCGAAGATTTAACTGCGAGTATTTATTTATCAATGGCTTACGTCCTTGGTCAGCCATCCGGTAAAGAGTGGAGGCAGGCTTATTTTCGCGATCTCGGCCACATGAAACCTGAAAAATAAATCAGTTGCCACGAGTTGATTTATCGGTGGCGATATAGAGATGCCTAATCGGATTTTATCTCGATTAAGATAGTTAACTTATCAATACGAAACGATATTGCCCCGCTTAGGGTAACTTGAAGACGTAAAGCGCATTATGACCATTGGGACTGATCATTTCCGGTGCCAGAAAGTTACCTATGCGCCACGGGCTGCCACCGTCACGCCCAGCTGGAATGGCTATGTACTGCTCGCCATCGATGGAGTAAGTCGCTGGAAATCCCTGGGCCGATGTAGCGAGTCGAGTGCGCCATAATTCCTCGCCACTGCTAATATCATAGGCATGTACATAGCGGTCATAGTCTCCGATGAACAGTAAATCACCGCCAGTTGCGAGCCCGGCAGTGAGGTAGGGCGCGCGTTGCTCAACACTCCAGGTCTCTTCCATGGATACCACGTCATAGGCGCCGAGTTTGCCAAATTGGCCATCTGTCCCCGGCATCTCCATCCACATGCGATCACCCTGGTTGCCACCCGAACCTATCTCGAAAGTAGTTTCGCGTGGCGACATTTCCATGCAGGACTGGCTCAGCGGTATTACTAGCTGACGAGAAGGAGGGTGGTAGGCGCTCGATTGCCAGTTGTGGCCGCCAGCGGTTGACGGGCAGACAGACAACCATTCGCCGATCTGCATATTACGAATGTCGTCTCTGTATCTGACCTGCCCGGTTTCGAGATTCACTTCCGGGAAAACATTTTGATAAACAGTTTCGCGCAAGCCGCGAAATTCTCCAGTGCGGCGATCCAGTTTCCAGAGTATGCCGCTCTTTCCAATAGTCATCAGATAGGGTTCATCGAACAGATCTATCAATACTTGTTCGAATGCTTCGTCCATGTCGAGGGACTCACCCGGCACGTGCTGGCGATGCCAGACAAGTCGGCCGTCTTGTGGGTCGATGGCCAGCGTGCTGTTGGAATATAAAGCGGCATCGTCAGTGGAGAGGCCGCGACTCGCCGCCATCCAGGGCTTGGCTTGGGCGGTGCCAAAAAATACTAGCCCCAATTCGGGGTCCCAACTACCGGTCATCCATACATCGGCACCGCCACGAAATTCCAGTGGTAAATCAGCCCAGCTCTCATCCCCAGGCTGGCCGGGTTGCGCTACCGTATAGGTTCTCCACAATTCCTCGCCCGTCCCTGCATCGTGACCGGTAATAAAACAACTCTCTTTGTAGAAGCGACCGCAACCGGAGATGCCGTTGATTACAATGCCATCGGCTACAATCGGGCCTGTGGTATTGGAATAGCCCAGCGCCTCATCGGCTACTTCGATATCCCAGCGCACGGCACCGGTGCGAGCATCCAGTGCTACAAGGTGAGCATCGGTCGTGGCAACATAGATTAGGTCCTGCCATATGGCCAGAGTGCGCAGCAAACCGCCGCTACGCCCGCCTTGGGGAAAGGTTCTCTGATACTCCCACAGCAAAGTTCCATCGCGCCCGTCCAGCGCCTGCACCACATTGCCAAAATTTGGAAGGTAGACGATGCCATTTCTAATCAATGGACCAGGTTGACTGCGGCCCGGTGCCATACCCCATACCCAGGCAAGAGTTAGGTTGCCCACATTATCCTTGTTAATCTGATCTAGCGGGCTATAGCCATGACTGTTGGGGCTTCGACGCCAGTAAGTCCAATCTTCGGCGGCTGGTTCTGCCAGTTCGGCATCGCTAACATTGACGAAACCGTTAACAGGCCGCCAGGAACGGGTAATGGCGCGTTCGGATCGATATATAGTAGCGATCTCAGGCACTGCGTTGCGAGACCCAGGGGAAGGTATCGTTCCCGCCTGCCCTGGTCGAGGGATGCGTTGCACGATTGCCGCGCCACTCGCAGACGCACTATTTAGAAAGGCGACTCCGGTGCTGTTGAAAGCAAGAGCTCTGTCACTGCTAGTCACTGCATTCTCGGCTAGAAGAAAGGCGACAAGGTCACTGTATTCTGCATCACTCAATGAGCCAGGTGCCTGTGGCGGCATGGTTCGCTCCAGTAAGTCTTGAAGCTCGGTTACGTTTCGGTTGCTCCAGTTATTACGAAAGTTTCCGTCATTGAGAGCAGGAGCCTCGAATGCGCCTTGGAGATCAGTAAGGTGACATGTGGCACAGTTTTGTTGGTACAGTGTCGCTCCAGCTTGAGCCTGAGAATCCGTATACGAAGCCTGTTCTATTTGCTGCGCGGCAGCTCCGCTGTAACAAAGCAGCGCAGTCAGCAAGAGAGCAGATTGAATGGCGCGGGAATCGGGTAGTCGTGGTTTCACTAAACTGTCCTTATTGACTCACCGTGAGGGTTTCCTGCCTAGCGCGGCGCTCCGCAACGGCCTCGGAAAATTGTTCTTCATTCATATAGGTGATTCCCACCCAGGCGTGACTCATCTCGTCGACACCGCGTCGGCCGAATACTACCCATTGCTCCGGGTCAGGATTTAGCGGGTTATTGATAGTGTTATCAAACACCGATGTGAATTGTAATACGGTCCCTTTGGGAAGCAGTGGTTTGGCATCGTCGGCATAGAGATAGGAAATCTGCCAGTTGTGATTGTACTTGTTCACCTGGCTGAGTACTTCCTTGCGTCCATCCGGAAGGATGGCTTCCATAGTCATCACTTTGCCACGCATATGCAGGTGAGGGCGATAGCTGTGAATGACGGCTGGCGCATCGAGCACGTGAGTACCCTGTAATACTTGATAGCCATGAGGTGGGATAACGATATCCTGTCCTCTGGCCATGCCATTCAGCCCATCCACTCTGAACATGGCTTCGCCGGCGGTTTCTAGTTTGGGAGTGAATCCCTCGTCGTAGAACCACAAGCCTACTTCAACCACATCATCTTCCCCTTCTGCCCCGACAGGGAAGTAATGCAGATTCCAAGCGATATGGCCTTTGGCAGGCACCTTCATGCCTGTGCCTTCGGGATAGATTTCCCAGGACTTTCCAACACCATAGCGGGCAAGTGCGACCTGGCGCATTTCGCCCTCTGGCACCAGAACGGCGTGACCGTGATGTACGACCTTTTTGCCTAGTGGGTAAGAAGGTTTGAATTCTGCGGCGCGCAGCCAGCGATCTTTCTCCATGCCTTCGAAGGGCACGTCGGGTGTCCACCACTGATCTTGACCGTTGGCAATTACATCGAAGGGTGTTGATTTGATTATCAGATCCGGCGGGCCAAGCTGCTCGGATAGCTGCCAGGCGGAGCCACTAGGAATTTCTATGGGAGTGGGAAGATGCGCCGGGTTTCCTTCCGGGGAGCCGCTGTCCACCCAGGTAGAGATTATCGCGATTTGTTCATCACTTAAGGAGGCGTCGTTCTTGAATTCCTGTATACCGGTCGTGGTATCAATGTGCCAGGGCGGCATGATGCGCTTGCTCGTGCGGTCTTTGATTAGTGCGGCAAACGGGCTCACTTGCTGATAGCTCTGCAGTGGCATCGGGCCGATGCCTGCGGGGTTATGGCAGGCTACGCACTTTTCTTGAAGTATCGGAGCGATATCGCGTGAATAGGTAATGTCTTGAGCTTGCGCGTTCCCGATCAGGGATGCTGCGAAAACGACGCCCAGAATACATGCTGTTTTGCTTTGCTCGATCTTGCTCATGGTTAACTCCGTGTCAGTTGCTCACGCTGATGTTGTAGTAGGCATTGCTGTGACAACAATAAAATTCAAAAGCAGCAACACTGTCGATGGTTTGTAGACGGATAGTGTATTCACCGGGTTCGAAGAATGTCGCATTCACGCTGGCGTGCCCAGAATCCATGGTAATCATGGCTTCCTGAGTGTCGAACTCGACCTTGCCAGGTCCAGCATGGTGTGACCATCCCGTCCATACCTCGGGATCGGGATGCTCGATCCAGGCTTCGATGGTAAGTGGCTGCCCCACAGTAGCGCTAAGGGTATCGCGATTATGAATGCCCTTACGTCCGCGTACGCCAGGCTCATTAGCCCCTAGCCTTATCAATGGGGCCAGTTCGCCGCGCCCCTTGGAGCTAGGCTCATCGAGTACATAAGCCGGTTTCAGGTGTCCCGGGACGCTGAGTTGTTCGCCTGCGCTGGATAAATTCCACACAATCTTTTCGTCGCGGCCAAAGTCTTCTGGCACGGTGATGCTAAAGGCGCAAAAAATGTGGCGATAACGCGGTGGCAGCGGATCGAAATGAGTGGGAAGCTGAGTGGGAAAGCGTGTATCGCTTAGATAATTCGACTCGCCTAGCGGGATATCTAATGCCTGTTCGGAATTCAAATTGAAATAGCCGAAGCACAGGGTGTTGCTGCCGTCATCATTCTGGAACCAGCCGTCAAACAGAGGAATCACGGGCTGACCATGTGGGCGAATGAGTTCGGCAGACCAGTATTGCTGAGAAAGTTCGATCTGTTGCCCATAAGTGCTTACAGGCAGTAGGAAAAGCACAAATGAGACTGTTAGCTGAGTTGTAACGAATCGGGGCATAATCGATCGTCCGGGCGCAGGCCCTTGCTAGAGTTTATTGCTATAATTTGTTCCGATACTACGGTAAAAACCAAAGTATGTCTTGCTTTCCGAACGGTTGGGTCGGTCTCAAAAATCCTGCTAGACTGCACCCAATGCTGCCGAAATAAAACAATAAGTTGAGGTGCCACCCCATGATTAAACAATCCTTTCTTTTTGTAGTCTTGTGGATGTGCAGCTCGACAGCGCTTGCTCAACAGGGTGCGCCCGATGGTGAATGGCCGACCTACGGGGGAGACCTAGGGCATACCCGCTATTCGCCACTAGAGCAGATTAACGCAGAGAATTTCTCCGATCTCAAAGTTGCTTGGCGCTTTAAAACCGACAACCTAGGGCCGAGTCCGGAATACCGTTTTCAGGCAACGCCACTGGTTGTGAATGGGGTGATGTATACCACGGGCGGGTCGCGCCGCGCCGTAGTTGCTCTCGATGCGCGTACCGGCGAATTGTTGTGGAAATACGCGCTCAATGAAGGTGCCAGAGCGGCTAATGCGCCGCGACAGTTGTCCGGGCGTGGTCTTGCGCTATGGCAAGATGGCGAAAACACCCGAATTATATATGTGACACCTGGCTACCAAATGATTGCGCTCGATGGATCGACCGGCAGGCCGGTGCAGTCATTCGGGGTCGAGGGCATAGTCGACTTAAAACAGAACGCCGATCAGATGATCGATCTGGAGACTGGCGAGATAGGGCTTCATTCGACGCCGATAGTCGCCAAGGATGTAGTAATAATAGGAGCAGCGCACCGCACAGGCGGCAATCCCCGCAGCCGTGAAAACGTGAAAGGCTATGTAAGGGGTTTTGATGTGCGTACTGGAGAGCGGCTATGGATATTCCACACTGTTCCAACACCCGGCGAATATGGCTATGAATCCTGGCAGGATGGCTCCGCCTCCTACACAGGAAACACCGGCGTGTGGGCGCAGATATCGGTAGATCTAGAGCTTGAAACGGTCTACCTGCCAGTTGAGGCAGCAACTGGCGACTACTTCGGTGCCAATCGACCTGGTGATAATCTGTTCGCCGAATCTCTTCTAGCCGTTGATCTGCATACCGGCGAACGCAAATGGCACTACCAGTTCGTCCACCACGGCATCTGGGATCACGATATTCCCTGCGCGCCTATCCTACTCGATATCATCGTTGATGGTCAGTTGCGCAAAGCTGTAGCGCAACCGACAAAACAGGCGTTTCTCTATGTCTTTGACAGAATAACCGGCGAGCCAATCTGGCCCATTGAGGAACGACCGGTTGCGACAGGAGATGTGCCCGGTGAATGGTATTCACCAACACAGCCTATCCCGACTCGTCCCCCCGCCTATGATCGCCAGGGCGTAACATCAGATGACCTTTTGGATTTTACACCGCAGCTGCACAGCGCAGCAGAAGAGGTTGCCAGCTGGTACAAGATGGGGCCGTTGTTTACGCCAGCGCTAGTCAGCAACATTGATGGCCCTCTTGGAGTCTTGATGGCTCCTGCCACCGGCGGAGGCACTAATTGGCCTGGCGGCTCATTCGATCCGCAGAGCAACATACTATACGTCTCTTCCAACAGCTCGGTTGCCAGTCTTGCCGTGGTGCCACCCCATCCGGGGCAATCCGATATGGCTTACATTCAGGGTAATGCAGCCACCGGTCCGCGTACCTCCGGTGGCGCTGGATCTTCCGCAGGTGGAGGGCGGACAGAGTTCAATGCTGCTGCGGGGGAGCGGCCGGTTTCTTCCCGAGGGCGTCCTCCCATCGGGTTGCGCGTTGATGGTCTGCCATTGTTGAAACCACCCTATGGGAAAATCACAGCAATCGACATGAACGAGGGCTCAATACTTTGGCAGATCGCACACGGGCAAACTCCTGACAATGTTGCTAACCATCCTGCTCTGGCCGACATTGACCTGCCACGCACCGGTCAGAACGCGTCGGTAGGCACACTCGTGACGAAAACCTTGCTGATCGCGGGCGAAGCACAGCTAACAACAGATCCGGATACCGGAGAACGCAGGGCGATGCTGCGTGCTTATGACAAAGCAACTGGCTCAGAAGTCGGAGCAGTTGTCTTGCCGGCCCCGCAGACAGGTTCTCCTATGACTTACCAGATAGAGGGGGAGCAGTATCTGGCCATCGCAATAAGTGGGAGCGGTTACTCTGGTGAGATGCGCGTATTGCGTTTGCCCTAATAATAATTAATTGAATCAAGGAAACATCGTGAAAAACCTATTCTCTATTATCTTGTATTGCTTGTTAGCCAATTTTGGTATCGCCTCCGTGTATGCTCAGTCGAATATCGTGCCTGGTGCGAACGGGCCTATTACGATCACGCCATTGATTCATTCTTCTGTTCAGCTGGAGTACGGCGATACGGTTGTGCAGATTGACCCCTGGAACAGAGTCGGTCTGCCGGGGGCGAAGCAGGCTGATTTAATTCTTATAACAGATGATGTAGGGCACCATCAGGACGTAACGGCTATAGAGAAATTATCTGGCCCACAAACTGTACTGGTGATGTTAGAGAGCGGTATTGCTAAGTGGCCGGACGGAATCGTGATTGCCAATGGCGAGATGATTCGTGTCAAGGGCATGGTAATTGAAGCAGTGCCAGCCTACGACATTATTCCCGGCGAACCGTCTCATCCCAAAGGGCAGGCCAATGGCTATGTGTTAACTCTCGGTGGAACGCGTTTCTATTTCGCCGGCGTCACAGAATGTGTTGATGAAGTAAAAGTGTTGCAGGGCATCGATGTGGCATTCATGCCATTGAATGTGCCGCTTGGCCGAATGACCCCGGCCGCATCGGCAGAATGCACGCGAATTCTCGAGCCTGATGTGGTTTATCTCTATCACTATGATCAGGACTACGCCCGGCGTGCACTAAATCCTGCTTACGAAGGCACGGCCTTGCCTGGTGGTATTTCGGTGGCAGAAAGTCTGGATTTGTTCGAGGAGGAATTAGAAGGGTCGGGCATTGAACTGCGGCGAGGGGATTTTTATCCGTCGTTGTAGTGAGATTGTAAAAGCCCTTAGGGGACACGTACAACTTAGTAACTTATCCTATTTCTGGCGTTCTGTTGTCCTCTCGAGTACTTTGATTGGATTTGGTTTTTCTACGAATTCTGTGCTGTAAATTTTGTTAAATTATGGGTTTCCCCTGCTAGTCTTTTCAGAATCCCTGATCATCTTCAAGTCTTCGGCCATCACAGGCCGAGCCATTTATCGAAGTAACTCTGAGCAGTGTAACCCCCAGATTGGCAAATGCGTTCATGTCGGAGCAGGGCACATAGGTGAAGCGGAGGTCGAGCTCGTCGCCTTCTCCGATGCCTTGGTTCAGCAGAAGAGCTTGTACGTTATAGAGGGACCAGTTCCGCGCGAGGCTCAATTCTTTAAGTTGATTGAGTCCGGCGAGAGCGCTCACATCAGTGATGTCGTTATTCTCAAGGCGCAGAACTCGTAATGTATGGAGTCGTCGCAGAGGAGCGATGTCTTCAATACTGTTATTGCTGAGAAACAGATACCCCAATTCGACCATGTCTTGGAGGGCACTAACCTCGGAGATGGCGTTATCGTTCAGGCTAAGTTGCTGCATGTTGGTCATACCACGCAGAGCACTGATGTCTTCTATCTGGTTGTTATTGGCCCAAAGTAATATAAGTTCATTCAGGTTAGCAAGGGGGCTAATGTCTTTAATTTCACTCTCATAAATACGTAGATGGGTGAGTTTGGTGAGGTTAGCAAGAGGGCTAATATCAGAGATGGCATTGAGGTGAATGCGCAGCAGGCGCATTTCGGTGAGCCCAGCAAGCGGACTGAGATCAGTGATGCCATTGAATATTACTTTAGGGTCACGTCCGTCATCCATATCGAGATAATGCTGAAGTTGGTAGGGATACAGGCCATGCACATGCAGTCGTCTTAGCTTAGTGAGTCCCGCCAGAGAGCTAATATCAGAGATTGGGTTTTCACTGACGACAAGCTGTTCGAGGTTGATCAACTCACTTACTGGACTAAGGTCACTGAACCAGTTGGTGTGCAGGTTCAGGGTAACGAGATTGGTCAAAGTGCGGAGTGGGCTAATGTCAGTAATAAGTCGATTGATCAGGTTGAGTCTAGTTAAACCTGTAAGATTTTGAATGCCGTCCAGACTTTCGAAAGGATTTTCGGGCGATGGTCTCAAGGTGCCGCCGTAAACTACTCGTTCGATCGTAGTACCCACAATCAGTTGTTCTAACTCGGCTGCTTGCCCGCAGGTGAGTGCTGCCTGCACAGCCAATCCCAGAGTGTCGTTCACGACATTGGCCAGGTCTTGGTCGGCGAAGGTGACGATCGCATCTGTCGAAAAATCTCGGCAATGATCCGTGGGTGACAAGGTGGTTTGTGCGAGCGCGCTGGAGAGGGGATAGCATAGAAATGCAAGTGTAAACAGGCTTTTCAAGTTTGGGCGACAGTTCATGTGCTCTCCTTTTTTAGAGCAGTTTTGATTCTTAATAGTGGCGCAACTAATGGAATTAATCGATGGTCTCTGAGCTACTGAAAAATCAACTCTCAATCTATCAGAATCCTAGCATGAAAACATCTGGTATGCCGTGTGGCTTTCCAGTCGATTCGGTTTAGAGCGACATTTGGTCCCGGTTAAGAATCACCGATATTTTGGGTCGCGTGCCTAGGCGCCTTGGAACTATGCTGCGGCAATGTAGAAATGCCTAACTGGAGTGCCTCTGAATTTAGGCAGTTGACTTGCCAATGTCAGTTAAAATTCCGTAGCTATGGGTGATGGAGCGATGCGGCATGTGGGCGGCTTAGGTACGAAGCTATAGCGTGTGTGCATCATAGCTGTAGAATTCACTCTGGGGTTCTGATAGGTTGAGAGTTAATTTTTCAGCACCTTAAAAGATTCTTATAGGCTCCATATCGGATGCAATTATGGCTATAGCTAACTCCCCGTCTAAGCTTAGCCTGCCCCAGATCAATCCAGGTGTAACAACTGTTTTAGAATATCTTGCGTTAAAATTTCCAACCATAACAAGTGATGTTTGGAAACAACGTATAGCCGATGGAAAAGTTCATTGGCATGACGGGAGTCTAATTAGTGCGAACTCTCCTTTTGCGGCTCAGCAAAGAGTTTATTATTATCGAGAAGTTGACAGCGAGCCCGTCATACCTTTTGTAGAAAAGATCATCTTTCAGGATGAGCTGATCTTAGTGGCATACAAACCACATTTTCTGCCCGTTACCCCGGGTGGCGAATATGTTGAAGAATGC
>Ga0308012_10001788_pt1 | contig 11237 bp, 5 predicted proteins | sample Neamet179_FD_203133 | JGI IMG/M metagenome (GOLD analysis project Ga0308012, IMG submission 203133) | Marine microbial communities from water near the shore, Antarctic Ocean - #179 | ecosystem: Environmental > Aquatic > Marine > Unclassified | place: Southern Ocean | collected 2014-07-25 | reverse complement strand
TGAATAGACTTCGTCTCATTAGAAGGCTTAAATACTGGTAGGTGCCCTATAGCATCATTTACTGTTCTATGTTTTGTTACAAACTGCTTTCTGATTCCTTCGTATATCGAATTTAAACTTAGGTCATTCGATTTATCAGCCTTTATTCCAATAATGATAACTCGATTCCTCTTTTGAGGTACACCAAGGTCAGCAGCAGAAAATACTGCGTTTTTTAGATTACTTGATTGAGGTATCTCATACCCAATATTCTTAAATGCTTCAAAAATTCGCTCTGTAACTAATCTTCCACCAGGCTCAGCGCTTAGCATTCCAGGAACATTTTCGAAGACGAATACTTTTGGTTGAAATTCATCAACCATTTTAACAAAACTTTCAAATAGATAGTTTCGGTAATCGTCTTTCATTGAATTTTTATCCTGAGCTCTTCCAGCAATTGAATATGCTTGACAAGGTGGGCCTCCAATTATAAGATCAACCTTTCTTTTACCAACAAGTGAACGAATTCCACCATTTATTATTTGTTCATGATTAGTAGATCCGTAATCAGCTATAGTTTCATTTGACCAATTCCCATTTATTAATTCGTTTGTCTTTTGGATATCAAAATGGATAACATGTTTTTTTGAATCTTCTTCAGTATGTTTCCACTTATCTGTTAATCGTCTTCGAAGTGTCCTAACCATAGGGATTTCCCATTCTACATGAGCTAATCCTTCATATTTCTCAGTTGATAAAAAACCTTCCGATAGACCTCCACAACCAGCGAATAAGTCAATAAATGTTAATTTTTTCATTTCGTTATTTCATTTAATGTAATAACAAATTGTTTTGCAATTATACTTGCTAGAGTGGGGGGAACAGCGTTTCCAATTTGTTTAAATTGATTTCGTGTGCTACCCGTGAAAAAGTACCAATCAGGAAATGATTGAATTCTTGCTGCTTCTCTAGGGCTTATACTTCTTGGATGTTCACCTGGATGTACATACGAATTCCCATCTGTCTCTAAATGAGCTATGATAGTTTTAGATACAGAATTTGGGTTCAATTTAAAATACTTATCACCAAACCCTTTTACTTTTTTCTCACCATTTTCATCAATTTGTACACCATATGTAACTTTAGATAATGCTAATTTATTTAGTGGATCGTTTAAGTATTTACCTGGAACTAAATTTTTGTAAATAAACAAGTCTCTCTCATTATGGTACCTAGACTTATGGTTGAAAAGATATGGAGTTTTTATTTTATTCCCTTGATACTTATTAATCAGATCAAGATAGTCTTTATTACTTTTTGTCAATAATGATTTATAGCTCAGGCTTGAAATGTTCTCACCAAAAGACATAGGGTTAGATAACGAGATTTCATCGATTACCTTGTAATTATTTGGCTTTGGGTTAGCTAGAATTTGAGGTAAATCACTAATGACATCTTTTACATTTAAACTATTAGATTTTTTTTTGAATATTTCTTCAAAAATATTTTCAGCTTTAATTGTACTGCTAATTGAGAGATCTTTTCTAACACCAATAAAGAATATTCGTTCTCTATGTTGTGCTAAACCAAAATCTTTAGCGTTTAGTATTTCTGAAGATACATCGTATCCGTACTTCCCTGTGTTTTTTAGTGAAATTTCAATTAAATCTCTGTATCCAGAAGCTGAAACTAATCCCTTTACATTTTCTATTAAAACAATTTTCGGATTAAGTTTTTCCGCAAATTTTAAATAATATTTAAATAATTGGTTTCTAGGATCATCAATGAATCCTAAAGCTCTTTCTTCAGAAGTCATTTTTTTTGACCGACCGATCATTGAAAATCCTTGGCAAGGTGGTCCTCCAACTAAAACATCTGTTGATTTTATACTATTGAGTAATGACTTAACGTCTTTGTTTTCTTTGAGTGAATCCGTTTTTCTTTTAAGATCAACTTCTCTATCCGTTTGAATTGATTTATAGCCTAGACTCTCTTGTTCTACTTCATCAAGACCAAGAAACTCATATAACTCTATTATGTCACCTAAGATTACTCTACTACTATCTGTCGATGGATGTGTTGCTTTTAGATTATGCTTTAGGGTATCAAGGGCAGGTCTTGAAATATCATTTGCTAAATCTAAATGAAATTGATTGTTTCCAAATCCAACGGTTAGTCCACCAGCTCCACAAAATAAGTCTATGTATGTGTGTTTTTTCATCGATGTAAAAATAATTCATAAAACTCCTATTAGAAGTATTATTTGATATGATTTGTTAACAAATAAACTTAAATATTTTTCTCAGATTAAACTAGTAAATATATTTTACTTAAAGTTTTGAAATCAAATCTATAATTTCATTTTCGTTAGAATTTTATTGTTTTACCGTTTCTTTTCCTATAATCGACTCTTCATATGTTTCGTTTTTAGAATCAATCAAATTCATTGTTGTTTTTGTAGTATATTTCCTTAAGTTCATTCGTGAAATTCAGATATTCTAATAATTGTATCCATCTACGGTGGCTAAAGTTGGTGAGTAGTTTTAATTAGCAACTCTATTAATTAATAAATGAGTTTTGTTTTTTAGTAAAGAGTTATACTCTGTAAATTCTGTTTTTGATTTACTATCAGTACTTGATACGAGTGTTATAATAAAATCATTTTTATTCTGAGAAAAGACTAGAATGTCGTTTGGTTCAAATTGAATTAAATTACGATGGTGATTTAAAAATATTCTATATTCATTTCTTGTAGTACGTTTATTTAATAAGACTTCAATTTTCTCACCAACGTACATAAATGGTATGATACACTCCTCACCACTGTCTAAATTTAATTTAAAAAAATCTTTTACTGCTTTAACTCCAATTGAAGCAGTTCTTTCAAGATCTTGTGCTACTATTTTTTTTATGTAAATATTTGAACTTGTTTGATCTAATTGTTTTAGAGTATTAAGTGCTGTAATCTGACATTTAGCAGACTCTAAATCCGGACTTTCTAAATACTCTAAACCAATTTCGAGTGCATTAATTATTTCACTATTTGTTTCGTCATTAATTTCCGGATTATTTATTATTGTAGATTTTTTTGTTTTGAATTTGTTGACTATTCTATTATCTAATTCATCTTCAAATATATATCCTTGTGATAGAGCTTTCGCTAAAATACTATTTCTGAATTTCTCTTGTTTAACTGAGAAGTCTTTATTGATTTTTATATGTTTAGCAACTGAAAACATCATACTCTTTTCTGAGTCTGACAAATGATCGCCACTTAAAGCCCAAACTGACATTGCTGTCCAAAATTGATGAGTTTCTTCTATTGGTGAATAAATAGAGTTACTCTCACTTACTAGTGAAACTTCTGTAGAATTCATTTCAGGAGCATCAATATCTAGGACAAAAGTTTTCTTTTTAAGAAGATTCCAACATTCTTCTTTCTTTGTAAATTCACCAATGTTCTTTCCAAAATGAACTGATTTTTTATTATTTGGTGTTAATATTACTGAATGTACAATAGGAATCATTTTTTTAAAATCCTCTATTAGTTTAGTCGATACATCTTGAACATCCCATATTAATATCAAGTCTACTTTATCTCTTGACAAATAAGACAACCAAGCAAGAGTATATAAGGCAACATTGCTTTTGTAACCGGAAACTCCTTGGTCTGCCAGTAAAGAATATATTTGTTTAAATATTATTTCTTTAGCAATACTCTCCTTGTAATATGAGAGGTCCGCATCAATATGATTATTCTCAATAGTATCTAAGTATTTACGGTAAACCACTTCTGCAGATTTAGAAGCCACGTAGGGTAGGGCTTCTTTATTCCCATTTTTATTAGGTATTCCCCATGCCCATGCCCGCTTAGCAAAATCAGTTTTTATTATCATTTTATTTTTAGGAAACTCAGTCACATAGGCATCAAAGCGTCCTTCTTTTTTAGCATTTAGTAGTAAATTATTATATTCTCCAACTTTTCGTTCAAAAAACCATTTTGAAACTACTTTACCATTAATTAATGAAGGTGGAGCTGTGTTTTTAGAAAATGTCTCTAATGCAATTATAAAAGCGTTATTGGATGTAAGATCAGATTTCTTAATCGGATTTTGAGTGTTTGCATATTCCGCAATTCTTCTAATTATATCTTCTTTACCTTTCTCATCTTTAATCACTGACAATTTCATCTGTACTGAAACTTTATCCAAAAAAGAATCATGTTTGGTACCTAGTATTTGATGAATGGATGCTGTTGTTTGACCACCATTAACAATTTGAAGACCATATATATTAGAAAGCTTTCCATTTTTAGTTAATTCAATTTCAGTACATGTTGCACTTATTCCATTATTATAAGAAAAAAACATTTCTGGCTCAGGTTTAATTCCATTTTTTATATCGCCCCTGATCGTTCTTAATATACCTTTGTTAGTATTTGCTTTATCTTGTAAATAGAAACGTATATTACTTTCTAAAAGTGCTACTTTGTGAGATTCATATATCTCTGCAAGTATTCGACCAGGCATATTTAATAAATATCCTTCAAGTTTTTCAGATGATTCAGTAGCCATAAGGATATCAAGTCCTACGCCCTTATTTAGTTCATTTAAGTCAATATTAATAGCGTTTTCAATATCGTTGGTTGAAATATGAAAACGATACATCTCACTAAACCCTATAACTGAATGGACGTAATTGATTACCTTTAACTCATCTTCCTTTTCATAATTAGGTGGTGCAATACAGTTCGTTAGATATAAAAGCTCAATTTCTCGGTTTTTTATTTTTTCTTTAAGATCATTGAGTATAGCAACTTCTGACTGCTCTGACTCATCAATATCATCAAAAATTGAATTGTCCTTTATGCATTCAATTAAAGACGACAAATAAAGTAGTCCATCTCTAATTTCTTCTATATCAATTGTTTTTACGTTTTCATCTTGATGGAATTCACTAAATACAAAATATAATTTTTCACCTTCATCATCGTAACCATAACCATCTATTCTATATGATTTCGATTCATTTGTTAAATAAAATTCGACCCAATTTTCTACACCTGTAGTACCTTGGAGATAACTTTGTGCACCACTTATTAATACATTATTATTGAATGGGCGTGCTTCGCTTACAAAACATAATGAATTGTACTTAATAATCTCATGAAAACTTTGTTGACTCATATTGGAAAAATGTTATTAATTTTTTTTTTGTGTTTTTTACAAAAATTCAAATCTAAAGAATAAGAGACATCATGAATACCTACCATTTTTGAAGTTAGTACAAGTTTTGGGAAACTACTACTCACTTCATAGAAATCAACTGTTCCATCTTCTTCAAATTTATTCTTATGTCTCTTCTTTTTTTTATCATTATATCCAATAATGCCACAATACGTTTTAATTTTTAATTTGAGGTCTGCATCAGCGCTAGCTATTTTCATAACTTTATTATAAAGAATAGGTAATGTAGGTTTACTTGAATTCACAATGTTATATTTATAAACTGCAAGATATAGGTGTTTCAAGCCTTTATTATTCAACTGATGCTGTGAACTTATCTGAATAAATCTGTCTTTACGTGCAGTTGTTTTAACTTCAAAATGAATATCATTAAACTCAAAGTCGTGCCTTGACCTTTCAGGACCACACCATCCCTCAATCACCATTCGAACATCTTCTTTTTGTTTGATAATTTCCAACAACCAACTTAACTCACCCACAAGCCCTTGTTCTGCACTCTTTGACATTATTCCTTTTGACTGAAAAAAAGTTTGCCATTCATTCATCGTTCTAATTACAGTATTTAGCAGTTGATCTCGCCGATTAAGTGATTCTAAATTATCAGATAAATCACTAATTACCATCTCGGCAATTTTTCGTGTATCAACTGATCTTTCCGTAATCTGAAGCCAATGCTTAGCAGTTCCATCAATAGTCTTCATTACTGCTACACAAAACCAACCGTTTATTTCCGGCAGTTTTGGTACTAAGTTTTTTTCGACAGCATTAATCTCAATTAATATTGACCTCCCAAATGTTACTTTATCAACAGTACAAAAAACATCAGTAACTCCTTTCATAAAAGGCCTTCTGTATTTCGATTTACTGTCTTTCTTTGTGTCTTTTACAAGTGTATTCCAAATTTTAATACTCTTCATAACTATTATTATTCGTTAACATGAATATCAAGTTCTTGCATCACCGTATTTGCCTGATAACTTATTTCTCTTGCGGTTTTACTTGTAGGGAAGTGTAACCTGTGTCCAACCACAACATCAACGCTTTTATATCTTTCTTCATATTCCTTTTTTAATATATTATCCTCTATACTATCAAATTTGGGTATAAATGGATATAAAACTATCAATCCTCTTTTCACAGGTCTTTTCTCTCTACCCATTAGGGCACATTTGTCACCTGAGTAACTCTCATTTTCCTTTTTGAACTTTTCAACTTCTTTTTCTGAGAAATCATATGCACCTGGTTCTTGTGTACTTAATACTTTCAAACTGTATGTATTTTCGTCTACATCCTCACGGAGTCTCTTTGTTGTTGGAAATATTTTTTTGTCTCCTATTAATTTTTCGTGATTTGGTACTTTAGTATCTTTCTTTGCTAGAGAATGTAAAACAACTGTCCATTCAGTCAATTCTTTTGGTTTAGTGACCGTTTGTTTTTCTATGTATTCAATAAGTAGAGATGGACTTAAATTTGGCTGTTTATGATGTCCTCTGTATTTTGACAGATAATCAATAACATCTGCAGTTTTGACCTTATTCCATACATGGTTTTTTCCTCTTGTTTCATGTGAACTAGAATACTCTTTACTCATCTGTCTAATGAAATAATTTAAACCTTCTTCATTTGATTTTAAAACATCAATTGAACTCCCAAAAAGTGTGGTTTGAGGGTTGTTTCCAGAATATTTTAAACTTTGAGTACCTGAATATCTACTCTTCATAGCACTCGTAATCATCATTGCATCACTATCAAGAATTCTTAACCCAAACTCTTTTGGGGTTACATTTTCTCTTTTCATAGCCTTAAATAACTCCTTAACTTCCTCGAAAGCATGAGATATATGTTTGTAATTATTCAGTAATTCTTTTTCAGAGTAAACCCTACATAAATCAGCATATCCATCACGGTATCCAAACCATCTTCCCATCTGCATTAGGGTATCATACATATTTGTGGGACGAAGAAAATAACTAACCATTAGCCCTTCTAAAGTCAATCCTCTAGACAATTTATCACCTCCAACCGCTATAACCTTAACCCCTTCTTCATCGTAAGGTTTGTCGTAATAAGATAGCTGATCGATAGATTTACCATGAATAGCCACAACATTGGCTTCAGTATTTACATTCTGAAGAACCCTGACTGCTTTCTTTAAAAACGGTTCTATTTTGCTCCATGAATGTACAACACCTTTAAAGTTTTTGTTTACTAACATCCTTTTAGATGTTGGGATAAAATCATCTTCCCATAATTCCTTTAATTCAGCTACAGTTTGTTTATCTCCTGCTAAAATTCTACCAAAATTATTGTCGCAATAATTCTTCACCATATTCATTACATTGGATTGACAATCCGTGTATCGAGTAACATGTATTAGCATTGAACAGTGATCTGTCTTTTGACCTCTTAAAAGCTTTGCAGTTATAGCCAATAAAAAAGAATCAATAGCCAGCTTCAAACTTGATGGAATCTCTTTTCCTTTTTCATTCAGCCAAATCATTGGATCATGAGTTTTACTATGCTTCCTAGGTAACCATCCATCACCTACATCCAAAAATTCTCCAACATAATCTTCTAAAGCCTCATTGTATTCTGTTGATGAAGGTTTTTTTCTTATTGTAATCACATTAATATCATTCCATTTTAAAATAGAATTCAAATCCTCTCCATATTCAGATGGAATAACAAAATATTTCTTTTTAGAACCTTTTAGCACGTCGCAATCCATTACTAAGTGCGTTTTAGTTAAATCAGGATCACGCTTAACAATTCGTGTAAGCGGTAAGTCAGCAACTTCATCATGTGTCCCAAATAATTCATAAGGACCCATATAATTATTGGGCTTTTCTAACATGGCTATAAAAGAACTCGGAAAAAGGTCTCCACCATAAAGTTTATGTTCCGCTTCATGATCTATAAAAATATTAGCAAAAGGTGTAGCTGTATAACCAACATACGAACTCTTCTCAAATTTAACTAGTAAGTCTCTGATACCTTTATTTATTGAGTTAGGATCCGTTTCTTCACGCTCTTTCTTAGAGTAATTTTTAGTATCTATAGAAGCCTGGTCCGCTTCATCATCAATAATCAAAACAGACCTGTTTTTTAACTGTCCAGATTTATTGACCCATTCTGTCTTTTCATATTTACGGATGATTTTATCAAAATAAGAAGATAGGTTTTTAAGTATAGAAACGTTTTTCTTAACAACAAATACATGTTTTGTAGAGTTTATAGGAGATATTGGTTTGTTTTTCGCTGCTTTAAAATCACTTTTTATAGAAGTATGAGCTTCACTATCCAATAAAATTTTGTGAGTTTGATAATTTTTAATCAGCCCACAACCTACCTTTTCTCCATCACTTAAATTCTCCCCCATAACACCTTCATTAACACGTCTTTGAGTTTGAGAGCGAAGATTATTATGTAGGCCACCCAAAACTATTATATAGTCATAACCTACATCTAAGGCTTTGTTAATCAGGCCTATAAAGTTACCGGTTTTACCTGACTGAACGTAACCCACAACCAATCCTTTCTTTTCAAATTCTATACTTTCATCATTTGGATTTCCAAGAAATGAAATGATTTCGTCAGTTGCTTTATCTAATTTGTCAAGAGAAGCAGGGATTCGCCCTTCAGACCTCATGTAAGCTTTGTATCTAGACCAAAAAGGAAAATTCGCTTTTATCTTTTTATTGCTTTTCAAATAATTATCGTACCAAGGGTCCATTTTATGACCTATCACAGTAATTTCTGGTTCCTCATATGTAAACTCTAATTGCCATTCGTTCAAAATACTTTGTCTTGCCTCAGGTTCAAGACCTCCATATGCAATTGAAAGTCTACTTTCTACTGTTTGCAATAATGAAATCATAGTAGGTAATGGATCTGTGCCTAAGACATAAACCTCCTCAATTTCTTTTAACCAAAGCGCTTGGCAGGTTCTGAGATAAGTGTCTAATTGATCTTGTTCCATAATTAAATATTTGTTCGGTTTATTATCTTTTTTATTTCAGCTTCATTAAAGCCAAGCGTTTCCAAAGAATCTTTAATTATCTTCTCGTTTCCACTTTTCATTTTTTCGTTTTCATAAGGTTCTTGTGGCACAAAAGTAGACTCTGAATATTCCGCAATTGCATTGGAAATAGGTACCATATTCTCAATATGCGTAATGAGCGCCTCTAGAAGTTTTTTGGTTGCCAATCCTTGCTTTTGATTCTTAGCAACTGACATTATGGAATTACTCAAACTTTCTATGATTGGGTGTTTTTTATTTATCTTGAATGAAACATCTTTTCGAGTGATATGCTTTTCCCATATTTCACAGAATTCTTCTTCTAGCTTCGGTTGGGTTTTAATTTTAACTTTTGCGGATCTGAAAGTATAACGTTTTTTAGCTTCTTCCTTCGATTTTAAAATTAGCATTTTAATGTCCGGCAGTAGATTATTTGGTATGATGGCATTACACTTCCTAACGTCAATTCGCCATTCCTCGTCATGCGTATTATCTATGTCTATTTTAATCCTTAATAATTTACTTGCTTCAGTCTTTCGAATACCACTATTAAGCCAGTCTCCCATAATCATAAGTCTATCTTTACGATATAGATAGATACCCTGATGGTCAAACATTCCTTTAAAACCTTCTGCAAATTGTAAATCTTTAGCTTTATTTTTGAATTTACTTTCATGCGGAAGTAGATATGCACTTACCTTAACATTACCGTAGGACGATGTACCTAATGACTTTAAGTTTGTAGTTGGTAGTTTAAAAGGATTAAAGGAGTCAATTACCATTTCATTATAATGAATTTTTAATTTCCCTGATTCAATAAAACGATGGTAACGACACCCTAATAGATGATTCAAATCGTTCCCTAATTTCTCAAAAATCATTTTACTTTGCTTTGATCCATCCTGTACAAGTCTATCCGGTTTTTCCCAAAGTACAATTGTGCCCGATTTTTTTTTAAAAGTTTGAATTCGTTCTTTCGAAGTATCATCTAAAGGTGCTAGATATAGCTTCCATCCATTTACTTTTACTTCATCTAGATCCCATACAGCTGTACAAGGCTCCTCATTTTTTTTCTTTGAATTAACAGTGAGTCTTTTCACTTGAGATATAGAGGCTGTTTTCAATCCAAATCCAAATCTACCGTGATCTTCAATTGTCCGAGTATTCTGAACGGGTTTTCTACCAATAGTCATAGCCTCAATTAGTGTAAATTGATCCATGCCTATTCCATCATCAGAAATTCGAACCCAAGAATCACTTTTGTCATATCTCATATCGATCCAAATATTTTTAGCTTTAGCACTAATTGAATTGTCAATTATATCAGCTATAGCTTCAGAGAAATGATATCCATATGCACGCATACTGTCGAAAGTACCTAATGGGTCTGGGGGGCAATCTATTGATTTTGTGTGCATTTAGTTGATTAATTAAATTTAGTTTTAATAGGGCATTATCATAGTGATTATTCTAAATTATTTACGGTTTTATTATACAGAATGAAAATAATTCATAGTTTGTATTATCCTAAATATGATTGTATCGATTAAAAAAAGTTACTAAATAGGGAGATATCTACACTACGAGACTACTAATGTAGTTTTTTATTATTGATTTACTTAACATTTTTTTGTTTAAGCTGTGGGTTTTGATCTACATAATCAATTAAGAATATCAAATTGTAAAGAATAATTAATGATTATATTTATCCAAAAGTTTTTTATATTAATTTTTTTTATATTTGCACAGCATCAAGAGTTACTATTAAGTATGCCAACCGATCTTTAACCAAGGCGCGGTGGAAATTATGTGAGACAACCGTCTAAAAATTTAATAGGTTATCCCTAAATTATATTGATGCAAAGTTTTTGACATAAATTGTCACAAACGTTTTATTTATTTGTAAAACCAATACATCAAGAGTTACTTTGAGTATGCCAACCGATCCTTACTTGGGCACGGTGGATGATATGTGAAGCGAGAGCTTAAAAACA
>Ga0308012_10001785_pt1 | contig 11247 bp, 10 predicted proteins | sample Neamet179_FD_203133 | JGI IMG/M metagenome (GOLD analysis project Ga0308012, IMG submission 203133) | Marine microbial communities from water near the shore, Antarctic Ocean - #179 | ecosystem: Environmental > Aquatic > Marine > Unclassified | place: Southern Ocean | collected 2014-07-25 | reverse complement strand
GCCCCCTGTGTCAGGATAGTTGTCGCCTCAATTAATTTATAAATAAACAGGGTGCGGTAAGTTAACGTTAGTGAATTATCAAAGGTATTCAAGTCAATTTAAAGAAGCCATATTAAACAAGCTCAGTCAAAGTGGTTTGTCAGTTAGAAAGTTTGCAGAGCAAGAAGGCATTAACCTCTCAACCCTGTATAGTTGGCAAAAGCAATTTAATACCTCGGGTTTAAACGTGTCAAAAGTGAGTTCGTCAGATAAATGGTCAAGTGAGGAAAAGTTTTCAGCTGTATTGGAAACCGCCACACTCTCGGCAGTTGAGTTAAGTGAGTATTGCCGAATTAAAGGTTTGTATCCTGAGCAAATCAAAGCATGGAAGCAAGCGTGTATCGCAGGCAACACAGCGACTAAGCAGGTAAAAAGAGTAAAGACTACGCCTGAGCAAAAGTCTGATAAGAATCGTATTAAAGAATTAGAGCGTGAGTTGCGCAGAAAAGAAAAAGCCTTAGCAGAGGCTGCCGCATTGCTTGTATTAGGAAAAAAGTTCGACGCCTATTGGAAGGAAAAAGAGGACAGTTAATTTCGCTGACCGATAGGCAGAAGCATGCACAGTTAGTCAGCACCGCTGTAGCGTCAGGTGCTAGGCAAGATAAGGCTTGTGAAGTTATTGGTTTTTCAACAAGAACCTTGCAGCGTTGGCGAACAGACGGGTCAATTAGTGCAGATAAAAGGCCAACAGCGTTGAGGCCGGAGCCTGGGAACAAACTGAGTCAAGCTGAAAGACAAGCCGTGATAGATGTTTGTAACAGCGAAGAGTTTGCCTCATTACCACCAAGCCAAATTGTACCGATACTTGCGGATAGAGGTGAATATATCGCATCGGAGTCGAGTTTTTACCGTGTATTGCATGCCAAAAACATGCTGCACCACCGAGGTAAAGCTAAACCGAGAAACATTCATAAAAAGCCAACAAGTTATACCGCTAAAAAAAAGAATGAAGTATGGAGTTGGGATATCAGCTACATGCCTACAGCGGTGATAGGTCAACACTATTACCTGTACATGATAGAAGACATTTACAGCCGTAAAGTCGTCGGCTGGGAAGTTCATCACAACGAAACAGGTAAGCAAGCGGCAGAGCTACTAGAGCGTAGCGTTTGGGCAGAGAAATGCTTAAAGAAAGACTTAGTGTTGCACTCTGATAATGGAGCGCCTATGAAGAGTCTGACGATGCGAGCTAAAATGTACGATTTAGGTGTTGTTACCTCACGCAGCCGCCCAAGGGTAAGTAATGATAATCCGTACTCAGAATCGCTGTTTAGAACGGTAAAGTATCACCCTCGTTGGCCTAGCGAAGGTTTTAAATCGTTAGATGAAGCGCGTAAATGGGTGAAAGATTTTGTCAGCTGGTACAACACTGAACATCGCCATAGCAGGATCAAGTTTGTCACTCCGAGCCAGAGACATGAAGGGCTGGATATTGAGATACTAGCGAAGCGAAAAGTGTTATATCAGACAAAAAGAAATGAGCATCCAGAGCGATGGTCAAAAGAAGAGCGAAACTGGCAGCCAATAGGCGCTGTGGAGTTAAATCCAGAGCAATATAAAGAAGCTGCTTAACAATTTAGGCGACAACTGTCTTGAAAAACACCGCTTACAACGAATTCCTGAGCTAACTTCATAGTCATATAATTTTATAAGAATAATTAAAGTTAATTAATTATCAATAGTTTCATAATTATACTTAACAAAATATTCTTTTATTAAAAATGTATTACGACTAATAACCTGAATATAGTCAGTTACTTTGTGGGGGGCATATGAAAATAACATGGGCTTTTATTCTAAGTATTACTTTTACCTTTTTATTGATCGCAACAGTCACCCTAATTATTATCCACCCTGTTTATTATAAAATATCTTTACCTCTAACCCCACACCCCTACTTTTATAAAGAAGTTCAAGGAGATACATACTCTAACGGTAATAGTGAAGGTGATTGGATTGATAGCGATAAAGGTAGTTGGCAATGTCTCTTTGGTAATAAACTTAATTTTCCGTTTTGTTCTTTCCAAATTTATTTAGGGAATGGTAAAGATGAAGGCTTAGATCTATCTTTATATAATGAAGTGGAACTTGATATAAAATACGAAGGTACTCTGGAATCATTAAGAGTATATATGCGTAATTATAATAGTGAATATTCAAAAGGTAAACAGGACTACGATTCAACAAAGTACATGCGAGTGGAAGTTGATAGTAAAGATTTTGACTCTAAACTATCATTAAATTTAGATGAGTTTGCCGTTGCGGATTGGTGGTTAGAAGGTCATAAGTTACCACGACATTTAAGGTTTCAATCACTCAATAATATTATATTATTTGGTATTCAAGTACAGCCAAAAAAGCGGACAGAACAAATACAAAACATCACCGTTTCTTCTATTACTATGCACGGAGTTTCCCTATCTAAAGAACAATTGTATTTCTATATTATTACCTTTTGGTGCAGTGTTATTTGTATCATTATTTTGTGCCAATTTATGCGCATGTTAAATCAAATAGGTATGAGAGATAAATCATTAAAAAGGTTAAAAAAAGATAACTCCCAATTATTTGTACAAAAGGTAGGTTTTGAGCAATTGTCAAGAATTGATCCTCTGACACAAATTAATAACAGGGCAGGGATAGATTTTTATATTGAAGAGCAGATAAAAGATAATTTAAGAGGTAATTTTGTTGTAGGGATGATAGATGCTGATCACTTTAAAAAATTAAATGACACCTATGGACATGATACTGGTGATGAAGTACTTAAAAAAATAGCTAATATATTAACCCGTTCAATAAGACAAAATGACTGTGTAGGCAGGTGGGGCGGAGAGGAATTTTTAATTATTCTTTCTAATATATCTTTACAAAAAGCTTATGATATAACCAATAAAATAAGGTTGAAAATACAAAAAACGACGTTTGATGTTTCTCTTAATAATGAAATTATGCCAGTAAATGTTACGATAAGTGCGGGAATATATCAGGCAAAAAATACACTTGAAATATATGAAGCAATTAAATCGGCTGATAAGTATCTCTATAAAGCTAAAGATATTGGTCGCAATAGAGTTAAAATGAAAGAGTAACTATCACTATTCAATACAGAAGTGTAAGAGCTAATGGTGAGGGCGTGTTCCAAATAGGCTTCGTTGAAGCTATCCAGAAAATATTAACCGTATAAGAATAAAAGCATTGTCACCTGTTATATACCCGCTCCACTTGAAGATGCAGGGTTCAGCTGGAATTAGAAACGCCTTTAGTCAAGGCATTGATTGTAGAGAATGGTTGTTCAGGATAATAAGCTCCTGCATTATCTAGTAACACCATCCGTGTAGCGTATTCTCAAAATCAATAACGCAGCAAAAAGCCTTTCTAAACGTAAGCCTGATCAAATCATTCCCAGCGTTACATTTATTTTTAAGGGAGCAAACCTTGATAAAAAATGTGCCTTGATTATGAATCGCTCAGACCTCCTGAAACGAGCATCTTCAAGTGGAACGGGTATATATGACAATGCTCAGAATAATTCATAGGTTGAAAGGTAATAACAACGAGACTATTTCTTTAACATCGCTTTAAGATCTGCAAAAGGATTATGAGTCGCTGTCTCTTGGTTATGGTCGCCAGCTATAACTTCTGTACGGTACTCTGCATGTTTTGTGTATTTATCGTGCTCATTATCGTGGCAGTAAATGCACAGTAATTCCCAGTTGCTACCATCGTTTGGATTGTTAGTATGGTCGTGATCAACGTGATGCACAGTTAATTCTTTCAAGTTGGAAAACTCGAAAGCACGAGCACAGCGACCACAAACCCAAGGATATAGTTTTAATGCACGGTCACGGTAACCTTTTTCTTGTTGTTTGTAGTTGGCACTGGTTCCAAAGCGATCTGAGGACATACTCTTTACTTCATAAAAATATTATAACGTCATGTTAAAAGTATTTTGTTCTTACTACAATATATTGTAGTAAATTATAAAAAATATAAAGTAGTAACTTTTTTCTTAACCAGAAAAACGATCTTGAAAGTTATATACCCGCTACCATTCAAAGTGCGGGATTTCAGTGGGAATTAAAATGTCTTTAGGCAAGGTAAATAATTTAAACATAGTCATTCTATGTTTTGATTATTTACTGCCCTTAAAGTCATTTTAAACCCATCGTAGAAGCGCTTGAGCAATATCACTTCTTCGTTGCTCTGACTTAGAAGGGAATAACCATTCCTTAATCACAGCGCCTTGAATTGAAATCGCTCCAGCACTCTGAAACCTGCACCTTGAATGATAACGGGTATATAAATCAGCTCAACTCATTCCCCCCTAAAACAATCAATTCTTGTTGAAAGCGCCCGTAAATATTAACGACCATTTCATAAAAACGCTAACTGACATCATAAGAAAACTTTTACTCTATAATCTACAAACGCTCTCAAAATATACGTTAGAATCAACTGTATCTTGCTAGTTGAAATCAGCAAGAATCATCAGTTTTCTTTTTTTTGTTGAAGGTATGCTAGTTCAAGTCAACAATCGTGTTGGCATTTTTTAATACCTATTTGGTATGAATGTTGGCAATATGCCTATATTACAAATGGATGCACCTGACAGTGCAGATAAAAATGATACGAAAAAAAACTCAACAGTCATATATAGCTCGAATAATTAACGTAGTTAACTATATTCAGAAAAATTTAGACAATGAATTGACCTTAGAGGAGCTTTCACAAAAGGCAAACTTCTCACGTTATCATTTTCATAGAATATTTTCTGGTATGTTAGGTGAATCAGTAAAAGAGTTAACGCGACGTTTACGATTAGAGCGAGCAGCTATTGAGCTTAGAACTAGCACGACCAGCATATTAAACATATCGATCGCTGCTGGTTATGAAAGCGATATGGCCTTTTCGAGAGCTTTCAAGGCGAAATCAGGTTTGTTGCCTTCTAAGTTCAGGAAATCTGAGCAGGCAAGGTTTCCGTGCTTATCATTATCTAGTATCCGTTATGTAACCAATGAGCATATTTCCTCCTTTGAACCTTTTATTGATAAGGAATTGAATATGAAAGTAATGATAAAGCAAGTCAATGAAATTTTAGTGGCTTATGTTTCCCACCAAGGGCCTTATGAAGAGTGTGGCCATGCTTGGGATACTCTTTGCGGTACACTTGCTCCGATAGGCTTACTCGGTGGAGATGCAAAGATGATTGGGGTGAGTTATGACGATCCTGATATAGTTGCTCCAGAATTACTTCGCTACGATGCCTGTATTAGCGTGGATGAAATATTTTCAACTACAGATAAGATTGGTTTTCAAACTATTGCTAGCGGTCATTATGCAGTAACCACTCACATAGGCTCTTATGAAACTTTAAATGAAACATATCAGAAATTATTTGGTCAGTGGTTAAGTCAAAGTGACTATGAATCGGATGATAAGCCTTGTTTTGAAATCTATTTAAATGATCCAGAATCTACTGAACCCGAAGAACTAATTACAGATATCTATTTGCCACTAAAGGAGAAGGACAATGGATAAGATTGACTTATTTAAACTGCATAAAGCTGATTATATTGCCCCAAAAAAACCACAGATTTGTAATGTTCAAAATGCACACTACTTAGCTATTGATGGGGTTGGTGGACCAGGTGAAGAAAACTTTAATGACGCAGTGGCTGCCTTATATGCAATTGCTTATACAGTAAAAATGACACGAAAAAAAAACAATCTTGGTGATTATGTTATTTGCAAGCTTGAAGCTAGATATTGGTCTATAAACAAACAGTGCTTAAGCGAACAAGATAAATCACAGTGGCATTGGCAGTTGATGATACGTACTCCATCGCAAGTGAAAACTAGTGATATTGAGCAAGCAGCTAAAGTTTTAGCTACTAAAGGAAAAACCGCCAGTGTTAACAAAGTGAAATTGATTGAGCATGAATTCTCTCAGTGTATTCATATGCTGCATGTTGGTTCATATGAAGAGGAACATCGCACAATAGAGCAGATGACAACTTTTGCGAGTGAGCATCAGTTATCAGCGACAGGCGAACATTGTGAAGTATATATTTCAGATCCTCGTCGTATTCCAGAGGAACGATTAAAAACTATTTTGAGAATGCCTGTAAATAGTTAGTCTAGTTGTTTAACTAGGACTAATACCCTTTATTATCTATATGAATGATATTAGTCCAGTTTGTTGCGGGCACTCTAAACCATCTAAGAAGAGCTTGAGCAATATCACTTCATCGTTACTGTGATTCACAAGGACGCTACATGGATTTAGCTCATTAAGAGAATGCAGGAGAATTCTCTTGAATAACCATTCTTTCATCACAGTACCTTGAATTGGCTGTTAACAGACAACTCAAGCTCTAAAATTTAATACCCCTGATTTTTATTAACTACATTCCTCAGTGTATCGCCAGACATAAATAGTCGTAAGTTATCTAATGCGACATCTCGCCAAGTATGTATAACTTCATCATATGTGCCGCCAATATGGGGCGTTATTAATAAGTTTTTAGCATGCCATAATGCCGCATTCTTATCTAATGGCTCTTCAGCGGTAACATCAATAGCCGCACCATTTAATATACCTGAATTAAGCGCTTCAACTAATGCTGTTTCATCAACAGAATTACCTCTACCTATATTAAAAAAGAAGCTAGGTTTTTTCATTGACTGAAAAAAGTCATGGCCAAATAAGTGAGTAGTTTGCTCCGTACGAGGTAAACAAGAAACGGTAATTTCAGCCTGTTGAGCCGCTAACGGTAATTCGTCGACACCATAAATTTTGCTAACGCCTTCGACGGCCTTATTTTTGTTTTTACGTACACCTATAATATTAACGCCAAACGGCTCTAAACGCTTAATTATCGCTAAACCCACTGAGCCTAAGCCAATCACTAATACTGTCTTCCCTCTTAGCTGGAATAGAGAATTACAATCTGTAAGCGAGGTGTGTTGCCATGTACTTTTACTTTGACTTTTTACATAACTCGGTATATTTCTCACTACGGCAAGTAACATTGCCATTAAATGATCGGCCACAACATCATGATGGCCATCGGAACAGTTAGAAAGGATAAAAGGTTGTTGTTTTAATTCTGGGTGGTTAAATAACCATTCAACGCCAGTACCAAATTGCTGAAACCATTTTAAATTAGGTAATAGCGACAAATGTTCACGGGGAAAATCACCAAGCACAATCTCTATTTCATTTGCGTACTTGTGTATTTTTTCTATGTCAGTCGTTATTAACACTTCGTTATTGCCAGCAGACTGCATTAATGAATTACGAGATTGCGTATCCATGAATCGATCTTCAATCCACATGATTATTTTACTCATCAATATCCCCTTCTTTCTTTAAAAACCATGCCTGATTTAATTTATAAAAATGTAACAAGCCAAAAGCAATTAAAGCACCAATTGCTGGGCTTGCTGAAAATATAGTTACAATACCATCTCTGGCTGAATCAGTTTGTATAACATTAGCTTCATAACCGTAATAACTTAACATCCAACCTGTTAACGCACCGCCAATAGCAATACCAAACTTTAAGCTTAATAAATGCCCAGATATACCCATTGCCATCGGGCCATTGCCATTTTTTTCTTTACCGTAATCGGCAGTGTCAGGAATGGTAGAAAACAAGATAGGGATAAAAATCATATGAAAAAATTGAGTCATAAAATTAATAATAAACGCAACGTATACCATATCCGCCGGTACATTTAGGAGAATTAAGTTTGTAGCTGCGACGCCCAAACAGGCAAATTTCATGAGCTTAACTTTACAGATGGTTTTGATTGCCCAACCGGTAAACAGTGCGCCACATATACCACCAACCATACTGGTTGTTACAAAGTTTGATACGAGCGACTCTTGGCCAAGATAATACGTAACATAATACGGCATAACACCACCACGCATGGCCACTGTTATTAATAAGAAAAACGTCACAGCAGCCATAATCCACCACTGGTCATTACGTAAAACGGCTAATATATCACTCTTAATGGATACTTTTTTGGTAACGGCTATGACACGTTCTTTAGTAAAGGAAAAGCATGCTATAAAACAGGCAATTGCAATAATTGAAAGTACAACCATGGCTAACGAAAAACCAAGTTGTTTATTGCCTTCACCAAAATAAGAAACCAATGGAAAGGTTAAAGCAGCAACGATAACGCCACCCACTTTAGCCATAGCAAAACGCCAAGCTTGAACGGATGCTCGTTCTTGGGTGTCTCGCGTTAAAATCCCTCCAAGCGCCGAATAGGGAATGTTAACAGCGGTGTAAGCCGTCATCATTAATGCATAAGTAACATAAGCATAAATTAATTTATTCGCCTCATTGGTATCGGGTGTGGTGAACGCTAGCACCGCAAGTATTCCGTAAGGAATAGCCATCCATAAAAGGTAAGGGCGGTAACGCCCCCAACGAGAATTGGTTCTGTCGGCCAAAGCCCCCATTAACGGGTCTGTAATGGCATCGAATACTCTAACTACTAACATCAATGTGCCAGCAGCAGCGGCAGATATACCAAAAACATCAGTGTAAAAAAACATCATGTAAATGATGACTACTTGAAAAACGATATTACTACCCGTATCTCCAAGTCCGTAAGCTAACTTTTCTTTTATGCTTAATTTTGACGAATTACTCATGTCACCCTTTCCTATAATTATTGTAATATGGTGTTGACTAAGTTTGTATTGACTAAGTGTTTTATTTGCTAAACGTTTATATTTAATTACTCTTATTGTTTTGGCTAGTCTTAGCTACTCCTACTCCTTTCTTGTATGACTACTCGGATGAGGACTTGTATAGATTTTCAGCTTTACCTTGGGTTTTGGTTTTATATGAAAACAAACAGCCCGCTAAAGGTTGTTTTACTTTATCTTCATCAGAAAGGTATTCAGATGCTGTGGTGATGTATAAGGTATCTAAGTTTTCGCCGCCAAAAATACATTTAGTCACTTGTGCAACGGGTAGTTTAATGTGTTGAAGTAATGTGCCGTCTGGCGTGTATTGGTTAACACCCCAACCGCCCCAAAGTGCTACCCAAAGGTTTTCGTCTTTGTCTAAACACATGCCATCAGGGTAAGTACCTTCTTTATCGAAATGGATGAAGGTTGAACGACTGATCACATTGCCATTCTCATCCAGTTCACAGCGATATACTTTTTGACGAATAAGTGTATCGGTGTGATACATAAACCGTCCGTCGCTAGTAAAGCAGGGGCCGTTGGTGCAGTAGTAATCTTCATCTTGTAAGCTAGGTTTTCCCGCCCCATCAAAGCGATATAATGCGCCAAGCGCATTATTCATAGGATCATCAGTATGCATGGTGCCTGACCAATATTGACCGTGCGTATCAACAGCTCCATCGTTAAACCGAATGGCTGTGTAATCTATGTCTGGCGCGGCTATTTTTGTATGTGAATCGTTAATGATATCTAACGCGTAAAAACCATCGTAGAGCGTGCCAACTAATTTATGGTTAGTGGTAAAACCTATACTGGTGATATTTTGTTTTAGAGACCAGCAATCAGTTGTATTTTTTTCATTTAATAACGGTTTATGACGGTAAACTTTGCTACCTAAAATATCACTCCAATAAATGGCTTGTTCTGCAACAGACCAAATAACAGATTCTCCAATACGACAATGGCTTTGATGAACTAATTCTACGTTAGACATATTTTTCCTTAACTTTAATTACTTTAAAACCTTTTTAGATTAAGGCTTTAAAGTTATTTACAATAAATCACATTATATTACAGAAGCTTAAATAGCTTTTGCTGAAAAATCACCGTTAACACGACGCACAATGTTGTACGGATTAGCGTTCTGTAGTTCTGCAGGTAAAAGCTGTGCTGGCGTGTTTTGGTAAGCGACAACACGCGTAAATCGGTGAATTGCATCGATCCCCACACTAGTGGTAGAGCCATTTGATGAAGCCGGGTAAGGGCCGCCATGATGCTGAGAGCCACATACTTCTACACCGGTAGGAAAACCATTAAAGATAATTCGACCTGTATTTTGTTCTAGTAAAACAATAAGCGCTTTTACTAAGTCGTTATCTTCATCAACCGCATGTATGCTGGCGGTTAAGTTACCTTCTAAACCTTGAGCTATTTGTGTAAATTGCGCATCATCATCACATTCAACGACTAAGGTTGCAGGGCCAAATACTTCGCTTTGCAATTGTGGGTTTTTCAGAAAAGCGTTCGCTGTGGTTTTTAATACCACATTAGGTGGTAATAAGGCATTGTCGGTTGTTGACGTTAAGCTAGCCTCATCTTTATTAACCCATTCAACTTCACCTGTTGCTATAAACGCTTGAATACCGCTCAAAAATGCTTGTCCAATACCTGCATTTAGCATGATACCTTTAGGGTTAGCACTCATGGTTTCGGCTAACGTATTTACAAACGTGTCGTTCTTTTGAATAACAATCACACCTGGAGAGGTACAAAATTGTCCCGTTCCCATGCAAACAGAGCCAGCAAGTGCTTTAGCTAGTGACTCTGCTGATTGAGTCAGTACATTATTTGTAAAGAACATAGGATTTACACTGCCCATTTCTGCAAACACAGGAATAGGTTTAGCGCGTTTAGCTGCGGCATCCATTATGGCTCGGCCACCACTTAAAGAGCCTGTAAAACCAACGGCTTGAGTTAATGGGTGGCAAACTAATTGAACTGATAATGGGATAGCGTTACCTTGCAATAATGAGAAAACGCCTTGTGGGAGTTTGCAACGAGAAATGGCGTTACCAATAGCATAAGCAAAAAGCTCGTTGGTTGCTGGATGCGAAGGATGACCTTTAACAATAACAGGGTTACCTGCAGCAAGTGCTGATATGGTATCGCCACCTAATGTACCAAAAGCAAAAGGAAAATTAGACGCGCCAAATACTGCAACTGGGCCTATAGGCTTAAGCATTTTACGTAAGTCTGGTTTAGGCAAAGGTGCTCGCTCAGGCTCAGCTGTATCTATACTTGCCTGTACCCAGCTCGCATTTTTTATTATTTCTGCAAACGCTCTTATTTGACCGGTAGTACGGCCACGTTCGCCTGTTAATCTTGGTAAGCCTAATCCTGTTTCTTGGTTACACACGTCAAGTAGTTGATCACCTAAAGCGTCAATTTCTTCTGTTATCGCTATTAAAAAGTTAGCGTGATCTACA
>Ga0308012_10001774_pt1 | contig 11276 bp, 6 predicted proteins | sample Neamet179_FD_203133 | JGI IMG/M metagenome (GOLD analysis project Ga0308012, IMG submission 203133) | Marine microbial communities from water near the shore, Antarctic Ocean - #179 | ecosystem: Environmental > Aquatic > Marine > Unclassified | place: Southern Ocean | collected 2014-07-25 | reverse complement strand
CTTAAAAACATGGCAGGTTGAAATTGAATTAACTGAAGGTATTTTAGTTGAAAATATTGAGTGGGCTAAATTGTGGATGTATAAGGTTATTGGCCATGGTTTTCATTTAGCGATTGATGACTTTGGTACCGGATATTCATCACTAAGTTACCTGAGTAATTTGCCTTTTAATACCGTAAAGCTAGACCGTTCATTTATCACACAGCTTACGGATTCAGATTCTGATAGAGACTTACTTGAAGCTATTATTTATATGGTGAAAAAGATGAAGTGTGAGGTTGTTGCTGAAGGTATTGAAGAAGCCAGCCAATATGAAGTACTTGGAAAGATGAGTTGTCATATTGCTCAGGGCTATTTTATTCAAAAACCAACAGAAATAAGTAAATTAAAACCGTTACTTATTCAATATGCAGAAACAGAGTGTTGGCCATCTGTTGCTAGTTTGATAAACGCTAAAAAATAATACAACCCCATATTATTCATTATTTTTGATAACATGATTAAAAATAATACCGTAATGCTAAGTTAGTCTGTCTTTGTAGGTAGTTATTAATTTTTTGATGCTTAGGGCTCCAACCTTGTAAAAAACGATGAAAATCAGCATTAGCAAAACTATATAATTTACGCCACTCTTTCTCTAACGCGGAAAAATTAATATCCTGTTTATAGTCGATACACGCCTGAGATAATTCATCAAAGTAATAGTTGAGTAATTCGTTGTGCCGCTTTGTTAAGTCGTTATCGGTTAGGCCGCTTCCTAAAAAGTAAGCGAGATCTTTCACGCCAATACCTTTACCAACATATTGAAAATCAACAGCTGCTATCCGTTTACTTGTGTTATCCAGTTTATTACCTCTTTGGTTATCCTCTTTATTATCAATTTCATCACTATTATTTGCGCCACTAAAGCAAAAGTTGGCTAACTTAGCATCGCCATGCACAATCGTTTGATAGTGTACATTATTAAGAGTGCTATCGATAAAATGTGCAGCCTGTTTTAAAGGCCCATCCTGCATATTATTCAATTCATCTTGTCGTGTTTCTAAATACCAATAAGTACCTACTGGCCATAAATTATCTGCTTTATGCCCGATAAAGCGAGCATGAAAATTTGCTAGCCAATGAATAACGGCTTTAATGTCAGTTAACGATAAAGGGCTATTTTTATCGTGAAAGCCTAAATGTTGTAAGTCCTCCATTACGAGCACTTGTGTCTCTATTTTTTCTTGTGATTTTGAATATTCGTGTGATTTTGAAAAATTAATTATTTGAGGAATATAACAAGATTTAGGGCATAACTTCACAAAATCTTTAGCGTAGGTTTGATAGAAGTTAGCTTCAATAGTATAAGACGTTAATTTACGTTGGTGAGCTACTTCACTGTGCCATCCACGTGGGTGAATAATAGAATGTGGTGGAGTAACCGATTTAACGATTACAGAAGTCGCTAATTTAGGGCTGTAATAGCGGCTAATTTTACCATAACCACTCCACAATGGTTGCAGGGTTTCTGTATAGGTTAATTGGGTATCGTTGAGTGAATTTTGCAGTTTTTTAAGCAAAAGGACGTTCTATTGTTATTTCTTAATTGGGTAAGAGTATATCGGACTTTTATATTAAAGAGTGCCTTAAAGCCTACAATGATAGTGTATTTGAACCGACCCATTAAAGGGAGGTAATTTTTTCTAATAGGTTGTTTACGTGTTTTATTTATTATTTGAAGTACTCGGTAAAATAATTACTTAGTAATTACTCAATAATTATTGAGTAAACTTGAATGTAGTAGGCCTTAAGTATAAAATTCGTTAATTTTTAAATTTTTTTTTCGCTAATATTTAAACCCGACTATCTATCGGGTTTTTTTGTATCTCATTCATTTTTAATATTAATATTAAAATCACGCTCAAGTTATACGGCAAAATTTTACACAATAATTTATTAATGGCCACGGCTTAATCGCTGTAGCCAAAATTCAATAAAGGAACTTCTCATGAAAAAAATAATTACGACTGCTTCAGCTATTTTGTTGTTACAAGCATGTACAACATTTGACCCTTATACAGGTGATAGTAAAACAAGTAAAACCTCTATAGGTGCTGCAACGGGTGCTGGTTTAGGTGCGGTTCTTGCTTATATAAAAAATAAAGATGAAGACAGTAATACACGTAATAAGCGTATTCTTGCAGCTGGCGCTGGTGGTGCAGCAATAGGGGGAGGGATAGGTTACTACATGGACTCTCAAGAAGCTAAGTTACGTAAGCAATTACGCGACAGTGGTATAAGTATTCAACGTGATGGCGATAAAATTAATTTAATTATGCCAGGTAACATTACCTTTGCCACTAATAGCGCAAACATTAATACTAACTTTACGAGTGTATTGAACTCTGTTGCGTTAGTACTAGAAGAGTTCAATAAAACGCTTATTGTTGTTTCAGGTCATACTGACTCTAGTGGCTCAGTTCAGCATAATCAAAAATTGTCTGAAGCTCGCGCTAATTCAGTAGCAGGGTACTTACGTGGACAAAAAATTCTTAGTGACCGTCTTGAAATAGTAGGCTTTGGCGAAGCACAGCCAGTAGCAAATAATAAGACCGCTGAAGGACGTGAGCTTAACCGCCGTGTTGAAATTACATTATTACCTATTGAGGCGTTATAAAATGATTAGAAAAATAAGTATCGGTATTATTGCGTTAAGTTCTCTTGTGTTAGTTGGATGTCAGACAGCTACAGCGATAAAAAATGCTTCAGCCGATGGCATCGTTAACATGTTAACGTGTGATAAAATAGAAACAACGTTTGATGCTTACGATCAAGATAAAAGCTCATTCTCTGCGTTAGAGCAAATAACTAGCATGGTAGGCATTGATAGTAGTTCTTTTGAAAAGTCACAAGCAGCCAGTTATTTTTCTACTGTGAAAACAGGTGTTAATACTGCATTAATGCTTAAAGGTTGTTCTGCAATTTAATCGTAGTGTTACAAAGCTTATCTCTACGCAGCTTTCGTGCGTAGAGTTTAAAAAGGCGAACCAGCAATGGTTCGCCTTTTTTGTTATGAATACAGTTACTGACTTATAGCCTTCTTTACCAGCTAGTTAAGTTGCTCATAGAAGCCTAATTTATTTAACAAGGATCTATATAACCGTTTAATACTTTGACCTAAAGAATAACCACTTAAATAGGTACAAGGCACCATAAACAAGGTTACGACTGAGGCAAATAGTACACCAAACGCTAGTGAGATAACCATAGGAATTAAAAACTGAGCTTGGGTACTGCGTTCAAATAAAATAGGTAATAAACCGACAAAGGTTGTTAACGAGGTTAATATTATAGGACGAAAACGGTCAGTACCAGCATTCAAAGCGGCTTCAAAAGCACTGCAGCCTTTTTCTCTGAGCTTATTTATACGTTCGAGTAACACCAAGTTATCGTTAACAACAACCCCCGCACAAGCAAGAAAACCAAAGAAAGACATCATGCTTATATCATAAGTTGTGCCCATTACGGCACTCCAAATAATATGACCAAAAATAGCGCCCATAAAACCAAACGGTACCGCAATTAAGATCAGTATGGGTTCAAAAATTGATTTGAAGGCAATAGCAAATAATGAAAAGGCAATGATAAAGGCCAGTAAGAAGTTTTCTTTAAAGTTATCACCAAACTGAGATTGAGCACGTAAATTACCATCTGTAGAGAGCTTAAAGCCCGAATATTGTCTTTTCCATTGATCTCCGTAACTTGCTAACATTTCACTCACAATTAAGTTACCGTCAGTACCTTCTAAGGTATCTGCTGTTAAGGTAATATTGCGAATACGATCCGTTCTTCTAATAGTACTACTACCGGGTACTAAACGAATGGTTGCAACAGACTCTAATGGAACTTCATCTCCTTGAGCAGTTCTAATACGCATATTATCTAAGGTATTTAAGCTGCGTCGCTCATTTTCAGGAAAACGTAACATGACTCGCACATCTTCTTTGGAACGGGGAATACGTTGCACTTCTTCACCATAAAAAGCTTGCCTTACTTGCGTTGCAATATCTTGCGTAGTAATACCTAATGTTTGAGCATAATCTTTTAAATCTAATTCTACTTCTAAACGACCCGTATCAAGATTACTACGCACATTTTCAATACCATCAAAAGCTGCTAATACCTTCTTAATATCATTAATGGCTTGTTCTTGTACACTGACAGTATTGCTAGAAAGACTTAAATTCAGTTGAATATCAGATGAATTACCGCCAAAGCTAGAGATTAAGGAGTAACTTTGCACTTCAGGTAAAGGGCCAATCAATGCTTTTAATTTAATCCTAACCTCTTCAACACTAACCGTTCGTTCTTCTGCTGGAATTAACCCAACAAACATATTAAGGCTGCTACCATTAGTTGTCGTGTTTACTTCCTTTATAAAAGGCCTATCACCATTTTTGGCTAATAATTCGGAGTTTTCATCTAACGAACTCGCATGTTTTTTCATGTATTCAGCTAAATCAGTTGTATAACGGTAAGGTGATCCCTCGGGGAAGCTGACGTTAAGAAAAATAAAGGGTTGTGGTACCTGAGGGAAAAAGGTGGTTTTAATCCAGCCAGCGTTAAACATTGCTAAGGAAATACCAAACAATAGCGTAAAAGCAAGTAACGTACTGCCTTTTCGTTTTAATAGTTTATGCAATAACGTACGGTATGTTCCTGCGGCAAAACGCTCCATACCCGAAGAGAAATAGTGCCTAATTTTAGCTAATATTTTCATTAAGGCAAAACGGCTTGGTTGCTCAGGTTTCATATGCGATAAATGAGCAGGTAATATTAATAACGACTCCACTAAGGAAAATAATAAACAAAAGCACACAACGAAAAATATTGAAATAGTAAAAGGTTCAACTTGTTTAGGTACATCTATCATCGGTAGAAAAAAGATTATGGTACTTAAAACGGCGAGTACAACAGGCATTAATACACTTGTTGAACCTGTAATTGCTGAGTTACCTCCTTTGATACCTTTTTGTTGTTGAGTATAAATACTTTCGCCAACAATAATTGCATCATCAACCACAATACCTAACACCATTAAAAAAGCGAACATTGATAACATGTTTAAAGAGATGCCAAAGTAAGGTAATAACCAAACAGCCCCGGCAAACGCAGTAACAATACCCACCACTACCCAAATAGCTAACAGTGGACGTAAAAATAACATTAAAATAATAAAAACTAATAATAATCCGCTTAAGGCATTATCTTTTAATAAATTAAAGCGACCGTCGAAAAGGTCTTTACTGACACTATTAATTTTTAACGTTAACCCTGTTGGTAGCGTGGTTTTTAATTCTTCTAAATAGTTACGCGCATTATCTGTACCTTTAAATAGTTTAGGTTCATCACTCATTTTAACTTCAAAGTTTAAGCCATGCTTATTACCAATAACAAAGTCAATTTCTTGCTCACTAAATCCGTCTTTGATCAGGGCAATATCAGACAAAAACAATTGGCTACCATCGGTATTACTGCGAATAACAATATCGGCAAAATCTTGACCATTATAAGCTTGGGCCCGCGTTTGAATTTGAATACTACCTTGCTCAGTTTTAATAGAGCCCGCAGGGACATTCATTGAGGAGCTTCTAATTGCAGCAGTAATTTCAGAAAAGGTTAGGTTATAACGACGTAAGTTTTCTTCAGAGACTTCAATACCAATTTCATCTGAAACCAAGCCTTGTATTTGTACTTCAGAAACGCCTTCGAGTAAGGGCATTTCATCTCGAATTTGATAACCAATTTTTTTGAGTTCGCTTCGACTAGCATCACCTGATATTGCAAACCACATTAACGTATTTCTAAAAACTTGTTGGCTTATGATGGGCCGCTCTGATGAAGGCGGGAAGGTATTAATAGCGTCAACACGCCCTTTAATATCAGATAAAACTTCTTTTACATCAAACCCCTCAATAACTTCTATCGTTACTGAACCTGAGTCTTGACGGGAGGCAGAGGTCATTTTAAAAATACCCGGTAAACCTGCAATAGCTTCTTCTATTCGAATAACTATTTGTTGCTCTACTTCACCAGGGGCTGCACCCAAGTAACTCATATTGACATTGATCAAGTTTATATCTGATGTAGGGAATACTTCTTTTTTTATGGTATCAGAGCCAGAAAATCCACCAATCAGAAGACCTAACATTAATAAATTTGCGGCTATCGGGTTCTTAACAAACCACTGAACAATATTTTTCATTACTATTCACCATCATTTATTTTGGCAGCTATCTGAGTCTCGGCAGCTGAATCTTTGGTAACAACAACGTCAAATATTGGTTCTATAACAGTACCAGGCGAAACTACGGCGTGTTTCTCTAATAAAATAGCCGTATTATCAGCAATAGTTGATTGAATCCAAACACGTCCAGCGTTCTTACTTAATACCGTTACTGGTTGTATTTCAATGATGTTCTTGTCATTAACTGTGTAAATATTCGTTCGTTTAATAATGGCATTATTAGGGAGAACGATAACATCATTCAGTTTTTTCCCCTCAATTTTTGCATTAACAAACAAACCGGGTATTAAGGGGGCAGAATGATTTTTTTTACTAGAAATCTCAAAAGGTTTTGCTACTTCTACAATGGCAAAATACATTCTAGAGTTAACATCTACCGAGGCTTCTGTGCGGGTGATAATACCTTGCCACTGATGTGATTTACCTCCAATAACAGCACTCAGGGTAACGGCTGGTTTACTATCAAGTGCTGTGCCTAACATAGGTAAATCTAATAAAGCGAGTTGTCTGTCTGATAAGGGTAAACGTACTTCAGCAATAGCTGTATCGTAAACCTTGGCTAAGGGAGTACCTTGAGTAATAAACTGGCCAACATTGACATAGGTCTGTTGTATGCGGCCATCAAAAGGCACTTTAATTTTTGTTCGTTGAATATTGAGTTGTGCAATTTCAACTTCAGCTTGTGCATGTTCTTGGGCTAATTGTGCTTCACGTAATTGTGGGATTCTTAAAAACAGTTCATTCGCGTCTTTATTACCTAAATCTTGCCACTCTTTTCGGGCTTGACGAGAGCGTCCATTTTCTTCAGATAAATTACGCTGTGCTTGGGCTAAACGTGATTTAGCGCTGAGTAAAGCAACATGATAATCTCTTGAGTCTATTTCAATGAGCACCGTATCTTGAGTAAAGAAATCACCATTAAAAAAGCGAGTGTCTACGTTTACGATCAAACCTGAGACTTGCGCTACAAGATCTATTTCACGTTTTGCTTTCACCGTACCTTGACTTTTCGCCGACAAAATAACTTGCTCTCGCGTTACAACCTGCACTGCTACTTTTACTTTTGGAGGATCTACGAGAAGGTCATTATTAGGTTTAGGTGTCGGTTTAGATAAGGTGATTAGTGTAATAGCCGTAATACCTAAAGCTAAGATAAAAAGTGGTAGTTTTATTTTTTTCCAAAAGATCACGATGTTCCCCTGTAGTGAATTGTATAACTAATTGAAATATAATGAAAATATTGAGTTTGTATTTGTATGTAAGTTAGACAATACCAATTTAACGCTTATTAAGCTAATTATAATAATGCGGTGAAGTTAAATTTAAAAACTAGAGGGATGTTATTGACGATGTACATACGCTAACGGTAATTATTTTATATTATTAGGTACAACCCCGTTACGATTGAAAGTGCGCTATTTTAGGATAAATTAAAATGTCTTTAGGCAGGGAAAATAATTCAAATAGAGTCATGCGATATTTTTGATTAGTGATGGCGGTATAAAGTCATTTTAATCCATCAAAGCAGCGTTTGAGTAATATTACTGATTTGTTACAGTGATTTATAATGACGCTGCATGGATATAGCATATTAGACCATTCAGGTGTTCTTATCCTGAATAACTAATTCCTTCACTACAGCGTCTTAAATTGAAATGTCTCTAAAACATGCACCTTGAATGCTAACAGGTATGTAGAAAAGGAGGGGAGGCAATAAATAAACTAAAATTATTGCCTAAGCTTTTATTAAGTTATTAAGTTAATGTGTTTTTGTATTGAGATTAGGTTCTATACTCAGCATTAATTTTTACGTAATCATAGCTAAAGTCGCAGGTCCAAATAGTTGCTTGCTCATTACCTCGATGTAATTGAACCGTAATATCTATTTCATCTTCATCCATTATCGCTTGACCATCATCTTCATGGTAACTCGTGGCACGACCTCCTTTTTCAGCGACTAATACATCACCAAAATAAAGCTCTAATTCAGTGGTGTCTAAATCTTCTAACGATTTACATTCTCTTGAAGCGTAACCGATAGCAGCAAGTACACGGCCTAAGTTAGGATCAGAGGCAAACATCGCTGTTTTAACTAAAGGGCTTTTACCAATAGAAAAACCAATTGTTTTAGCTTCATCATTCGTTAATGCACCTTTAACCGTTATGGTTAAAAACTTTGTTGCGCCTTCTCCGTCGCGAACAATAGCCTGAGCTAAATATTGTGCAGTTTCAAGCAGAGCATTAAACACTGCTGTAAAGCCTTTATCGTTACGGTTTGTAATAGCAGGCGCGTTACTTTTTCCGGTAGCGATAATGATAAATGAATCATTTGTTGAAGTGTCACCATCAACAGAAATACAGTTAAAAGATAAGTCGGCAATTTCTTTTGTCATTATATCTAATAACGACTGTGTAATATTAGCATCGGTGGCTACATAGCCTAACATCGTTGCCATATTGGGATGGATCATGCCAGAGCCTTTAGATATACCTGTAATATTAATAGGCGCTTGTTCAATCATAATACGTGTAGCATACGCTTTGGGTACTATGTCTGTAGTTAAAATTGCAGAAGCGGCATCAGTCCAATTATCAGCAGCTAAATTAGTTACGGCATTTGGTAAACCTGCTAAAAGTTTATCCATAGGTAAATGCTCTAATATTACGCCCGTTGAAAAAGGTAATATAGATTCCATTGGCACATTCATTATTTCAGCTAAATTCTCACAGGTAGTTAGTGCGTCTAACATGCCTTGTTCGCCTGTTCCTGCGTTGGCATTACCCGTATTTATGACTAAGGCTTTAATCCCTGCAATATCATTATTTTTAACTGAATTTAAATGTTTTTTACATAAGGTTACGGGGGCAGCACAAAAACGGTTTTGGGTAAAAACACCCGATACAGCGCTACCCTCTGCAATTTCAATAACGAGTAAATCTTTACGATTTTGTTGTTTAATATTTGACTCGGCCCAACCCAGACGAATACCTTGAATAGGGGTAAGGGAGGCAGAAATTATTTCAGGTAAATTAACAGGCATAAAAATTATTTTTTAAACTAAAAGTAGATAAATATTACGCTTTTCTGGTTTTTTATGCAAAATTATCTTCTAAGTAATTATCGAGGCGATATACTCATGACGAGTATTAAAGCGAGTTACTCGCTAAAACAATAAAGTTCTAATAACTCGATCTTATAACCACTAGAGCCTTCAACAAAGACTAAAATAGAAGCACTACCTTTTGAGTATTAAATTATAAAAAAGCCTCATCAATGATGAGGCTTTTGGTTTTATAGTAATCTATCTAAACTTATCTAATAAAGTTACTAAAAGTCAAAATATTACTTTTGAATACCATAATGTAATAGGTAATTTATACCACCTATTAGTTACATGTTGGCAACGTCAATGAGCCACTGTAACTTGCTTGAAAACCTAATGTAGTTGACATATTAGGGGCTAATGAACCATTCCAAGGAGCATTTGATAATCTGATATCGCCTGTTAGACCACTATATTCACCAGACCAATTATTACCAATACGTTGACCGACAGGTAACGCAATATCTACTTGCCAATTACTGATAGTGTCAGCGCTTGTATTGGTAATTGTTATAGCCGCGGTATAACCGTTACTCCATGAACTAATCTCCATGTTGCACTCAACGCCTCCACTTACAGTAATTTCTTCAGTGGTAATATTAACCGTTGCAGCGTTAGAAATATTACCGTCGTTGTCAGTTACTGTATAACTAAAGTTATCTGTACCCACGTAATCGTTATTAGGAGTATAAGTTATTTCATTATTAACTATTTCAATACTGCCGTTATTTGGCATAGTCTCTAATGAATACGCTGTTATTGAACCATTATCGCTACCTGATAAGGTAATTATTACCGAGATGTTAACGATTGTCGTTGCTGTTTTATCATCAGCAATTGGATCGCACGCAGCACCACAAGAAAGTACATCAATTGTAACCGTTGCTAGTGCAGAGTCTTGACCTTCATTATCAGTGACTAAATACTGAAAACTGTCTATACCAGTAAAACCGGTATTAGGAAGGTAGTTAACGATATTATTGTTTAGCGTAACAGCACCATTAACAGGTTGTTTACCAATAGTATAGGCGGTAATAACACCATTACTATCTGTGCCAATTAAGGGGATATCAACCGCTTCATCTTCTGTTGTACTGGTTGTTATCGCTTGTGCAACCGGAATACACGCATCACCACAAACCTCTGTTAACGTGATATTAACAAGCGCTTGTTGAGAGACTGCGCCATCATTATCCGTTACGGTAAATCCAAAACTATCGGTGCCAATATACCCCGCCTCTGGAAGGTAAGTCGCTAAACCCGTACTACTTATGGTAACTGAACCGTGCATAGCATTACTTGAAACCGAATACTCAACAATCGAACCGTCACTATCCGTAGCAATTAAACTCACTTGTAATGTTTCGTCGCTATTACCATTAATACGCTGACCAATGACATTAGGTGTGTTGTTAGGACAATTGTTCACACAAGGTGGTACGGGATCCGTTAATGGCATTAGCTCAGGTGCCGATTTATGAAAGATTTTGTCTGATGTTAACCAAATACTACCTTCGCTATTAAAATCACTGACAGAAGCCGTAAAGTTTGCATTACCTGTCCCATCGAGCGAGAACCGAGAAGCGCTACCCCAATTTGGCATACTAAAGTGAAAAGAGTATGACGGAGCTTGATGAAATTCATAATGATACCAACCTTTACCTAAGTTAGTTTTAGGTGCTTCAGGTTGAGAAATTGCGCCTGTACCGACGTAATCGCTCATTGCTGAATTATCAGGTTGATAATAAATTTCATAGGCTGATGCTGCATCGGTAGTGGCACACATTTCGTTAGATTGTGGTGATGTTAATCCCATATAATCTTGAGCGACTACTTTAAAACAATACTCAGTATTAGGCATTAAAGGTACAAAAGATGAAAAG
>Ga0308012_10001773_pt1 | contig 11277 bp, 6 predicted proteins | sample Neamet179_FD_203133 | JGI IMG/M metagenome (GOLD analysis project Ga0308012, IMG submission 203133) | Marine microbial communities from water near the shore, Antarctic Ocean - #179 | ecosystem: Environmental > Aquatic > Marine > Unclassified | place: Southern Ocean | collected 2014-07-25 | reverse complement strand
TAAACCAACTTTTAATTGATGTACATCAAAACCGAAACCTACTCTAAAACTCATAATTAGCTTTCTCCCATTGCTCCAAAATCAAAGACTAGTGTAAATCGCATAGTATTTGCTAAAGGATTATTACCGTTAATTGTACTACTAGCATTTATTAAGTAGGAAAAATCAAGTGCAAAAACATTGTATTTAACTCCTGAACCAAAAGTAAAGAACTTTCTACCTCCTTTAGTATCATGTTCAAAGAAGTAACCTGCGCGTATAGCAAACTGATTAGCATACCAATATTCTGTACCTATAGAATAATTAATCTCTCTCATTTCTTCACTAAAACCCCCGGGTGCATCTCCAAATGATTGAAAAATACCTGTGACAACAGCAACATTAGGATCTTGTCCATAAAGAATATCATCAGAATCTTGCCCAGTAGAGCCAGCTTTATATATTGCAGGTGTAGGTACTAACAACTTATTAATATCAAAAGCAAAAGACATTTTATTATAGTCATCAAACTCTGTTCCAATGGAAGTTCCTAACCTTAAATTAATTGGAATAAAATCCTGAACTGGCGTTTCAGTATAAGATATTTTATTACCAATATTTGATATATTAGCTCCAATTGCTAAATCAACATCCTTACCTCCTAACCTAATCGGTTTTATGTAATATCCTGCAATATCAGCAGCTATTGACTGCCCAGCTACTGTAGGAATACCATTTGCTGACTGCCCTCCTGTTAAATTAGAATAAATATATCTACCTGAAATAGCCAAAGAAAAATTATCAGATAGTTTACGAGAATATGAGGCTCCTAAAGCAAATTCACTTGGTTTATATTGTCCAATTGTAGTTCCTAGAATATCAGTAAAAGTAATATCTCCCAACGAAAAATAACGCAACTCAAGACCAATTGCTTCTTTATCATTCAATTTTCTATAACCGGCTAAATAAGACAAATTAATATCTGGAACTAGTGCTCTAAGCCATGGGACATAAGACATAGAAAAACCCATATCATCATCAACAAAAGCCAATTTTGCAGGATTCCAATGCATTGAATTTGCATCAGGAGTAGTAGCGACACCAACATCACCCATAGCCCCTGCTTTGGAATCAGGAGCGATTAATAGAAATGGGACAGCTGTAGTAATTGTATTTAAACCTCCTGTTAAATCATCATATGATGGGTCCTGAGCAAAAGCATTAAACATTAATGATAATGCACAAATTATTCCTGTTATTTTTTTCATTTCTTAAATTTAGTTTGCAAACATACTTCTTTTTTATATGCACTTGAACGAATTTATTAGGGTAATAGTATAATCCGTATGGATTTTGATGTGAAATCACCATCTGAGCTACTCACTCCTAATTTTGCAATATACATTCCCGCACTTAATTTCCTTCCATATTCATCATCTCCATCCCATTTAATCGGACCCATCCTATATCCATTATCACTATAACTTTCTTCATATTTTTTAACTAAAGTTCCAGTTACAGAATAAATATCAAGAAATACATCCAAGTTCTGATTCGGCTTATTGTGTTGAAAGTATATATCAGTAGAATTTGAAAAGGGATTAGGGTAAGTATTATAATCAGAAATTGTAAATTCGTTTACATCAGAAACAACAAAAGTAATTATCGCCTCAGCAGAATTATTAAATACATCCCAAACCTTAAGCATTAAAGTATGCTCCCCTTTTGCTAAATTATAAAATGGAAAACTAATAACGCCTCTAGTGTAATCATCTTTACTTGCTTCATAAAAATCATTCAATACATAAGGATTTGCTGTATTCCCATCCAAAACAGCAGTAATATCATGGCCGATACCGTTACCTACTGTGTTAATTCCGCTAAAGTCAAAAATATCAGCTAATAAAACAGGATTCTCATCTGTTATACCTCCATCAGAGAAATTTCTTGTATTCATATATATTTCTAACTCTGCCCCTTCATAGTCATAAGTAATATCAACAGCAGTACCCCCGATAATTACATTTGTATCAAACCCTGTAGCATCTACTGGTTTTTGATCATCAGAGATAGCATAGTATGAAATTTTTCCAGCACCATAATTATAAGCTATATCCTTAGGCACAACAAAAGAAAAAGAAAATTTACCATCAATAACTGAAGCGGCCCCTTTATATAGAATATTATTTTGATCACGATAAGGCATTGGCGTACAAGATTCTTGCCCTAAAGTAGTTTTTGTAATTTCTTTATCATAAACTATTGCGTATACAGTCCCATTAAAAGTAGTAAGCACTCCGTTTTCTACAACAACTTCACCCATAATAGTAACCTCACCTAACGCTTTTAGATGGCTAATACTATCTGTAGTTTTAATTTCATACTGAGGATAAGCCAAACAAAGAGCAGGGTCACCTAACAAAGTAAAGTTTCTATTATTAACGGAAGTTCCACTCAACACTTTGGCTTGCTTAAATATATCTCCTAGCCTTTGAAATTCTCCATCATCTTTCTTTTCAAATAAGGTTTTAATAAAGTTTTTATTTAATATGTAATTCGGAGAAGAATACACCAATCTAGTTGTACTTAATAAAGCAATTGCACCTCCATTAGGATTTAACAAAACATATTCCCCTGCTGAAGTTTGTTCCGGATTATCAAAATAAGAAAACTTACAAGTAGCGGTCATAAATAAAGGTAATTTATTTTCATTATCCCAAGCATTAATTTGATCTAACTCTAATATTCTTTCTGCAGTCCAACCTAAAGGCCCACCATGACCCGTATAATTAACTAATAACGCCCCTTTATCTATTCTATTATTTATAGCATGATTAGTCGTTTCACTTCTAGGTCCTCCAGGAGTTGATTCTTGTAAATAATTATCTAAATAAATTTTACTGATATTGATGTTTTTATAATTATCCGCTACAATATTTGCCAAACTATCCGCCTGCCACATGTGTGTATTTCCGTCCTTTGAATCACCATCATCAGCAATAAAAGTTATATCATTCCTCCAACTTCCAAATGATTCTTTTGCATAATATCGCTCTACTTTATCCACTAACACATTTGCCCCTAAAAGAGTGGAGGCAGGGAATCTTCCTACTCCAATATCAACTAAATCATTATTAAATTCACCCTCATGATCATCTAACAATGCAAAATAATCATCCGTAACATAGGAGAGTGTTGGATGAGTAGAATTTAATGATTGATAGGTGGGAATAAAATTTGTATTGTCAGTTACTCTATTTTTAGGATCATAAGAACCATCTCCAAAAAGTAAGACATATTTCAATTTTGAATTTGGTCTTTTATACAAAAATCTTAAAAAATCACGAATAGCACTTACATCTTGTACTCCTGAAGAAAACTCATTATAGATCTGTTGTGGCGTAACAACAATAGAAGGCATATCATCTTTTTCTTGATGAAAATCAGCTAAACGCTCAGCAGGAACTAAAAAATCAGGATGAGAAACTATTACATATTCTACATCAATAGGTGTATTGTGTAAATTTTGATTGGCTACTTCACCAACAATAGAAGGCGTTAAGTAAGCGCTACTGTTAAAGGCAATATATTCATGCAATTCATTAATAGAATCATTAAAAGAAAGTTCATTAGCACTTAATAAGGTTGGCATTTCGACTACTGACGTTTGATCGGTAACATCCCAAACCCTAATTCCAACATTAGCATTAGAAAGTTCAAAAGAAGCTACTTCATCCTCAATTGATGTTGCATCTCTAAACAATAAGGAATTTCCTGACATTTTTAATTTTCTTCTTGCATTTACTTCTATATAGTTCAACCAAGACAATGCACCATTATCAATTGAGCTATATTCTATATCTACTGACAGATTAGATGATGAAGCTATATACTCTGAAGTTTTGGAAGAAGTTTTAGCATATTCTGTAGCGTAAGTTGAAACAATATTTTGAACAGAAATAGTTTGTAAGGGGTCAGAATTTACAGTTACTGAAAACACAGAAGAGTTTAATGAACGTGCAGCAACAGCTGTTTTTACACTGACGGGAGAGGTTATCTCTAAATTAGGAAAACTAAAATCAAAAGATTGACTATTTTGACTATCAAATCGTTCTCCAAACCACTCTTTTCCCGAATGAATTAAATTTTCAAGTTCAAGCTCATGAAAGGAAAATGCATTAAATGATGTAATTCTTTTAGTAGGATTATGTAAGGATTGTTTCTGCCCAATTCTTTTTCCATCTGATTGATTATCAGTTGTTAAAAAATAATTTACTTCATCAGAAAATAAATGTGTTTCATGTTTAAATAAACTTGATTGAGCATCATATCTCCAACTATGAGGAGATTGCCCATAAAACAAAATATAATCTCCGCTTTCAAATACACCATTATTATTTGAATCGTAAATATTTATGGCGTTTTCAACTAAATCATTATGTCTAAAATCAGAGTTTAATTTCGGCAACATTCCACCTCCATTTCCATATAATTTTATTCTTGAAATTTGCAAATCATTTACAACTACACCCAAAGACAATACACTAGAGTAATCCAACATATAAATACCCGATTTATTAGTTGAAATTTTAAACCATTTCCCCTCAGACAATACAGAGTTATATTGTCCAAACAAATTAACTGTAATAAGAACGTATGATAAAGTTAAAAATATTTGTTTTTTCATTGTTGCAAAGTTATGTATCATTTTATAAACAAGGGCAAAACGCAAAAAAAAAATAATTATTATACAATTTCCTTACTAGTAAAAGTAGATAGTAAATAATTTGTTTATTTTTGTGAAATTGAAATTAAGAAAAACCCCATTTATGTTGAATAGATTTTCCAAGATTCTTATAGCGGTATCTGCCTGTATTTTCATGAGCAATGAAGCAAGAGCACAAGATCCTGCTTTTAGTCAGTTTTATGCTAACCCATTATACTTAAACCCTGCATTTGCAGGAGCGACTCCTAAAGGCTGCCCTAGAGCAAATTTAAACTACAGAGATCAGTGGCCTGGAATTGGGAGGACTTATGTTACAACCTCAGCGTCATGGGATAAACACATTAATGCAATTGGAGGGGGGTTAGGGGTTTTGGTAGTGCAAGACAGGAGTGGTGCTGGGGCTTTAAACACGACACATGCATCTTTACTTTATTCTTACCATTTAGAATTCAACCGTAAATTTTCAGTAAAGGCTGGCTTTGAAGCCTCATATAGAACGATAAGTTTAGATTGGAGTGACTTAACTTTTGGGGACATGATTCATCCAAGAGATGGTTTTGTATATGGCACTCAAGAAGATATTGACAACAACCCTACTGACAAAGGGTTTCCTGATTTTTCAGCAGGGTTTATTGGATATTCTGAGAATTTATTCTTTGGCTTTGCAGCTCATCACTTAACATCACCCAATCAAGGTTTTATTAGTGAGAGTGAGTTACCCACAAAAATAACAGCTCATATTGGAGGGAATATTCCTTTAAGCAAATACAGCAATAATGTAACTACAATTTCTCCGAATTTCTTATACCAGAAACAACAAGACTTTCAACAGTTTAATTATGGTGTATATGTAAATAGAGGGCCAATAGTTGGAGGATTATGGGCAAGACATAGTTTAAAGAATATTGATTCTTTTATCCTTATGCTTGGTCTAATTCAAGATTCATTCAAATTTGGATATAGTTACGACATTACATTAAGCAACCTTAAAAACAGCAACACTCTGGGAGCTCATGAGTTATCATTTACATTATTCATGCCTTGTCGTTCAAAAAGCAAATCTTTTAATACAATAAGTTGTCCTCAATTTTAGTTAATAGTTAGTTAAATAATCATATTATAAAAACAAATGATGAAATCAAATAAATTAATAATCGTACTAAGTAGTGTTTTGGTACTTGCCTCATGTGTAAGAGAAAAATCCTCATCTACTGGATGGGAATATAATAATTCAAAAAATGGAGGTTTTGAAACTAACAATAAGTTTCAAGAACAAATCACAGGTCCAGGACTTCTTCTTGTAGAAGGAGGATCGTTCACAATGGGTAGAGTAGAGCAAGATGTGATGTACGATTGGAATAATGTTCCAAGAAAGGTTACGGTATCCTCCTTTTATCTTGACGAGACTGAAGTTAGAAATATAGACTATTTAGAATACTTACATTGGGTAAAAAGAGTTTACGCTATGTCTTATCCTGAAGTTTATATAAAAGCACTGCCTGACACTTTAGTTTGGAGAGACAAATTAGGTTACAATGAACCTTTTGTAATACAATACTTAAGACATCCTGCATATCAAAATTATCCTGTTGTTGGGGTAAGTTGGACTCAAGCAAACGACTACTGTATATGGAGAACTGATAGGGTAAATGAAAGAATACTTATTGACAAAGGTATCTTAAAAGAAGATCCTGAACAAGTTGATGACAATACTTTCAACACTGAAGCCTACCTAGCAGGGCAGTATGAAGGGATTATTGGCAGAAACCTTAGAAACTTAGATCCATCAACTGGAGAGGAGACAAGACAAGTGCGTATGGAGGACGGATTAATACTTCCAAAATACCGTCTTGCAACTGAGGCAGAATGGGAGTTTGCGGCTCTAGGATATGTTGGGAATACTCAGGAAGAAAATACTAGTGAAAGAAAACTATACCCTTGGAATGGTTCTTCTCTAAGAAATGGAGATTCTAAAAATCAAGGAGAAATAATGGCAAATTTCAAAAGAGGAAGGGGTGACAATATGGGTGTTGCTGGAAATTTGAATGACAATGCTGATATTACTGCTCCTGTACGATCATACTGGCCAAATGATTATGGTTTGTATAACATGGCTGGTAATGTGGCAGAATGGGTAATGGATGTTTATAGACCCGAAATTGAACAAACAACAATTGCTGACCACAGAAACTTTAGAGGGAATGTTTACACTACCCCAAAAACTAGTGAAGATGGAAGTATAACAAATGGTTATATGGCGGAAAAAGATAGTTTAGGTAGAATTACGATGATTCCTGTTGATGTTCAGAAAAATGTATATAGAAGGAACTACAAGAAATCTGATAACATCAATTACTTAGATGGAGATATTGAATCTCAAATGGGAATTGACTGGAATAACTTTTTAGAAGAAACAACAACTTCAGATACAGCAAGAGTACAAATTGATAAATGGAATAAAAAAGCTGAACAATATAAGGATAATGCTAAAACAGGAAATTCTAGTGAAATGTATGCGTATGGTGAATCCTCATTGGTAACTGATAGAACTCGAGTATTCAAAGGAGGTTCTTGGAAAGATAGAGCTTATTGGTTAAATCCTGGTACAAGAAGATTCCTAGATCAAGATCAGTCGACAGATGCTATTGGTTTTAGATGTGCTATGGATAGAGTTGGAGCTCCAACCAGTAATCAGAAAGAGAATACTAGAAAAGGAACTGACTATAGCAAAAAAAGAAACTAAAAAATAATTATATATTTAATAAAACCCCACTAAACATGGGGTTTTCTTTTTTATAATAATATGGAGATTAAAGAAATATACACGCTTTTCCAACAACATTCTATTATTTGTACTGATAGTAGAATAATTATGAATGGTGCTATATTTGTTTCTTTGAAAGGAGAAAACTTTAACGGCAATAAATATGCACTAAAAGCTATACAAGATGGCTGCGCTTATGCTATTATTGATGAGAAAGAATATGATCTTCATCAAAATACAATTCTTGTTAACAATGCATTAAAAACCCTTCAAGATCTTGCTACTTATCACAGAAATCAACTAAATATTCCATTTATTGGGATTACAGGGACCAATGGAAAAACAACATCTAAAGAGCTTATTAATGCCGTTTTAAGCAGTGAGATAAGTTGTTATGCAACCAAAGGGAATTTAAACAATCATATTGGCGTTCCTTTAAGTATATTAGAAATCAATAAAAAACATAAAATTGCTATAATTGAGATGGGAGCAAACCATCAAAAAGAAATTGAGTTCCTCTGTAATATTTCCCAGCCAACTTATGGGGCAATCACAAATATTGGTTCTGCTCACCTAGAAGGGTTTGGAAGCCTACAAGGTGTAATTGATACTAAAAAAGAATTATATGAATTCATTAACCACAATAAAGGTCATTTATTCGTAAACGCTGAAGATGAACTATTACTTAGTCTTTCTAAAGGAATAATTCAAACAACATACGGGAAATCAGGAGATATTGCGGGACAAATTAATAACATAACAGCATTACTTAGCATAAAATATAATAATGAGATAATTAACACCCATCTTATTGGAGATTTTCAATTTAGCAATATCTTGTTAGCTATTTGTATCGGCAACTATTTTAATGTTTCTATGCAGAATATCAAAAGAAGTATTGAGAATTATATCCCCACAAATAATCGTTCACAACTAGTTAAAACTAAGACAAACACACTAATACTTGACGCATACAATGCAAACCCATCAAGTATGAAAGCTATGATAAAATCATTTGCAAACCAACAATACAAAAATAAACTTTGCATACTTGGAGATATGCTTGAATTAGGAGCAGAAGCAAACAAAGAACATCAAAAAATTATTACACTAACAAAAGAGCTGAAATTAGACTGCTTATTTGTTGGAGAAATATTTCACACTCTTACAAATAATAGTTTTAAAAATAAACGAGAGTTAGTAAAACATATACAAAAGAAAAAAATTCATAAAAAGACAATACTACTTAAAGGCTCAAGAGGAATTGGTTTAGAACAATTAATTGAAAATCTTTAATTTATTCTGATAAAGCATCCTTAAATAACTTTCTGAAAATAAAGTAAATAAGAGAAAGAAAACCTCCTAGAAACGCACCTAACAAAGCTAAAAATGATTTGGATTGAAATTCAACATGAAGAGGAAGAATAGGCTTGTCAATAATCTGAATAATTGGCGTTTGATTTAATAACGTAATTTTTGAAATTTCTAAGTTTTTTACAATCTCTAAATACATAGTATTTAATACCTCTACCTTTCTCATTAATTGCAATTCTTTTAGGCGGCCAGATGCTTTCACAATTCGTTGGTTAATATCTTTAACTTTAGCAAATTCTTTTTCAGCCATTTCCAATTCAAAAAAAACTGAATCAGACCGAGATGTCAAAAAACTTAAGGTGTTACTTGCTTGAGCAGTTTGATGAGTAATATACATTTCTCTCATTTGTTCAATTAAAGCTTCAACAAAAGCTTTTGCAAACCCCTCATTTACTGAAGTATAAGATAGATTAATGATATTTGCTTCTTCTGACTGTAACTCAACTACTAATTTATCTTCAATAATACTCTTCCAGACATCACCACTAACACTATCATTCTCCTGTCTTAATATTCTATGAAATGAAACAGGAGTAAGATTTTCATCTTCATTCCAAAGGTCTTTTATTTTATTAAGATGAAGATAGTGTTCAATTAATAGATCCTCTGTTTTATTAACTTTCCTATTCTGCATTAAAGTCGCTTCAATTACGCCTCTTGACTTTAAGAATTCTAAAATATTATTCTGACTAAATGTTGTACTTCCTGAACCACCAAGATCAAAACCAAACTGACTCGCCATCCCTGACATAGCACCTAAAGCACCCCCTCCTTGTTGCTGATCCTCAACTACAAAAGTAAGTTCGGCAGTATATTTTTTATTATCAGAAATTGCAAATACAATTCCAAATACAAAGAAAAGTACTGATACAGCAATAATTGCAAATTTCTTACCAAATAAATAAGTCTTATACTCTGATAATTTAATCAGAATATCCTTTAGTTGTATTTCATCATTGTATTGTTCCATTACTGTTGTGGAGTAACTTTATCAATCAATAACCAAAGAGTCAAAACTGCAGTTACTTTAAGCATGACATTTTCAATTTGTTTGTTCCAGTCTATAGGATTCTCATTCATCTTCTTATCTTTTCTTACCTTACTACTAACAATAATCGTGGAACCTTTTTTTATTCTTGGTGATATTGAAAAGAATCCAAAGTTTATTGCTTTTCTAGCTATTCCATTAGGATATACAACTACCGTATTGCTTTTACTATTCTCCTTGGTAAATCCTCCAGCAAAATTATTCACATAATAATTTGCCCTTTTTCTAGTAAAATGAGGTGCGCTAATTGAAGTACCTTTTAAATTCATTAATTCTCCAGTAATATGCACAACATCCATAGTTTTTGGAACAATAACACTATCTCCCTCTATCAAAACTAAATTATGCTTTGAACTTTTAGAATTTATTGCTTTTTCTAAATCAAGGTACACCATGTCATAAGCAAATACTTTATTCTCATCACCAAAAATACTTTGCTGAACATTATTGTTTTTATTCAAATCATTTCCATAAATAATCGCAAGTTCTGGATATGCTAAAATGCTTTTTTTAAGTTCCTTAGAAATATTCAACTCTTGTTTTTCATCTTCCTTAAGCACTTCAAATTTTCGGTACATATTAACTCCATCAAGATATGCAAATCTTGTAAGACCTCCTGCTCTTTTGATAACTGAAGAGATTTTCTCATCCTTAGATAGGAGTGTGTAAGTTCCTGGATACTTAACTTCTCCTGACAATACAATATTTTTAGCTGCTTCAAAATCAGGATTTTCTCTAACAAAAATCTGATCAAAGGGCTGTAATAAAAACTCTTCTGCTTCAGTACTTAATACTAAGTCATCTCCAATTTTAATTGTTTTCACAACAGCCATTCTTGGCTTTAATTTATTAGATGAAATATCATAATCCATTATTCTACTTACTTCTACTCGAATTCCTTCAGCTTGTCGTTTTAACCCTCCTGCCTGCAATAAAACGTCCTGCAAAGTCATTCCAACTCCAAAATCAAAGCTCCCCACTTTTCTAACAGCTCCTAAAACCGAGACAGAAAACTCGTCATCAAAATCATCAACAGAAAGTACATTTACAATATCATATTCTTGCAATAGAATATTATCAATATGACTATCATCTTCCAAAACTGCTCCTAGATTAACAGAAATATGAGTTTTCGTTCTATCTTTATTCAAACGGACTACATACACCTTATCCAAAAAAGTTTTTTCATCAATACATTTTGCTCTATTTAATAAATCCAATAAATGCTCTCCTTGCTTAAATTCATAATCACCCACAACACCAATACTACCCTTTATACTTACTACATTTGACAATCTATTAGATATAGTATTTATATTAATTTCATCTCCATTTTGAACAGCAGTAGAATTAGCATGATCTTTATGTACATCATTAACTCTAATT
>Ga0308012_10001771_pt1 | contig 11283 bp, 13 predicted proteins | sample Neamet179_FD_203133 | JGI IMG/M metagenome (GOLD analysis project Ga0308012, IMG submission 203133) | Marine microbial communities from water near the shore, Antarctic Ocean - #179 | ecosystem: Environmental > Aquatic > Marine > Unclassified | place: Southern Ocean | collected 2014-07-25 | reverse complement strand
TACCTCCAGCACCAGTTCCTGCACCTGCAGCAGCTGTGTCTTGAAATACACCTGCAGCTTTTAAGAATATAGTTAATATTCCTGTAGCCGCAACGTAAGTAACTCCTTCGATTTGATCTACGTTTACTAATTGTTCTCCTGCTGTTAGTGGACCCGCTGAGTTCACTACATTCATTGATATATATCTTGCCATTATTTTTGTATTATTTATTATTAATTATTAATTATAGTTATTATTAAGCATCAACTATTCGCTTTTTTATAGTCCTCCGTATTTTTTAATCTTCTTTTCTTCATCTTTTTTTGGAGCGTATTTTGTTAAATCTGTTTTGCTTTCATTTTCACCACCTTTTTCTAAACCTCTTCTAGATTTATATTTTTTTCCTGTTTCAGAATCAAGATCAGTTTGACTTGATTTTTGTTTATCTCTAGACTTTTGTTGAGCATCTAGTTTCTCACCTCTACTACCATCAGATTGTTTTATTTTTGATCTTTCAGCTCTACCTCTTATACGAGCAGCTCTATTTTTTTGTGCAGCAGTTCCTTTTGATAATCTATCAGCTTTCTTTTTTCGTTTTTCAGCTCTATTTGCCTGTCTTTCTGCCTTAGTTCTTCTTTTTTCTAAAGGTGAATCAACCTTTTCTTTTTTATTAGCTGCTGATACCTCTTTCTCTCCCATGTTTAATTCTCCACCTTCTACAGAACCCTTTCTTTTTTTGTTGTCGCTCTTGAACTTTCTTAGTTCAGCTGCTTTTTTTGCTTGTTCCTGATGCCTCTTATTATGGGCTGATTTGACTCCGAATGTATGTTTAGGTCCTTTAGACATCATTGGAGGACCATCTGATTCATAACCTTTGTTCATGTTTTTAGAACCCTTACTAGCGTGCTCTGCAACGGGGTTATCATTTAGATCATTACTTTTTTCTTGTGATACTGACTCAGTTCTTGTACTTATTAAAGAACTAATACCTTTCATTTTAAATGCCATTTTTGTTTTTTTGTTTAATTATTAATTATTGTCTTTGCCTTCATCTTCTTCATTTTCCATGTTAGATACTGCGTCATTTATACTGTCGGCAATTACATTTCCTAAGTCTGCACCACTAGTAGGCGTTATTGGATCTTCATAACTTTTTGGCCCATCACTTTTATAGTCTTGATCAGCTTTGTGGAGTTGACTTTTAGTATCATGTATTAATTCTCTTTCATGAATCATATCTGTCTTATAACTACTTTTGCCTGAGTCTTTATATTTATCATCCTCATTATGTATTTGAGTTTTAGCATCATAGATCATCTCTCTATCATGTATCATCTCTTCTTTACGAGAATGTCTTGCGTTACCGGTATAATGACCGAAGTGTCCTTTTTCCATTTTATTTTTCTTTATTTTTATTACAAAAGCTTTTAGCAGCACCTACACTACCAAATCCCCAATTTTTTAAAGCTATAGCTTTCTTAGTAGGCTCTCCATTTGATTCTTTCATAGCTCCTGCCATACCTGCGAATCTACAAGCAAATGAAACTCTTCGTTTACCAGTTCCAGATGTTTGTCTAGATCCTAACGTTTTACCAGTTTCAGCAGTATACTTCTTACGCATTTTTCTATTTTGTTTTTCGTAAGATTTATTTGTAACTTTAAAAGGACTATTTGATGTCATTAGCTATACTTTAATTATTACTTCTTTTCTTTAAGTTTTACCCATTTAAATACTGTGTATCCAATAGTTACAAGTAAAAGAATAATTTTTAATGAAACTTCAAGCTCTGTCATAGTTATAGCTAATGCTACACCATTAATTGCTAGCAATTTTATATCTGTCATTTCCATGATTTTTTATTAACGTCTTCCTTTAACTATAGATGTTATGGGTAATTTAACTTGGTATTCTATAGGTGCGCAAGGAAACTTAGATACTTGCATACCCATAATGCCAGAGCTTGATCCTACACCATGTGCTCTACCATCTTGATTTAAAGGTCCATCCCATATATGAGATTCACCTACTATACTATCTTTACCGTTTTGACTTGCTTTGTTATACGCTTTATCTTGATGCATAATTATTGTTTTTTAGTTTTTGCTCTTCGAGAATCATGATTATATCCTCTTCCTTTTAATTCTAGATGTTCTCCCATAGTATCTGCTTTTTTAACAATACCACTTTTACTGTACATGTTATGTATTTTAAATTTTGCCATAATTATTTTTTACAACCAAAGTTATTAGCATAGTTAGCCATAGATCTTACTTCGCTACTATATTTACCTTCTTTAGCTTTCATTATACTAGATGCAGCAGCACAAGTACTCTTGCCTGGCATATTTTTTTTTACCCAATTGGTAAATTTTCCTTTATTTTTTTCCTTAATTTCAGGAAAAGCTTTTTTGTAAAATGGTGAGTTTGTTTTCATTACATTCCGTCGTATAATATGCCATCGCCTTGATAGTTTCCACTATCACATATTGATTCTTTAAGTTTTTCTTCAATAGGAGCAGCACCGTTTGGCATAGGTGCAGCAGGTTCAGCAACTGGATCAACTGGTATAGCGCCACCTAATTCAATATTGCTTTGAACATTACTTTCCTGTCCTATTTCTGGTAATTTAGCATCACCCTTGAGCATATCTTTTTCATCTCCCATTGAAACAGCCCCAGTATCATTCACCCAAGAATCATTACTTCCTCCCAATAAAGCATTTTCTTTTTCATCTCCTATTACCTCATTGTTAGGATTGCTCCCATCATAATTTTTTCCTTTTCCACCCATTGTTTGCCCTGTGACATCAACAACATCTCCCATGCTTTCATTTGACATTAATATTTCATCATCATATCTGTCAGGTGATAGACCGGTAACTGCATTTACTTGATCAAAATATGCTGCATCGCTAGGTTGACCTCTAGTTCCTCCGGCAGCCATTCTAGCATCATTTGAAGCCCTCATTTGTTCTGATATTCTTTTTTGAGTATCTGTTTCTCCTTGAAAAGCATTTGGATCTTTATTAACAGATGTTGGCAAAATTCCTCCAGCAATACCAGTATTTCCGGTAGGCCTAGGAGCTTGGTATCCCACGGTTTGGTCCCTAGAGGATGGTGGGATTCCTTCCATCATCCCTGTATAAGGATCTAAGTTAGTGGAACTTGCTGTGTCGAGGTTTCCCAAAACTTGAGCTTCTTCACCTACTCCTTTTCCTCCTACTAGTGCACCTATAGGTGGCTTAAACTTAGGACCTTTACTTCCAGTAGTGTGAGCTCCAGCCTTCATCATCATACCTGATGCTCCTAAATTTTTTAAGGGAGTTTTACTTAAGAAAGGACTTTTACTTCTCATCTTGTTTTGTCATTATTAACGTTTTTAATAGCTGTAATTAATACTTTATCCATATAAGTTTCACCTCGCATTATCTTGTTTCTTCTTTTACTAGTAGGTACATCTTCTTCACCTAACATAATTCGGTACATTCTTGCTATTAGTTGTTTACACTTGAAAGAAACTTTATAGATGTGATACTTTTGTGTAGTTCTATTTCGTTTCCTCCATACAACTATCCAATCGTTTTTTATCATTTTGTTCCAGCGTCTGTTGTCCCAACTGTAAGCGTAAGTACCGACCTTAAAATCTTGCTTTGTAAAAAATCCCATACAGTCAAAGTATATTAATAACTCTAAATCTGCATCGTTTAAACTATTATTTTTGCAAGCCCATTTGCGAATTAATCTATAATGTTTTAATAAATTTAATTCTCTTATGTTGCTTGCCTCTAATTTTCTCATAGTACAACTACGACATCCTGTAATTTTATAACTGTAAATTTTTCTTTATCAAACTCTACACCGTGACCAGCATGCTTGTCATAATATATTATATCGTCTTTTTTAAGACCTTTTATATCATCACTTATAGAAAATACAGTAGCTTTTTTATATCTTATATCTTCTCTGTCTTTTTCAATGATAATTAAACCACCTTTAGTTTTATCAGTAGTTATATTCTCTGCTTTTATTATAATATTATTTCCTATGGCTTTCATTGTCTAAGATTATTAATAACACAATCAGTTGACAATATTGTCGTAGCTACTGACACTGCATTTACTAATGCACTTTTAGTAACAAGTAAAGGATCTATAATACCATTTTTAATCATATCAACAGACTTGCCTGTAACAACATTTAAACCAAAGCCTTTTACAAGAAATACTGGTGTAGATACTATACCAGCATTATCTAATATTACTTTAAAAGGTGATTTAATTGCGTTTAACAATACTTGTTCACCAATTGTCTTTGATTTTATATTTTGATATGCATTTAAAAGAGCTATACCACCACCTGGCACTATACCTTCTTTTATTGCTGCTTTTGTAGCACATATAGCATCTTCTACTCTATCTGCTTTTTCTTTTAACTCTATATCAGAATTAGCACCTACTTTTACTATAGCTATTTTAGCTGATAATCTTGCAAGCCTTTTTTCTAACATAACTATCTTACTAGGTATTGGCCCATCAGATAGTTCTTTTTTAATTTGAGTAATAATGCTTAAGATTTCTTCTGAAGGTTCACCCACTTGTATTACAGTATCTTTTTCTGTAGTAGTAGCTCTTAAGCATGTACCCAACATTTCTGGTTGAATAAGATCCATATCATCACCTAGATCTTCATTTATAACTGTTGCTCCAGTTAGCATAGCTAAATCATCTAGTGTTTCTCTTTTGTTTACACCAAATGTAGGGGCATTAATTACATTTACTTTTATATTACCTTTAGACTTATTCATAGCTAGAGTAGCTAAAACTGGCGGCTCTATGTCTGCTATTATAAGCAAAGATTTTTTATTTTTTATAACATACTCTAATACTGATTGTATTTGCCTTATGTTTTCTACCGGTGATTCTATTAATAATACTTGAGGATTTTCTAGTTCACAAGATTTTTTTTCATGATTATTAATAAAATGAGAGTTAGACATACCTTTATCATACTGAACACCGTCCACAAGCTCTACTTCTGTTTCTGATTGTGGAGAGTAATCCATCATAACTATACCTGTTTGACCAACAGATCTAAATGCATCCCCAATAAGTTTTCCTAATTTAGGATCATTATTAGTAGATATTGTGGCTATTTGATCTATCATTTCGCCTTTAACAGGTAGGCTATTTTTTTCTAAATATTTTATTACTTTATTAGTGGCAGACTTAATACCGTCCTTAAGCTCTCTAGAACTTATTTTAACGCCTGTTTCTGATGCTTCTTTTAAAATAGCATGTGCTAACACTGTTGCGGTTGTTGTACCATCTCCTGCTTCGTTTACTGTTTTGCGTGCTGCTTCTTTTAAAAGTGTAGCACCCATATTTTCTACTGGATCTAGTAATACTATAGAATTTGCAACAGTTACACCATCTTTAGTTATTAATGGTCTACCATTGTCATCTTCTAATAATACACATTTACCACTAGCTCCTAATGTAGAGCTAACAGCCTGTGTTAATTTATCAATTCCTTTAAACACTTGATCTTGAGCCTCTTGCCCAAAATTAAGATTTTTGACTATTAAGTCTGACATATTAGATTAAATTTAATTTGATTAAGTGATAGGTTTATAATTTATTATCACTTGTTTTTTTGTTTTTTTAGGTTATGGAGTGGTTTCTGTGTATAAAGCTGATACTTGCTCTTGTGTTAGAGCACTTGGGAATATTCTTAATTGATCCATTTCACCATCAAACCTCTCACTGCTACCAGACCCAGTTCTATAGCCTAACGTTGGTTCTGTACTACTTTCTACTAATGTTTTAGTACTTGTTCCTTGTGAAGCACTGTTTATAAATAATTCTCTTGAACCGTTGTTATATGTAGCAACAATATGATACCAATCATTTGTTGTAATCGTTGTTGTTGATGTTAAGTAACTATAACTCCCATTATAAATTGTCCATATTATTTTACCTACCCCTTGATTATTTCCATTTATGCTAACATCAATATTATTAGATACGCTGGCACAAAATAAATACTGTATAGCACTAAGGCTATTAGTATTAATCCACATAGATATAGAAAATGCACCCGTAGCATCAATAACATTAGTATTTAAAGAACTTGGTAAAACTATTCCACTACTACTCCCATTAAAATTAGCTGCATTACCAAAATTACCAGCACTGTATGTAATACTTGTTGCTGTACCATCGTAAGTACCGCACGTATCAGGAACATTACTACCAACTCCACTATTTAATTGATATAAAGCTGTAGCTGTAGTAGGATAATTACAAGTACCCGTTGTCCCTGCCTGTGGAAGTGCCGGTGAACTTATTAAAGCAAACCATTTAGCTCCATCGTAAAACTCTACTTTTTTAGTTGTAGTATTGTATCTAAACTCACCATCAATTAGATTAGTTGTTGGTCTACCTGTTGATGGAACTGTTGATGAAAAAGTAACTGTTTGAGTTGAATTTGTAGTTGCTGTTATCCTATATATGTTTTGGCCTGAAATTGAAGTATTGTCAAACGTAAAAGTTACACCAGCACTAAATGCAGCTGTTGTACCTGAAGGCATTTTTAAAGCTATAAATCCAGCAGAACCATTACCTCCCGCGGCATTAGTATTACTTCCGCCATCTCTTGACCCTCCTCCTCCTCCAGACCCTGTTCCAGATACAGCAGGTTCTCCTGGACGTTCGTTTACTCCAGAATTATTTGATGTTGCACCTGCACCTCCAATATTTGTAGATCCGGCTAATCCTCCAGCACCTGGAGTTTGATTGTTTGCAGCACCACCACCACCACCTGCAGATGCTCTTAAAATAATACCATATTCACTAGCGGCATATTCTATACCAGCTCCACCAATTTGAGTAGCAGCTGTACTACTACCAGAACCACCAGCAGAAGTAAATCCACCGCCACCTCCACCGCTAAATTGACTCCCGTTATCAAAACCATCTCCACCAGAATTACCTTGAGATCCAGTCCCTGTGGCTCCAACATTTGATGGAGCTGTGTTAAATCCCCAGCCACCACCTCCTGAACCACCTTTATTACTAACTACATATGCACCACTAGCACCACCACCACCAGCTGCAATTATAGTATCTAATTGTGAATTTCCACCGTTATTTCCAGTGGACGCGGTTACACTAGCTGCACCTGCTCCACCTAATCCAATAATTAAACTTAAAGGTGATCCTGTAGAAAAATCTCCTGTAGTTGTTATTAATCCGCCACCTCCACCACCTCCAGCGCCTGATCCATCAAATCCAGTTCCGCCACCACCACCACCGGCTACAACCAAATATTGTACAGGTGCAGTTGCACCCGTGGGACCTTTAGCTAATACTATACCATCTGTATTTAAAGCACCACCTACTGTTATTACAGTGTTACCCATGTTTTGATGGTAGTAGCATACATAATATAAAGTAGCAGGCGGAGAAGATAATGTTATAGTTATTTTTCTTTGCGTTGCAGCCGCAAAACCACTTATATAAGAAGAATAACTTACATCTGCACCATTTAAAGAATAAACTACACCAGTGCTATAAACGCCAGTGTTTGCAATTGAAGTACTTAATAATATAGGATGCGATGCATTACTAACGTCATCTTGGGTTATAATATATTGTGTACCTGGTATTAATACTATGTTAGGTGTTTGTACTCCGTCAACAAAGTATCTATTACCAACGCCAGCAACAGCGACTACAGTAACCGCATAAGTAGTTGCAACTCCTGAAGCAAGTTGACTATTTTTAAGATCTATAAGATCTGGTGTTATTACTTTTGTTATTGCCATTATGTTTCGTTATAAAGTAAAGTTACTTGAGCTGGTGTTAAAGCACTTGGAAATATTCTTCCTTGGTCTATTAATCCTGAAAAACCTCGCCTATCATCATAATCAGCATAATAACCCCATCCAATGTCACTGAAGGTTAAGTCAATAGTCCCTGTAAAACCATTAGAACCTACTTCACTTCCATTTAAATACAGTTTCATGCCTGCGGTTGTACTTGCAGTAGCTGCTATATGATACCATTGACTTAAATTTAATGTAGTGGAATATGATGCTGCATAACTTGTTCCATTATATTTGCCGAAAGAAATTCCAGAAGAACTAACCCTGATTTCCCAACTTCCGCCACCAACACTAAATAAATAAATTCCTTTTCCACTTGCTACAAGCGATGTCATATTAACCCAAACTGAAACAGATATATTTGTAGCAGAAAATTGAGATTGGGTTAACCCTGGTATTTCTATTGAACCATTTGTTGCTGTTAAATCCGCAGCTTGTCCAAACTTACCAGGTTTATATGTTACTGCATTAGCTGTACCATTATAAGTACCACAAGTGTCGATTACATTATCTTCAAATTGATATAAAGCATAAGCTGTAACAGGGTAATTACAAGTAGTTAGAGTTGTAAAATTATTAAATACCCTCCATCCTGTAGACATAAAATGTTCCATTGCACTAGCTGAATATGCTGATGTTTGATCTTCGTTAGTTCTTAAATCACCTACTTTAGGTCCTAGTGCAGATGAACCAGTTAAGGTAATAGTTCCAGATCCACTTTTAAATACTAATACTGTATCTGATCCTTCAGTAAATTCATTACCTACGGTTATACCAGTTACACTATAGGTTGTTGTACTTGCAAATCTAAGTATTACTACACCTGAACCGCCAACACCTCCAGCATTTCCTGATGTATAACTACCAGCACCACCACCACCGCCTCCGGTATTTGCTGTTCCAGGAAATCCAGTAGATCCTATGGCATTAACACCATCTCCAATATTTCCATTAGCACCACCGCCTAATCCTCCACCACCAGCTAAAACTCCCCAAGCACCACCTCCGCCACCTCCAGCAAAATTTGTTTCAGCACCATCTGTTTCTCCAACACCTGCAGTCACTGCATTTGCTTGTGTTATTATTCCTAAAGGTACAGCATCTCTTCCTGTACCACCATTACCAACACTGTTATTTCCATCACCACCTGAACTATCAGCACCACCGCCACCTGCACCGCAATAAGGAGGAGCATAAGTATTAACACTAGCGCTGCCTCCACTATTTCCTTGACCACTAATACCGGTACCACCAATAACACTATATGGTGGAGGATCACTACCACTACCTCCTCCAGATCCACCAGGCAATCCATTGTCATTATCTCCACTACCCGCACCACCTCCTTGGCCTTGAATAGTATAAAACCCTGAATCTTGACCATTTATTCCTTTAGCTGGTAAAGCACCTGTTCCACCAGTACCGCCTATACCTACAACTATGTTAATTGCTGTAATATTAGGTGCAGCTATTGTACCGGTAGAAAAACCGCCACCGCCACCGCCACCAGCTTGGCCAAATCCACCTGCACCGCCACCTCCACCTACAACTAAGTATTGTACACTTATAGTAGGGGTTTGAGGTTGATTAGCATTAGTACCAACACAACCTTTTAAAGCTGTGGTGTTACCAGTCTGATTTAAATCGATAAGATCATTAATTATTTTTGTTGTAGCCATATTTTATTTTATTCTGAAAATGTCATATAGATGTATGTTACTCCAAGTGCATTAGTAACCCCATCTGTATTTACAATTTGAAAACCAGTATCTAAAAAGTTTACATTAGCTCCATATGTTGGATATTCAGCATCAGAAAGGTTAGCAAATAAAGCAGCTTGTCTTGGATTAGATGTAGATCTTTTATTATCTAACATAATCCAATTATCAGCTCCAGTACTTTTTATCATAAGCCATGCAGGTTTAAATCCTGTATAAACTATAGGTCCTGTAGAATTTAAATTACCAACATAAAAACCTATTTTACTATAACCGGGTACAGAATGCCAACAATAGTTTATATAATTATAACTACCATCTGACCATTTTGTTGAAAAAGTGTCAGCACCTACCGCAGTCATAAAAACACTATCTGCTGCCGTGGCATCGCCAAGGTTAAGTTTTAATAAATGACCTGTGCCAGTTGTTTGAGTATAGACATTCCAATTAACTGCTGCATTTGAAATTTTATTAATGATTATCTCAGGAGCTTTTGAAAGTCCATGCGAAATAGTTTGAACTCCTGCTGTTGTATATTTAACAATTGAAAAACCTGCAGCTTGATTAGCACTAACGTCACTTGCAACTGTACTACCATTAGTACCTGATGCAATTGTTGTAGCAGCACCTCCTGCTTTCCAGTTCCAACCTACGTAGTTTTTATTTGTATTGTAATTAAAATAACTATTATCAGAAGTACCTGCTTTACCGGTAAAACCATCATTATCAAAAGAACCCAAGTAACCATATAATGCGGCTGATGCAGCAAGGCTGCTTTCTGAATTACTGAGATCTGAAGCTAGCCAATGATTAGTTCCCGCTCCTCTAGCGGAATCATATAGCGTATGATTATAAGCATCTGTTCTTGATTTAGCCCATACAAAATCTGGCTTGAATCCTACTCCTGTAATAGAAATGTCTGTATTCCCACCTGTTGAAGTCCAAATAACAGTATTAAAATTATCAGATGGAGGATTATCAGAAACTAATGTACCACTTATTTGTTGCCATAAAGAACCATCATAAAATTCTAAAGCTCCTGTTGTTGTATTATCTCTTAGTAATCCTTCAGTAGGTGAAGATGGTCTACCGCTGTTTGGTGGTGCAGAAAAAGCAACCGTACCAGTTCCAGCTGTTATTTTTATATATTTATCAGTACCAACAGTAACCTCAGTATCAGCAGTTCCACCAGTACCGGCAGTGTATGTTGCAGTAAAAACATTAGGATATCTTAATATTACTACTCCAGAGCCTCCATCGCCACTAGGTAAGCTTGCTGGATGTCCACCACCTCCGCCGCCACCTTTATTAGTACTTCCATTTACTGCTGAAGTTCCAGCTCCAATTGCTCCCGTTCCGCCTCCTCCCGCTCCACCAGGGCTACCTGAACTATCTGAACCACCACCACCACCACCTGCATAATCAATAGCTGAGCCTGTTATAGAGTTACTAATACCGTCTCCACCATACCCAGTTCCATTCGTACTTCCAGCCTCACTAGCTCCTCCACCTCCACCACCTGAATATGTTCCACCGTTTCCAGATCCAGTACCTCCAGCAAATCCTTCGCCTGAAACACCGGTTCCTTGGTTTGTTTGATCCCATCCAGATCCTCCTCCAGATCCTCCGTTTCCCGCTGGATTTATAGAGCCACCTCCAAAAGCTCCTGTAGCTCCACCTCCACCTCCCGTGGACTCTATA
>Ga0308012_10001769_pt1 | contig 11289 bp, 10 predicted proteins | sample Neamet179_FD_203133 | JGI IMG/M metagenome (GOLD analysis project Ga0308012, IMG submission 203133) | Marine microbial communities from water near the shore, Antarctic Ocean - #179 | ecosystem: Environmental > Aquatic > Marine > Unclassified | place: Southern Ocean | collected 2014-07-25 | reverse complement strand
TGATTCCATATGGCATGAAAAATATTATGAAGGATACGATACAAATTCTTTTAGTAATTCTTTTTCCATGTCTAAAAGTATCGTTTCTGCAGCCATGGGAAGAGCAATTCAAGAGGGGTTTTTTAAAGGTCTAAATGACAAGGTTGGATCTTATATTCCAGAATACAACGAAGGCTTTGCTTCTGAGTTGACCATTGGTGATTTGTCAAGTATGTCTTCTGGAATGAAATGGAATGAAAGTTATACTAATATATTTGGAGTTACAGCAAGAGCATATGTTGGAAGTAATTTGAATAAACTGATTAAATCAAGACCTATAATAAAAAAGCCGGGAAAATCATTTGAGTATCTAAGCAGTGACACACAACTTTTAGCAATGACTATTGAAAAAGCTACTAAAAGAAAATTATCTGACTTAGTTTATGATTGGTTTTGGAATCCTATGGGTGCAGAAAACAAGGCCTTATGGCAAGTAGACAACCTCAAAACAAATACAGAAAAAGCATATTGCTGTTTTAATTCTAATGCTAGAGATTTTGCAAGGTTTGGGAAATTATACAAAGATCACGGCCTTTGGAACGGTAAAAGGTTATTAGATTCAACTTTCATAAAAAAATCTTTGACAGCTAGGTTCCTTTCAAGTCCTCAATACGGATACGGATTTTGGCTTGGAAATTTACAAGAAAAAAAATATTTTGCTATGAGAGGATATTTAGGGCAATATGTAATTGTATTCCCTAAAGAAAATGTAGTTATTGTTCGTCTTGGAAGAATGGAAGAAAGCACAGAGGAAAGAGTGTACATTGAAGAAGCCTTCAAGATGCTCGAGATAACATAAAACATATAATTTGAAATCTACAGCACTTCTTTCAGTAAGAAATCTTTACGTCTCAATTTCTAAAATTCCTATTTTAAAAAATATTTCTTTTGATTTAAAAAAAAATGAAATTTTAGGATTTGTAGGAGAATCTGGAAGCGGAAAATCTATTACTGCATTTTCCATAATCAATCTATTAAGATCAAAAAATATTACTAAAACAGGAACTATTAATTATAATGGGGATTTTATTGAATCTCTTGGATCTAAAGGTTTTGAAAAAATAAGAGGAAATGAAATTTCAATAATTTTTCAAGAACCAATGAGCTCTCTAAATCCAAGTATGAAATGTGGAGAACAAATATTAGAAATAATTTTAAATCATAATTTAATCAGCTTAAAAAAAGGGAAAAACAAAGTTTTAGAGCTAATAAAAAAAGTTCAGTTAATTGAATCTGAAATAGTTTATGGAAAATACCCACATCAGCTTAGTGGCGGTCAACAACAACGGATTATGATTGCCATGGCTATTGCTTGTGATCCAAAAGTTTTAATTGCTGACGAACCAACAACATCACTGGACGGTATTGTAAAAAAAGAAATCATAAATCTTTTAAAATCGATTCAAAAAGAAACAGAAATGAGTATAATCTTTATATCTCATGACCTTCACCTAGTTTCTAAAATAGCTGAAAAAATTATTGTTTTAAATAAAGGAGAAATCGTAGAGCTTGGCAGTAGCCATCAAATTTTTAATAACCCTAAAAAACTCTATACTAAGCTTTTATTAAATGCTAGACCTCCTAGAAATGTTAGACCAGCAAGGTTGCCTACAAATGAAAAAAACATAAACACATCATTAATTTCGAAGAAAGAAAGAGTTGAAGCTCACAATAATTTATATCAACATGACCCTATTTTGAAAATTGAAAATTTAGGGTTTTCTTATGAAGATAAAAAGGTTTTAAATAATGTAAGTTTTAATTTATTTAAAGGAGAAACTCTAGGGTTAATTGGTGAATCTGGTTCTGGAAAATCTACTATTGCCAAATCTATATTAAATTTAAACAGATTTGATAAAGGTCAGATTATTTATAACAAAAAGTGTATAAAGACGTATAATAATACAGAATTTAGAAGAAAAATTCAATTGGTTTTTCAAGACCCTTATTCATCTTTAAATCCTGAAATTTCTATTGGCTACTCAATAATGGAGCCAATGCTTGCTCATAAACTTTACAAAACAAAAAAAGAGTCAAAAGAAAAAGTTATTTCACTTTTAAAACAAGTAAATCTTATTGAAAGTGATTTTAATAAATTTCCTTATCAATTTTCTGGAGGACAACGACAAAGAATAGTTATCGCAAGAGCTTTGGCGTTAAACCCTGAAATACTAATTTGTGATGAATCAGTTTCTGCTTTAGATGTTACTGTTCAAGCTCAAATATTAAACCTATTAAATCAATTAAAAGAAAAATATTCAATTACCATTTTATTTATATCTCATGACTTGTCGGTTGTGAAATACATGTCTGATCGAATTATAATATTGAACAATGGTAAGATTGAAGAAGTCAACGAGACTGATCAGCTTTTTTTAGAGCCAAAAAAAGATTACACAAAGAACCTATTATTGGCCAATGACTTTTAAAATGAATTATAAAAAGTGCTTATATTTAGCAATTAGTTATTTCAAATAAAACATGGAATTAATGTTTCAATGGGTTCTTCAGCTTCATTCTTACTGGACTTTATTAGTTTTTTTGACAACTATATTTGTAATAATAAATTGTTCTTTTTCTCTTGTGATGAAAAAAAAATTTCAAACATTTGACTTAAGACTTTCATTATATGCTTTAATTTTTAATCATATTCAACTAATAATTGTATTGATCTTATATTTCATTTCTCCTAAACTTTCATGGTGGAATAATGGAGTTAAATCGGTGATTCACAACATTGAGCATAGGCTATATTTGATTGAACAACCTATCGCTAATATATTGGGTGTTATAATTTTATCTTTAGGATGGTCTCTTCATAAAAAATCATCTCAAAGTTCAAAAAAATTTTTAAGAATTGGGGTGTTTTATTTAATAGGATTTATTTCAATTTCATCTAAATTTTCTTGGTAAAAAAAATACTATTTAAAAAAGAGAGTGTTGCGAAAACCAAACTATTTATTAATTTTATATTAGGAAATTAATTCCAAAATTTTTGTTAATCTTATATATATGAATAAAAAATATGCTGTGCTAGGTGGAGGAAGTTGGGGAACAGCTATTGTTAAAATACTCACTGAAAATAACAATTTAATTAATTGGTACGTTCGAAATGAGGATAATGTAAATTATTTAATAGAATTTAAAAAAAATCCCCATTATCTATCTTCAGTTGTATTTGATGTTAAAAAAATAAATATTAGTTCCTCAATTAAAAAAGTGGTTGAAAGCTCTGATATTATAATATTAGCCATTCCATCCCCTTTTTTAGAAAGTGAATTAATGAAAGTTAAGTCGCTATTAAAAGAGAAAATAATTTTTTCAGCTCTTAAAGGAGTTGTTCCAGAGTCTCATTTAATTGTTAGTGAACATTTAAATGAATTCTATAACGTCCCTATAAGTAATATTGGGATGATTACTGGGCCTTGCCACGCTGAAGAAGTTGCTTTAGACAAACTCTCGTACTTGACTGTAGCTTGCCAAGCTAATCAAATAGGTAAAGACATGAAAACGGCTTTAGAATCAAAAAACATCAAAGTAAAGCTCTCACAAGATACTATGGGAATAGAATATGCCGCCATGCTTAAAAACATTTATGCTATTGTAGCAGGAATCGCGCATGGTCTTGGCTATGGTGATAATTTTCAAAGTGTTTTAATTAGTAATTCTGTTCGAGAAATGAAACGCTTTGTTAATGATGTTTATAAAATCAATAGAGATATAAATGACACAGAATATTTAGGCGATTTATTGGTGACTGCCTACTCTACTTTTAGCAGAAACCGTACTCTTGGAAATATGCTTGGAAAAGGATATTCTTTGAAAGCAGCTATTGCTGAAATGTCTATGATTTCAGAAGGTTATTATGCTACTAAAAATGCTTATGAAATTGTAAAAAAAGATTTTGAAAAATTCCCAATTATACACGCTGCTTATGATTCTCTTTATAAAAAGATAAGTTTAAAAAAAGTATTTCAAAATTTGAGTGAAAAATTAAATTGAATTCTTAAACTGACTTAAAAATCTTACATCATTTTCATATAAAATTCTAATATCTTCTATTTGATATAAAAGCATTGCTATTCTTTCTATGCCCATTCCAAAAGCAAAACCTGAATACTCGTTTGAATCTATCTTACAGTTTTCTAAAACATTCGGATCAACCATGCCACATCCCATTATTTCTAGCCATCCAGTTCCTTTAGTTATTCTGTAATCAGTTTCTGAATTTAATCCCCAATAAATATCGACTTCTGCGCTTGGTTCAGTAAAAGGAAAATAAGAGGGTCTTAATCTGATTTTAGAATTTCCGAAAAGTTCTTTCGTGAAATATATAAGCGTTTGCTTTAAGTCAGCAAAAGAGACGTTTTTATCAATATATAACCCCTCTACTTGATGAAAAAAACAATGTGATCTTGCTGAAATATCCTCATTTCTGTAAACTCTCCCAGGTGAAATTGTTCTAATTGGAGGTTGATTATTTTCCATGTGCCTTATCTGAACTGAAGAAGTGTGAGTTCTAAGTAATAAATCCGGATTTTTATTGATAAAAAAAGTGTCCTGCATATCTCTTGCAGGATGATGTTCTGGGAGATTTAATGCGGTAAAATTATGCCAATCATCTTCCATTTCGGGGCCTTCAGAAATATTAAATCCTATTTTATAAAAAATATCAATTATTTTGTCTCTAATAATAGAAATTGGATGTCTAGATCCTAACTCTAACATTGAAGCTGGCCTAGTCAGATCCTTATTAACTGTCTTTGAATTTTTTTTAGTATTTAAAGATTTTTTTAAATCTTCTAGTTTCTGAAGAGTAACTTTTTTTAGTTCATTTATAGCTAAACCATATTCTTTTTTTTCAGAAACATTTACTTTTTTAAATTGAGCAAAGTATGAACTTATATATCCCTTTTTTCCTAAATATTCTATTCTAAACTTCTCTAACTCTTTTAGGTCATTAGTAATAAAAGCAGAAGCTTCTTTAATCCTTTTTTGTATTTCAGCAATCATAAATAAACTTAAAATTGTTATTCAAAAGTAATGTTTTTCATCTATTGAATTAATTCTTTTTCTATAAAATAATTAATCACAGCCTCTTTCATTAAAAGAGTTTGTTCTCCAGATTTTAAATTAGGCAACTTATTCATCACTTTATAGTGAGGCCAACCATCGTTGTCAATATATTCAAATTGATAAAATCCAAATGGCTCTAAAAGTCTGCATATGGCTACATGCATTAAGTCTAACTTCTGATCTTTACTAAACTTGCTGTCTGTTTGACCTAGTTCTTGAACTCCAATTAAATAAATTACATTTTCTAAATCTAGAGGCTCTCCATCATTAAATTGGATGCTTAAAATATCTAAAATTTTAATCCATTTGTTTTTTAAATCATTGGTATTATTCATTGCTCGTAGTATTCAAAATTCATAGCGCACAATATACTTATATTTGTAAAAAAAATGTGTTGAATTACTTAGATATTTTTATTGTTTCTATTTTGGTTTTTGGTTTTTTTAGAGGTTTTATAAAGGGCCTTATCATGGAATTATCCTCTTTATTAGCTATTGTTTTAGGAACTTATGGCTCTCTTAAATTTTCTGACATCACACTCGATTGGCTGTCAATAAATTTTTCAAATCAAATCGAAAGTATTGATGAAAATTATTTAAAAGTAGCTTCATTTGCTTTTACATTTTTAATAATTATAGTATTTGTTTCTATTATTGGCAAGGGCCTTACCAGTGTTCTTAAAATGGTTTCGTTAGGCTTAATCAATAAGGTTTTAGGAGGATTGTTTGGATCTATAAAATATGTTCTTATTTTATCTTTTTGTTTTGTTTTCTTTGAAAACTTAAACTCTACTTTGTCTTTAGTGGATGAAAGTTTCTTTGAATCGACTTTGTTTTATGGATCAATTATTGAATTAGGAGATACTCTATTGAATTTTTTTAATTCAAACAAAGAATCAATTAATTTTTTTAATTGACTTTAATTCAATCCACCCACTATTTCCATCGCTAATTTCAACTAGCCCCCACTGATTTAATTCTTCTTTTATAATAACTTTTGTTCCTTCGTGTAAATTAAAAAGAATTTCACTTCTAAAATTAGGTTCAGCTCTGAAGTCTATTTTATTTTCAAAAATTATAGCACTAATAGTGTTCTTTTTGTTTTCAAAGCGATTAATTCCAATAAAAATAAAAAGAATACTAAGACTAAAAAATATCGCAGAAAAGGTAAAATAATTTTTCTTTGATATAGTTTTAGTATTGAAAAAATATAACAAAAATGTTGCTAAAAAAATATACCACAACACTAAGCCTATAATTACCCATTGCTGCATATTTAAGATTTTTGAAATATAATTGAAAAAATCTGAAACTTGATTGGTTGGGAGCTTTTCTATTTTGTCAATTAACATGTTTTGAGAATAGGCCAGGTTATTTAAAATATCCTTGTCCTTAGGGCTTAATATTAAAGCCTTCTCGTAAAAGTATATGCTATTTGCAATATCATTTATTTTATAAAAGGAGTTTCCTAAATTAAAATACAAGGTTTCAGAATGCTCTCCATTTTCAATTATTGATTTAAATTGAACAATAGCCTCTTCATATTTGCCATTGTTATATAAATCTACTCCATTATTAAAATACTCAGTACCGTTAGTTTGTGACGAAACTAGCGTTGAGAAAAGCGAATAAACTATAATAATAATTTTTTTCATCTTTAAATTTGTTTGTCAATTTCTAAAATTATATTTACTGCGTTCTCATAATCATTGTTAATTGCAACATTTGAAGCTGGTGTAAATCTGGCATACTCACAGTTCTCTATTAATTTAACAAACAACTCTATCGATTCTATTCGAATGTTTTTATTTGCCAATAAACTTTTGATTTTTTCTTTACTATAATCTGATGTTTCTATTAAAAGTTTAGATTTTAAAAAATTGTGTAAGGCTCTTTCTAGTGCATCATAAAAGACATCTTTCTTTTGCAAACTTATTTTTGCTTCTAATAAATATTTTTTGGCTAATTTATTAGCTCGTCTTGATTTATATCCTTTTAAATCAGAATCTGAAACTTTTTTAAATTTAAAAAACACTAACAGGACAAATATAATTATTAAGGGTAGGATAATAAGAATATAAAACAAAGTCGAGTACATGAAGTTTTGACTCTTTAATTTAATTAACCCTGGTTTTATTTTTATAAATCTAAATTGATTTTGAGAATTAGAAATATTATTAGCGTTTTCAGATAATACTTTAACTTTATTATTTTTAGAATATGAAGAGGGCCCTTCTAATACACTAACTACTATCTCTTTTGTAAATGTGGATTTGTATTTTTTTGTTTTAGGGTCAAAATAAACAAACTCAACGGGAGAAATTGGGTATTTTCCTTTAAATTGTGGTACTAATGTGTAGGTGTCAGAAATATTTCCTGACATTCCTTTTAGATTAGTTGTTATATTTTCATTATGTTCAGGATCATATTTTTCAAGTGAACTTGGAACTAATAAATCAGGAGCAGAAAATAATTTTAAATTTCCCGATCCTTTAACTTTAATTGTTACTTGTAATGACTCCGAAGCATTTAATTGATTTTTTGAAGAAGATAATTCAATTTTAAAATTTCCAACTGCTCCACTAAAATTAGATGGAGCGGCTTTAGGCAATGGCTTTACCTTTATTAATCGGTTTCCTGCAACAACGGTTTTAGGAACCTGAGTATAAATTCTATTTCCAAAAAAATCTCTTTTACTTGTTGGTACATCAACTGAAACATCTAGAGAAAGAGGCTTAATATTTAACTCTCCTTCTTTTTGAGGGTAAAGAACCATTTTTTTCCAAATAACGTAATTATAACTATCTCCCTTATATGATCCTCTTTCGATTTGGAGTCTTGGTATTTTGATGTTATTAGACCAAAAATCTACATATTCAGGGCTGTCAATTTCACCGACATTAGTAACGTTAATTTGAGGGCTAAAAAAGAGTTTATAAACAATAGAAATGCCCTCATTTAGGAAAGGGTTAGTATTGGATACTTCAGCTACCAAATGCAAATTTTCATTGACTAAATAGTTTGAATTATTTGGATCATCATTAATTGAAACAGATTCGCTAACTATAACCTTAACTGGCATAGTTTTATAAAGTTTTTCTTTTATTTCTATAGAAGCTTGTCCAATTGTTAAAGATCCTTTTTTTAAAGGAGACAAAAAATAAGTATAAACCTTAGAAAAAGATCTTTTCCCATTTATCCAGGAATTGCTTACTGATTGTTGTGGTCCACCAACAACTCGAAAGTTATCAAAATTTGGAGGCGAAAAATTATCCCCATCTTTATTCATTTTAAAATCTAATCTAAGAGTTTCGTTTATTCCTAAGGTATTTTTGCTAGTTATGGCCTCAAAACTAATTCCTTGATTTTGAGCATTAATTTCAAAAAATATTGTTGAAATAAATAACAGTAAAAGAGTAGCTCGTATTTTCATAGTTTTATTTACCAATCTTTTTTATTTTTAGTTGGAGAGCCTTTAATTTTATTCTTGTTAACCTTTTCCTGAACTTTCTTTTCTTGATTGTCCATTGCTTTTAATAGATTTTTAAGTTGCTCTGGTGATATTTTGTTTTCTTGAGGTTTATTTTGCTTGTCTTTTTTGTCATTCTTGTTGTCGTCTTTTTTGTCATTCTTGTTGTCGTCTTTTTTGTCGTCCTTCTTGTCGTCTTTTTTGTCATCCTTCTTGTCGTCTTTTTTGTCATCCTTCTTGTCGTCCTTATTGTCGTCTTTTTTATCTTTTTTCTTTTGTTCGTTTTTTAGCAGCTCTTTTGCTAAAACATAATTATATCTAGTTTCGTCATCATTAGGGTTATTAAGCAGAGCGTTTTTAAAAGAATTCACCGCGTTTTGATAGTCTTTGTTTTGCATGTAGACATTCCCTAAGTTATGATGTCCTTTATGAAGTTCTTGCCTTGAATTAGCTTTTTTAATGGCTAATTTATACTGATTAGCTGCTTCTTGGTTTAATTGACCCTTGTAAAATGAATTAGCCAAATTATAAGAAGCTATATTATTTAATGAATCAATCGAAATAGCTTTCCTGTAGAGAGCTTCCGCATCAATTAAATTATTTTCAACATACTCTAAATTTCCATCTAATGTCATATTATTAGATTTTTTGTCAAAAGGAGAGTCCTGAGAAAAAATCTTTACAGATATTAAAAAAAAACAAATTATTGTATATCTTTTATTCATTAAATAAATTTAACTTTTTAATCCAAAATGTTTTCTTTTCAAAAACAAATAATTCCAAACATAGAAAAATTAAGGCAAGTGCTATAAACCACTGAAATTGATCTTTATAAGCAACAAATTGCTTGGATTCAAATTCTTGTTTATCCATTTCTTTTAATTTATCAATTATAATTTTAACTACTTCTTCTGTGTTTTTGCCTTCAATATAAATGCCATTTGTAGAGTAAGCTAAATCTTCTAATAATTTTGGAATAAGCTTGGTAATAACCACTTCCCCTTCTGAATCTTTTTTATATGATTCTACTATATTATTTGATTTAATTGGAATAGGTGACCCTTTGACAGTTCCTAGTCCAATTGTAAAAATAGTAATTCCCGAATCTTTACCTATTTCAGAAATATTTTGATTTTCAATCTCATGATCTTCTCCATCAGATATTATGCATAAAACTCTGTTAGTTTGGTTTTCATCATCATAATAATCTTTAGCCAATTTAATCGATTCTAGAATTGCTGTTCCTTGAGAGGATAACATCTCTGTATTTAAACTTTGCAAAAACATTTTTGCCGTAGAATAGTCATTTGTAATTGGCAGTATTGGTAAAGCTGAAGCTGCATATGCAATGATTCCAACCCTGTCCGAATTTAATTCATTAATTATTTGAGAGACCAATCGTTTTCCTTTTTCTAGTCTATTAGGAGCAACATCCTCAGCTAACATACTTTTAGAAACATCTATTGCAAATACAATATCCACTCCTTCTCTTTTTACAGTTTTAAGTTGAGTTCCAATTTTTGGATTAACTAAGCTTATTGAAATAAATAGAAAAAAAAGCAACAAAAAAATTAATTTTAATTTAGGTTTGAAAGTAGAAATATTTGGGCTTAATATTTTTAATAATTTTTTAGAAACATACTCTTTTTGAACAGTAATTTTCCATCTATTAAGAATGAGAAACCCAATCAAAACAATTGGGATTACCAATGTTAAATAAAAATATATTGTCTGTTCTAATTGATACATTTATATAAAACTTTTAAATAAAGTTGATCTAAGTAACCACTCAATAAAAATAAGCACAAAAGATATTAACACAAAAATTCTATACTTTTCTACAGCATTAGTGTATTTAAATTCTTCCACTTCTGTTTTTTCAAGTTTATTGATTTCTTCATAAATATCTTTAAGCCTTTTATTATCTGTTGCTCTAAAATATAATCCTCCTGTTTTTTTTGCAATAGATTTTAATAAGTCCTCATCAATTTCAACTTTTGTTAATCCAAACCTAAAGGAGCCGTTTGGATTAATAGCGATTGGAGCTAAAGCATTTCCATTAGTCCCCAACCCTATTGTATAGGTTTTTATTTCATACGATGAAGCTAGATCTGCTGCTGTATTTGGATCAATAAATCCTGAATTATTAACTCCGTCAGTAAGTAGAATGACTACCTTACTTTTAGCCTTACTATCCTTGAGCCTATTAACTGCTGTAGCCAAACCCATTCCAATTGCTGTTCCATCTTCAATGACTCCATCAAAGTTAATTTCTTCTAGTGATTTGATTATTATTGATTTGTCAGATGTAACTGGGGTCTTTGTATAACTTTCTCCTGCATAAACTACTAATCCAATTCGATCGTTAGTCCTGTCATTTATAAATTCTTTCGCTACTTCTTTTAGAGCATCTAATCTATTTGGACTCAGATCTTGAGCTAACATACTTGAAGAAACATCTACAGCAATAACTATGTCTATTCCTTTACTTGTTTTAGTTTGAGTAGAAATATCTACTATTTGTGGTCTAGACAGTCCTATAATTAACATAGTAATGGCTAAATATCTTAGAATATCTAAAATTGGATAAAACTTAATTTTAAAAGATTTAAAGTTTAATTCCTTTAATGAGGATATTTTAAACTTGGACTTTTTTTTGTTTGAAGTTTTAATATTTCCCAAAACTAACAGAGGAAATAACATTAG
>Ga0308012_10001760_pt1 | contig 11327 bp, 22 predicted proteins | sample Neamet179_FD_203133 | JGI IMG/M metagenome (GOLD analysis project Ga0308012, IMG submission 203133) | Marine microbial communities from water near the shore, Antarctic Ocean - #179 | ecosystem: Environmental > Aquatic > Marine > Unclassified | place: Southern Ocean | collected 2014-07-25 | reverse complement strand
CCCACTCAATTATAAAGAAATGCAATTAGCATTAGATAAAACTGATATAGAAAAAAGCTGGGATCTCATGTGCGAGATAGTAGAAGCTAGAACTGGAATCGAAATCATCGGTCAATTAGAGTTGATGACTATTTTAGTTGAAGGAGCGGAGAGACCTTTACATTGATCTATACTCTCGAAGGTAGATATAAGAACAAAGCTGCAGTGGATAAGTTCGTACAGAACCTATGCATTGAGCTTAAGATCTCATATGATATTAAAAAACTTCAGTGGATAGAAATTGTATTTAAAACAAAGCTTGATGGTGATAGTCATGGTCTATGTACAGATGGAGAAGATATTTTAATCGAGATCTCGCGTACGTACGAAGGTAAACCAATGACGTTCTTCGAGCAGATGTGCACATTAGCACATGAAATGGTCCATGCAAAGCAATTTATAAGTGGAGAATATCCTTCAGAAAAAGAAGCAAAGGAAAGAGAATATCATTTATATGGTAAATGTTTCCCTTGGGGGATGGTTAAATAATGAGAATGAAGCAAACCCGTGTTTATTTTCATTTATTTTCACAAAAAGCATGTACTTTCCCGGCCCAGTTGGTATAATATACCTATAAACAATCAAAAAAACACGTAAGGAGTGAATATGAAAATTTTAATTAACACACAATATAGAGAAAACTATGCAGCGCATAATGAGGACTGGGTTCCTGGCGTTAGCGAAGACTATTGGAAATTCAAAGGGGGTTCTACTTACGTAGTTCCTAATTTTAAGGATTATGATAATATTACTGAGGTTATGAAAAACCTTGATAGTCTTATTACTTATGGCAACCCTGCTTCTGAGGAATATATTATCGATTGGAAAATCGTTGATGACAGCGAAGAAGAAGGCGAATCTTGGGAAACTGTTACTCAAATCTTCATTGGTGAAGATAAAGTAACTGCTCTTAAAGTTACAGATAACCGTGAAGATGGTTATATGAGATCTGAAATCTTAGAAAAAACTGAAGCATGGACAATGTGTTCAGATTCTGAGAGAGCAGATTATAGCGCATCTTTCCTAATGTCTGATGGCGACATCTGCGATGGTGAACCTGAACTGAGAAATTGGTTCGAAGGAGCAGCAGCATAATGGAAGCATACGCAGAAAGAGTAGCCGAAGAGGTTAACGAAGAAATTCGTCTTAATGGTAGATTAGTCGCATTTGGTGACAACTATTCAGAACGTCAAGTAGACATCATGGCAGTTCGTGAAGCGAAGAGCATATGTCCAGAAGATATCGACTTTATGGAAGTCGCAGATCTTGCGCAAGAATTCATCAATTATGATTACTGTGGAGACTAAGTATATAACCAAAGGTTATAACGTTATGTTAAAAAAGTATAAAATAAATGAAAATAAACATGTACAAACAGTACAAAGTGTGGTATAATATACCTATATTAAATAATAAAACACGTAAGGAGTGTAAATATGAAAAAAAGTGAAATAATAAAAATAGCAACTTTAATAGCTAATATCGACGACAACGCAACAATGTCAAAAGTGATCAATCTGATCAAAGATCAACAAAGAAATATAAAAGCAAAAGCAATATTAATTGCTAAAGCGACTTTCTCAGTTGGTGATACAGTTAACATTAGAACTAAAACTGGCAATAGAGTTGGTGTGATCACCAAAGTCAACAGATCTAGATGTGATTGTACAATCAAAGGTCAAAGTTACACTGTCCCTATGACAATTATGGAGGCTGTATAATGTACTTAGCTAATTTAGAACACGTCGCAACGGGATATCCGAAGCAATGCGAGATCTCATTCTTTGAGTACGCAATGTTTAAAATTGCACCAAACAAATTTTTAAATAGACTCGAAAGAAAATTTGATTTTCAACTCGACTATGAATTCTTTTTCAATGGAGTAACAAATGACAATAGATAAAATGGAAGACCAAATACTAGCTCTACAAAAAGAAGCTGACGTATTAGAAAATGGTATTGATAGTGCTAGAAATATCACTAAACAAATTAAATATTCAGATACATATATGACTATATTGCTCGAGCTTAAAAGCTTAGGAGAAGATTTAGGTATAGATGAATCAGAATTTGAATCTGGAGAACGTGCAGTATTCGAAGCAAAGAATGCTTTAGAGTCTGCTTGTTATGAAATGGAAGAAATATTTCAAGACGCATTTAGAGATGCTGAAACTAAGGTTGAAAATCTTGAAATAGAAGTAGAAGACGCAAAAGGAATGGAGTTAGTATCATGAGACATTCAACAAGTTATGTCATGACTGTAGATACTAGATCTGCTTCGCAAATGTTCGAACTCGAAATGGTTAGAAAATCAGTAAAAATTATGAACGCAGATCTAAGAGCAGCTAAAACAGCTATCGTTCAAGGTCTACCAGTTACTACAACACCTTCAGACGCAAAACAATACTACGTAAAATCTCAAGGAAGAGGTGCTAGAACAGCTCCTGCTTTGAGAGATGGAAAACATCCACGTAGATACGATCAAAGCTTACCGCTTAGACATGCTGACAGATTAGATGTATACATTTATAGGAGATAGTATTGAAATATCTTAAAGAAATTACAGATTGGGGTGAATACCCATGCAAGAATCACACATACATTGTCAATAAGGCAATGCAGTTAGTGGGTTACATCAAGACAGGAACTAGAGATGAGATAATCTTCAAGTCTCCAATGAAACAATTTTCAAAGTCTAGACGAAAGTTCGTAGACATAACACAACACAGAGTATGATGAAAGAATTAACACATTACTTCGAAGAAACAATTGATCCAATGAAACAATTTCGCACTGAATTTAAAAAATTATATGGCGGAATTCAAAAGATTTATCGATTCGATAATGGTTATGGAGCATCTGTAATCCAACATAAAGGATCTTATGGATTTAATCAAGGACTATGGGAAATAGCAGTTCTGAACGCAGACAATGAGCTTGATTATAGCACAGAGATTGCATCAGATGTTATAGGTCGTCTAAATGATTTCGAAATTGTACTAACCTTAAAGAGGATTCAAAATCTTTAAATTCTTAATTAAAATACTAGATGTCATAAAAGATATTATTATTGCTATAATGAAATATAGCGTAATCGTAATCATATGTTTTATGGTATATTATATATTTATTGAAATTAAATGAAAATAAATGAAAATAAACATGTACAAACATGTTCAAATGTGGTATAATATCCCTATATTAAATAATAAACAACACGTAAGGAGTGTAATAAATGAATAGATTAGATCTAATCAAACAAATAGCAGAGAAGAATAAAGCCAAAAAGGTTGAAGCTGCTAAATCGGAAGTTTCTTTTCAAGAAACAATCAGGAACCTTGATGCAAGGAAAGCTGCTAAAAAAGCAGAAATGAAACTTCACAAGAAATTAACGCGTTCGGTTACTAAAGCTGGTGGACAATCAGTTGGTAGCTTAGAACATAATTCACCAGAAAATATGTATTACTCTGATAAAGAGAATGCAAGATACTTGGAAAATTCAAGTATAATGGATGCGTATAACGCAAACAAATTTTCTGATGGAGATTGGAATTAATATGGAAGGCATATTAAACAAAATAATTGATCAATTAGATTCTATTGAATCTAGATTGAACGACATTGATTCGAATGTTGAATCTACAAAATCTGAAGTATCATCTCTTAGTAGTGATATCTCAGATGTAAAATCAGCAGTTGAATCACTAGAGAGGTAATATAATGATAGTAATATTTGACATAGACGGAACACTTATGGACATGGAACATAGGAGACATTTCGTCACAAACGGAAACAGCGATTGGGATTCTTTCATGGATCCTGCAATAATGGCACTCGACACACCGAATGTGCCAGTGGTACAGTGTGCAATAAACTTTAACAGCACTGTAGTTAACAGAGTAATAATGGTTTCAGCTAGAAACGAAAGACATAGAGAAGTAACTGAACAGCAAATGGCTGATGTAGGTCTTGGCAATTGTTTTCTCTTTCTTAGAGCTGATGACGACTTTAGAGCTGATGACGAATTCAAGCTTGATGTTCTTACTGAACTCAGAGCTGCGGATATGGAACCAGATCTTGTTTTTGATGACAGAAACAGAGTAGTTGACATGTGGAGACGCGAAGGAATCGCATGTTTCCAAGTTGCCGAAGGAGATTTCTAAATGACATTTCTAGATAGAATAGAAGCTTGCAAAAGAGCTGCGATCAGGGCTCAAAATCCTGAATTTAAGCTCTTCTGGAGCGAGACTGTAAGAAAGCTTATAGACTCAGAAAATAAACGCCTAAAAGATGGCAGAGAGGGAAAATACTATGACGCAATTTAACGACAGAGTAGAAAAACAAAAAGCAAGGATAGCTGCAGAAAAATGGGCAGATGGAGTTAAATCATTACATTCGCATAGCTTAGATAGCTTATGGTATGGTAATGGCAGATCTGATGGATCTGTACAAGATGTAGAATATAACGACGGTAGAGTTCAAAGAACAATTAATGCTACTGGACAGGTTATTTGGTTGAATATGGACAATGCGGTGGATGGTGAAGATCTAGTAAACGCATTTCTTAGAGGCGGAATCTAATGGGAGTTACAAATTTCTATGCAGGATCCCTCAGGTATTCAATGAATGGTAAAAAGCGTAAAAAGCATGCTGCCAACCCAGTTAAAAGAACGAGGGTGCACGAGAGCAGCTCAACAGCATATATACCAACGACAGCTCAACGAAATGCACACCAGGCTCGTATTGACTACGATAAAAGGTATCCCAGCTTCGATTTGAAGCAGCATACTGTCAAAATGGATAAAGAAGACAATTCGTGGAAGATCGAAGAGTCTAAAAAGTTTACAATCGCACCAGCATATAACAAAGGTGCATATCAAGTAATAGCAAAAGATATGGTAAAACATATAGGAAAATAAATGCATAAACACAACACAATTAATAGTAGTTTTCAATTTGAATTATCTACATACCAAGAAGGCAATAGAAGGTCAGAGGTATGGCGTACCGATTTAGGAGCATACGCAGGTAGATTCTACGAGAATAATGTATGGGTAGTAGATGAAGTCTACACTGGATATTCAGAAGAATACGCAGAAAACGCATGCGAAAACTATGTAATGGGCATCAAAAATGTCTAACAGTTCGAGTGACCAGGGGCAACTTTCAACCGCAAAGGTTGACACTCCTTATCGATATGGATATAATCCATATCACACTGCCCCTGGTCACTCACCTTTATTATGATAATAAATGATAAAAGATGGCAAGATAACTCAGATGGATGGGTTAAGTCCATGCACGAGTCAAGAGAAAAGAAAGAAAAACAAAGGATGGAATGTAATCACGACATTGAAGAATGGTGTGAAGTCTGTCAATACGACGAAAACGGAGATAAGTATGAGTGAAAAAACACGTAAGATACACCGAGAGACATTAACCACAGTAGGTACTGGTCTCATTATTAACTACCCATTAAATTTATTCGGATTATATATCTGCATCTCTCTAATGGATATGACTAACCCCTTGCACATTGGTACTACCATCACTGCATTCATGACACTCGTTGCCTACTGCAGAGTCTATACGATACGCAGATGGTTCATCAACAAAGAAAAGTATGAAATTTAATAATACCAAAGTAGGACCAGAATTCATTAAGCATAGAGATAAGTTAGCTAATGATTTAGATGGTGAGAATACCACGTTCAGAGCAGACTTTGAATGGGCAGAATGGTGGATGGGTTATTACATGTCAGAAATTACAAATCACACGCTCTATTCAGGATACGGATATGATACAACACATCCAGAATGGGGAAAATGTGAATTCAAATACTTCCCAAAGAATGGTTTTATAAAGATAGGTTTATATACTCAGAGACAGCAATTTGATAATTTCATATTTTGGAATTGGCAAAAGCCTGTACAGATACTTGAAGAAGGTACAGTATTAGATTTTGAAATAGTATCAGTAGTCAATCGCGATGAAGTCTTAAAAGATATGAAAGAAGACGAAGCGTATGATAGATACAATTATTATAAATTTAATAAGCATGTACTTTCCGCTCCACATGTGGTATAATATACCCTAGACACAAATAAGATAAGGAAAATAATATGGCAATACCAAAAGCAAAATCACTGAATGCAAATCAGAAACTCAAGGTTAAGATGAGAGGAAATAGAAAGAGTATCGAAGATATTCATTTAGGACCAGAACCAATCTTCTTTGACGTAGTAATACCTGATGAAGACTTTACAGTAGTGTGGACTAAAGCTGCACATTGGTATAACTATTTCCTTGGACCTAAAGATTATCAAGCATCAATATTACAGTATGCTGTTGAAGTCTTAGGTTACACCACAGATCAAGCAAACACATTAAAGAAATTACCTGATTGGAAATTAAATCAAGGCATATCTACGATATGTAAACTCTGGACAAGAGGATTAAACACACCAAAATACGAAGAACGAGTTAAAGAACTCATAGCAGAAAAGATGTTATTAGCAGCTGAAGTAGTTGAAAGTAACAGAGCAAAGCTGAAAGCGAAAGCACCAGCACCATCTATTCAAGATAGAATGAAAGCTAAGATGTATGAAACAATCTATACTGATTGGGACATTGTAGTAGATGGTTGGATAGAAGGAGAGTTCGATAATACGATCGATACGTATACTCTATTCAAGACATATAATTTAAAAGGTGCAACAATGACCATGTTCGGTGATCTAGTAAGATTCGAATATGAGTGCGTTTCAGATGCATATAATAAAACATGTGAACAAGCTGTAGAAGCTTATGCGCATGTCACAAAAGGAAATCTGAAGAAGATGCTCAACCTCATGGATGGTATATTCTCAGATCTAGAAAGATTAAAACAAGGTGCAAAAGCTGCAAGATTGCCAAGAGCAAAGAAAGTTAAAGCATCTGATCAGCAGGTAAAGAGTTTAAATTACCTGATTGAAGACATAGATTCTAAACTTGTTTCTATTAATCCAGTAATGATACCAACTAACAATCGCTTGTTTGTATATAACGTTAAGACACGAAAGTTGTCAATGTATATGTCAGACTCAACGAAAGGATTTGAAGTTAGAGGATCAACTGTTTATAATTGGAATGAGGAGTTTAGTAAGATAACTACACTCAGAAAACCTGACGAGATATTACCTCAAATATTAGGTAAGACAGAACGTCAACTCGATAACCTATGGGACACATTTACAACCAAGATCGGTGTTCCAAACGGTAGAATTAACAATGATTGTATCTTGGTGAGGATATCAGATAAATGAATTTAAAAGATTTAGAGATAAAAAACCTACCAGTAGAAACCTTAAAGGGTGAAGACATATTTGGTGGAAAAAGAGTAGTAGTATTTGGTTTACCAGGTGCATTTACTCCAACATGTAGTTCACAGCACGCTCCTGGATTTCAACTCAACTATGATAACATCATAGCAGAAGGCATCGATGAGATATACTGTACATCAGTTAACGACGGATTTGTTATGCAAATGTGGATGCCGAGTTACGAACCTGTTAAATATTTAGCAGATGGTAACGGTGACTTAGCAGATGTATTGGGTATGTTAGTAAGTAAAAGCAACTTAGGATTTGGTGTAAGAACATGGAGATACGCAGCAGTGATTAATGACGGTATGGTAGAATGTATGTTCCAAGAACCTGGAATAGAAGATAACTGTGAGACTGATCCATTTGGAGTATCAACTGCAGAGAATATACTCGAGTATCTAAAAGAAGTTCCAATGTCAGAATTCAAGCTTATGCAAGAATCAATTAACAATGACTGATATATTAGAACACAAGATCATGACGCGTAAGAGATTCAACATCGCTGTTGAAGATCTAGTAGTCAATAAGAACTTTTCTTATATAGATGCTATGACGCATGTGATTGAATCAAGAGGTATGGATTATAGTAATATAAAGAAACTATTATCTCCATCCCTTAAACTGAAGCTTCAGAACGAGGCCTCAGATTTAAAATTAATTAAGATAAAGAGTGGTAATAAATTACCAGTATGATGGATCCTTTTGATGCATATAAACTATACAACTCTTTAAAGTTACATTTCGAGAGTGATTCGTATGACGCAGTTAAGTACAACTTTAAAACAACTGTTAAACCACAATCATTCTTTAATCGTAAGGACAAGTTTTTCTTTGCTAAGTTGGCTAAACATCATGGCAAAGAACTAAAAATGTATTTTGTATCTAACTTTATAAACGATGTTAATTACGTCGGTGATATGATAAATGAAGATGGTGAGAAGAATTTTATGACCTTGAAGAAGACTCATGAATCCCTCCACCACAGCTTTGAAAAAGATATAAATACATTAGATAACTATATGGATGTAAACAGTTGTAGCTTAGATAATTTATTATCAAGTACGAATGGACAACATCCCATGGTTATCAAACTTTGGTTACAGGAAGAAATATCATTGGAAACAGTGGTCATTCTAAATGTAATCTTAGGGTTTGTATCTCGTGAATCGAATACTATAACCGAAACCATAATGTGGCCAGGTTTAGTTAGGAAGATCACGAAGTACCAACCATTCATTAATTTCGATGCAGTTAAATGCAAAGATATAATGAAGAAAATATTATTATGAATATGAGTGAAATACTATAGAAAAGGCGTCAGCCTTAATACAACGCAATACAACGGAGATAAACAATGTCATTTGCAAATTTAAAGAGCTCACGAGGCTCGTCAATCGACAAACTCGTACAAGCAGCAGAAGCTGTATCACAAAAATCGGAGACTAAGTCATATGCTGACGATAGATTCTGGAAACCAACTCAAGATAAAGCTGGTAATGGTTATGCCGTTATTAGATTTTTGCCTGCGAAAGAAGGCGAGGATTTACCTTGGGTACGATATTGGGACCATGGCTTTAAAGGCCCGAACGGTCTCTGGTATATCGAAAATAGCTTAACTTCTGTCAATCAGCCAGATCCTGTTTCAGAGATGAATTCAGAATTATGGAATACTGGTAGAGATGAAGATAAGCAAACCGCTCGCGAGAGAAAGCGTAGACTACATCACGTGTCTAACATCATGGTAATATCTGACTCTGCTAACCCAGAGAATGAAGGAAAAGTATTCTTATACAAATTTGGAAAGAAAATCTTTGACAAAGTTATGGATATTATGCAACCTCAGTTCGCGGACGAGAATCCTATTAACCCATTTGATTTTTGGGAAGGTGCGGATTTCAAACTCAAGATCAGGAAAGTAGAAGGTTGGACGAATTACGATAAGTCTGAATTCTCACCTACATCTGCTATCATGGATGGCGATGATGATAGACTCGAACAGCTGTATGCTAAATTGCATTCACTTAACGAGTTTACTGATCCTACTCAATACAAAACATACGATGAGCTTAAAGCGAAATTGAATAGAGTATTGGGAGTTGACGCTGGAATGAGCATGAGCTCGGCTGAAATGCCTAGTGCACCTGCTGTTACAACCAACTTTGTAGAAGCTGCTGCAGATATTCCTATGGAAGATGCTGGAGAAGACGATACATTAAGTTATTTTGCAAAACTTGCTAAAGAATCTTAACGGTAATTAAAAACAACCTCGTCAGAGGGAGATTTTATAAGGACTCGAAAGAGTCCTTTTTTTTATCTCGATGCCAGGACGGTATCGATACGACTTACTTTCATAGGTGCATAATTGATTATGGTTGCTTGAGTAGAACCTTCATTCGTAGTTCCACCAACAGAAGTTATTACAGCATCACCACCACCGCTTGAAGCTTCTGCATTCGCAGCTGAATCAGCACTCATTTGAATACCAACATTAGATGGTGTTAATCCTAATGCTTCTTTTAGATCATTGATTTTTGCTATGGCTTCGTCTAAACCTTCGATGTTAGCTAATCCTTTAACTTTCGTATTGAATCCCCAATCATCGATTTCACCACCTTCAACAGCTAATCTTATAAGCTCTGAAGCACCAACTAAATCTGATGCCATTTCTGTGAGACCGAGGTCGCCAGATATTTTACCCATTTCGCTGAATCTGTTTAGTTCTTCTCTGAATCTACCAAAAGATTCAACACCACTATCAATTAGATCAGCATTGTTTCCAAGATCTTTAGCTTGAGATAATGGTGATTCATTACCACTCATAAAATCTAGTACAGATGACGCTGCACCTGCTAGAGAGCCAACAAAGGAACCACCGCCAAATGCGGCTAAACCTGCACCTAATGCAGCTAATGCTCCAGTGGCTCGACTTATATCTTCTAAATTTGCATTAGGGTCATCAGCAATAGATAGTAGTGATGCAACTTCTTGTCGTATTGCTTCGCCTTGACCCTCGCTTGATGCGTTAGCAAAGAACGAACCAACACCAAATGAAGTTAATCCACCACCTAATGATGTAAGAGCATTTACTGCTAGTTCTGCTCGAGCAGGATCCGCGTTAGGATCTTCGGCTATTCTTAATAGATCTGATACAGCTGTTCTTATTTCTTCACCTTGTTCTTTACTTGATGCGTTAGCAAAGAACGAACCAACACCAAATGCAGCTAATCCTAAACCTAATTTAGCTAATGTACTCATTACTGCAGTAGCATCACCTGTATTAAGCTCAGCAATAGTAAGTAATGTCTTAACGTTATCTACAATCTTTTGTGACCAATCAGCGCCTGATGCAAATTCATTAACAGCATCACTAACTCCAGCAACAGTAGAACCTATACCAAATGCAGCTAATCCTAAACCTAAACCAGTAAGAACGGCTACGACTTCAGCGGTATCTGCAAATTTCAGATCTGCGATGCCAGTCAATATCCCTACATTATCTGCTATCTTCTGTGCCCAACCATCTTTCTGGAAATGATCTACGGCTGATGCAACGCCTGAACCAAGGCCAAAGGCAGCCAATCCTATACCTAAACCGGTTAATACGATTGCAACTTTACCACCATCTTTAAGGAAGTTTTCGTTGTCTGAACCCATCTTAGATAAAATACCAACGTTATCTGATATCTTCTGAGCATCTATTTCTTCAAGCTTAGAGAGCATCATTGATCCTGCTCCGATGACTGCAGCGATACCTAAACCAGCTACACCTACACCGATACCAGCTCCACCAAGCAATTTGCCCATACCTTTCATGGTAGACTTACCGGCTTTTTCTGCGGCCGCACCTCCAGAATCAGCTTGGTTATTAATACCATCTCTGATTTCTTGGAATAGTGCTAATTGCTCTGAATCAGCTTCAACA
>Ga0308012_10001755_pt1 | contig 11344 bp, 11 predicted proteins | sample Neamet179_FD_203133 | JGI IMG/M metagenome (GOLD analysis project Ga0308012, IMG submission 203133) | Marine microbial communities from water near the shore, Antarctic Ocean - #179 | ecosystem: Environmental > Aquatic > Marine > Unclassified | place: Southern Ocean | collected 2014-07-25 | reverse complement strand
TATGTAAAACAACATTAATGTGAGTGCTCACACAAATTGCATGATAACTAATTGTTAAAGAAGAAATTTCAAATGAATTCGAAATCAGATGAGAGTCGCATTCGCTCTTCATCTTAGCTAACTTTCCGTGTGGTTAGTTAGTGTTGCTCGTTGCTGTTGCCCCGAAGCAGGATGCGTATAATACGCTTCCGAGTGTTAATGTCAACACTTTATTTTAAGTTATTTAAAAACAATTTAAAACGCTACGTTAACTTAAGTTATTTACCCGTATACCGACTAGATAACTTATCAAAACAGCCCTTTGATGATTCAATTTGCGTGAACCCCTTGGAACTGGAGCGCATTGTAGAGAGTTATCGATAGAGTACAAGCACTAATTTCATATTTTAGTTTGTTCGGTTATAAAACAGACAAACTTTGTTTTTACATACTTATTAGTACATCTATAACGACTCCTCCGTACCTCTTTCTTGCAGATACAACTTTAAATACCAACTTCGCAAGATATATCCAAAGAAGACTCAGCGTTCTTTACGTATGCCAACCCCCATTTAACCAACAGGATAGATTAAGCATTTGTTATTATATCGATAATTTGGTAGCTTAAAGGCATATAAATACAAGTATACTTACGCTATCATCTATTTGGCTCCGGCTTACTTCAGCTCAATTCAAAGCTTTTGTATCCGTTGTACTATTAATAGTAACTACAGACAGTAAGTTAAAGAATAAGGTTTGATTATGAGCATTAACAAAATATTTTCCATCGGCGCTTTCCTAACAGGGGTGCTTATCACTTCTTCAGTCATCAATTGCGCCAGTGCAAAAGAAATAGCTATTTATCGTTGGGTTGATCACGATAATGTTGTCCACTTTAGCCAAAATCTACCTCAAGGTCATGAGTACACTGAGTTAAGTACAGTTTCATCTTTTAGAGCATTATCTAAAGAAGAAAGAAAAGCGATTGCTGATGGTGATGATAAAACACCTGATACAGCAAAACAGCAAGAAATGACTATAGAACAAAACAGAGTAACCTACGAAAAAAACTGTAAGTCTGCCAAGCTAAATATTAAAATGTTAAATACTTTAGGTGATATACACGTTAGTGAAGAAAAAAGTGATGGGACTATAGGAAGTAGGCCACTAACACCTGCAGAAAAAACAGATAAATTAGCGTTAAGTAAAAAACACGTAGAGCTTTACTGTACTAAATAATACCCTGACCTAAATCCTACTGACATAAGTAGGATTTAGGAATAAAAACGTTCAATTACTAGCCGATAAAAATATATTGTAGTCTTAACCTTAACCATTTTTACAATAATTATTTATTGAGACTTTTACTGAGAAGAAAAAGCTAACTTCCCACCATCGACAATCACCCTAATTATGCTCCCTTTTGGGAATTTATTACCAAGTATTTTCTGTGCTAATGGATTTTCTAAACCTTGTTGTATCGCACGTTTTAGAGGCCTAGCACCGAATACAGGATCAAAACCTGCAGCTGATATTAATGAAAGTGCCTCATCGGTAATGTCAAAGTCGAGCTCTTGGGCTGCTAACCTTTTTGCTAAAGCTTTAATTTGTATTCCTGCAATGAGTTTAATTTGATCTGATAGAAGAGGATGAAATACTACTGACTCATCTACGCGATTAATAAACTCAGGTTTGAAATGCTGACCTAATATATTCATCACTTGCGCTTTCATCTCATGATATTGACTATCGCCTGAGAATTTTTGTATCAGATCAGAGCCGATATTGGATGTCATGATAATCACAGTATTTTTAAAATCGACTGTACGACCTTGTCCATCGGTTAACCTTCCGTCATCAAGTACCTGCAAAAGAATATTAAAAACATCTGGGTGAGCTTTTTCTATTTCATCGAGTAAAATTACAGAATAAGGTTTTCTACGTACCGCCTCTGTTAAATACCCTCCTTCTTCATAGCCAACATAGCCAGGGGGCGCTCCAACTAGGCGTGCTACAGAATGTTTTTCCATAAACTCTGACATGTCCACTCGAATTAATGCATCTTGTGAATCAAACAAAAATTCGGCAAGAGCTTTAGTTAATTCAGTTTTTCCTACCCCGGTAGGCCCTAAAAATAAAAAAGAACCTATCGGCTGATCTGGATCACTTAAGCCAGCCCGAGAGCGTCTTATTGCATTTGATACTGAGGTTACAGCTTCATGCTGACCTATTACACTTTGGTGTAGCTTATCTTCCATATGTAATAATTTATCACGCTCTTGCTCCAACATTTTAGTAACAGGAATACCTGTAGCGCGACTTAGCACATCAGCAATTTCAACTTCAGTCACTTTATTTGCTAACAATGTCATTTCTTGCATTTCAGCTTGGCTTGCTAAATCTAATTGTTTTTCTAGCTCTGGTAATTTTCCATATTGTAATTCAGACATTCTATTAAGATCACCCGCTCTTCGGGCTGCTTCTAAATCAATTCGGGCTTGCTCCAATTCCTCTTTAATTGTGTGAGTACCATAAAGTGCAGCTTTCTCAGTAGTCCAAATTTCATCTAATTCATCATAACGTTGCTGTTTATCCACAATTTGTTCTGAAATAATTTCTAAACGCTTAATTGTTGCTTCATCTTCATCTTTTTCTAATGCTTTTTGTTCAAGCTTCAATTGTATTAATCGTCGCTCTAATCGGTCTAAATCTTCCGGTTTAGAATCCATTTGTAAACGAATACTTGAGGCTGCTTCATCGATTAGATCAATAGCTTTATCGGGTAATTGCCTATCGCTGATATATCGGTGAGACAAGGTTGCTGCTGCAACAATAGCAGGATCCGTAATATTTACAGAATGATGAAGTTCGTAACGTTCTTTCAACCCCCTTAAAATGGCAATAGTATCTTCCACACTTGGTTCTTCAACTAAAACCTTTTGAAAACGTCTCTCAAGAGCGGCATCTTTTTCAATGTATTTTCGATATTCATCAAGCGTTGTGGCGCCTACACAATGCAAATCGCCACGGGCCAAAGCTGGTTTTAACATATTACCAGCATCCATTGCACCGTCTGACTTTCCAGCACCTACCATGGTATGCAATTCGTCTATAAATAGAATAACTTGACCTTCTTCTTTTGATAACTCATTTAAAACAGCTTTTAAACGCTCTTCAAATTCACCGCGATACTTTGCACCAGCAACAAGTGTTCCCATATCCAGTGATAATACTCGTTTATTTTTAAGACCTTCTGGCACTTCGTTATTAACTATACGTTGAGCTAAACCTTCAACGATCGCAGTTTTACCAACACCAGGTTGTCCAATTAAAACAGGATTATTTTTTGTACGACGTTGAAGCACTTGCAAGGTACGGCGGATCTCATCATCTCGTCCAATAACAGGATCAAGCTTCCCCTGCTCGGCAAGTTCAGTTAAATCAACCGTGTATTTATCTAAGGCTTGACGTACATCTTCGGCATTTTGTTCTTTAACCGTTTCCCCCCCACGTATGTGATCTATTGCTGATTTGATCCGTTGTTTATTTGCCCCTAATTCAGTAAGTATTTTGCCTAGAACTCCTTTATCATCGATAGCCGCCAGTAAAAACACTTCTGATGAAATGTATTTATCAGACATTTTTTGAGCGTGTTTATCACAAAGATTAAACAACCGGCCTGAAGCCGCTGATAATTGAACATCTCCGTTGCTATCGTGAACTTGTGCTAGAGATATTAACGCTTCATCAATTTTAGTACGTAAGGATCGAGCGTCAACTCCTGCACTTTTCAATAACTGAAGAACAGAATTACCATTTTGATTCAGTAACGCTAGCATTAAATGTATGGGCTCAATAAACTGATGGTCTTTACCAAGAGCAAGTGATTGCGCATCGGAAATGGACTCTTGAAATGACTGGGTAAAACGATCTAAGCGCACTTTTTTGCTCCTAACTATCTAATTCATAGTTAAGTTATAGTGCTAAAAGATTTTTTTTCAATGAAGCATCAAATATATGACGAATATAAACGAAGGGATAATAAAAAAGAATAAGTTTATCGTCGACAAATGACGCTTGCCATACGGCCAGTAATTTTATCTTTTCGATAAGAATAGTATTTATTTGTATTTTGGTAGGTACATTCTTCAAGATTAGAAATTTTTGTAATACCTAAAGAATTAAGTTGTAGTCTTGCAATCATAGGTAAGTCAGCTAAGTATTTGACTTCACCCTGTTTTGGGTTTTCTTGTTTTGATGAGTCTTGCTTTAAAAATGCGCACTTAAAAGTGCTGTCTAGCTTAATAAAAGTGTCCTTAACCTCACTACCTACTTCAAACGTGCGTTTTCCTATAGAAGGTCCAATCCAAGCGGTAATATCATCGGGTTCACTGTGCATTTTTTCTATAGTGTTAGCAATAATATTTAAAGCTAAAGGTCGCCAACCACCATGAATGGCTGCAACTTCAATCCCATCTTTATGACTTAATAATATAGGTAGGCAATCCGCAGTCATTATCGCCAAAGCTATATTTTTATTACGAGTAATACAAGCATCTGCAATCAGTGCTTTGTCATTTACGGTAGATACCGTCACAACGTCGTTGCCATGCACTTGCTCTAACCACTGAATTTGCACAGCACCCATTATTTTCGTAAAGGCTCTGCTTTGTTTCGTAGAAAGTTGTTGGTTAATAAATTGTTTAAGAATGTCACGGTTTTGATTTACTTGTTCAGGTATATCACCTACATGTTGCCCTAAATTAAAACAATCAAAAGGTGATTTTTCTGGAGATGAGAAAGCTTGTTGAGGTGAATGTCGAGTAGTCTGTATAGCGAAGACTTTATCATCAAGCGGTGAGTCTGAAGAATTAAATGGCCATTTTACCAACTCAAAAGTAGCGTTGGTAAAATGAAAAAGCTCATTACCTGTATGAGCCTTTTTATGCTTAATAATATTCGTCTTTGGCATTAAGCTTGTTATCTTCTTGAAGCAATGTAATTAATTCAACGAAATCTTCAGGCAAGTCTGCGTGCCACGTCATTTCCTCTCCTGTTATAGGATGAAATAACGATAACATTGCGGCATGTAAAGCTTGTCGTTTAAACGTACGTAACTTCATCAATAATGCTTCTGTTGAATTTTTTGGTGGGCGAGGACGACCACCATAAACAGGGTCGCCAACTAATGGATGAGTAATGTGAGACATATGTACACGAATTTGATGCGTTCTACCTGTTTCTAAACGTAAACGTAAACGCGTATGTAAACGATATTTCTCCATAACACGGTAATGTGTTACTGAAGGTCGCCCAATAAATGAAACCGCCATCTGTGTACGTTTAGTAGAATGTCTTCCGATTGGCTCATCAACAAGTCCGCCCGCTGTCATAACACCGTTTGCAACGGCTTCATATTCGCGAGTAATTTCTCGTAACTGTAATGCATCAACTAAATTAGTTTGTGCTGCAATAGTTTTTGCTACAACCATTAAACCTGTAGTATCTTTATCTAGGCGATGAACTATACCTGCTCTTGGCACTACATCGAGTTGTGGGTAGTGATGTAACAAAGCATTAAGCAAAGTACCATCAGGGTTACCTGCTCCAGGATGAACAACTAAACCTACTGGTTTATTAATAACTAAAATATGATCATCTTCGTAAACAATATTTAGCGGTATATTTTGAGCTTCAAAACGTATTTCAGCTTCAACAGTTGCATTAATATCAATTGCTTCGCCACCGTACATTTTTTCACGAGGAATAATAAGAACTTCGCCATTTACTTTAACTTGCCCGGCGACAATCCAATCTTTTAATCGTGAACGTGAATAATCAGGGAACATTATCGCTAATGTTTGGTCAAACCGTTTACCTAAACATGACTCAGGTACGGTATCTTGATGTTGGATGGTTTCTGACATTAACTTCTCTTTAACTTATCTTTAACTGATTTAAACCTAGCGGATTAATCAAATTACCATTTGCACTGTGCAAGGTAAGATTGCTAGGGTAGAATGCATATTCTAAATATAGAAGCATTTTACCCCTTTACGTGGTGGTTTGATATTTATTTTAATTAAAACAAAGTAGCGATAATAAATTTCATGGCAAAATTGACAGTAAACATTATTTTAACCGTTTTAGCGTTGACCTTAACAGGCTGTTCTTCTAATGATGAAGACGACTTAGAAAAAGTACCAGATAAATCAGCACAGGCGTTATTTGTTGATGCTAGAGTTTCACTTAAGAATGGGTCTTATTCAAAAGCTATTCAGATACTTGGGGCTATTGATTCACGTTTTCCTTTTGGGCCAGTCTCTCATCAAGTTCAGTTAGATTTAATATATGCTTACTATAAAAGTGGCGATGCTGCGCAAGGTCTTGCTTTAGCGGATAGGTTTTTACGGTTAAACCCTAATAACTCTAATGTCGATTATGCCTATTACATGCGTGCATTGATCAATATTTCAACCGAAGAAAATTTATTCCAAAGTATGGCTGGCATTGATCGTACTAACCGTGATCCGACAGCATCACGCAGTGCTTTTAATGATTTTAAAACCATAATAACTGAATTCCCTGAAAGTAAATACGCTGCAGACTCACGTAAACGTATGATTGCGATAAAGTCTCGTTTAGCGAAATATGAACTTTCTGTCGCCGAATTTTATATGGATCGCGAAGCTTATGCTTCTGCGGCAAACCGTGGTCGTTATATCATTGAATACTTTGCACCGAGCCCTGAAGTTGAGCAAGCATTAGAATTGATGATAAAAAGTTACGATAAGTTAGGACTAGTAGATTTAAAAACAAATGCTATGCAAGTACTTGCAGCTAACTATCCAAATAATTCATTAGTTAATTAGTTAATTAGTTAATATTTTTATTAACCTTTATAAATTATCCTCATAAAATAAAATGCCGCTCCATATTATGGTGCGGCATTTTTTATTTGTGACTTTAAACTTTAATGTCTAAACTTTCTTCGTAACTGAAGATAACATAATAGTCTTACAGTTGGCTGTTATTGACCAAAAATTAAATTGCTTCTTGGTTCTCTTCACCTGTTCGAATTCGAATAATTCGCTCTACATCTGTTACAAAAATTTTGCCATCACCAATTTTACCTGTTTGTGCCGCAGCAACAATAGCGCTAATACAACGTTCTAAATCTTCTTTAGCGATGATGATTTCTATTTTAACTTTAGGTAAAAAATCAACCATATATTCTGCGCCACGATATAGCTCAGTATGACCTTTTTGACGACCAAAGCCTTTTACTTCTGAAACTGTCATGCCAGTAACACCAATTTCACCAAGGGCTTCTCTTACGTCATCCATTTTAAATGGTTTAATAATAGCTTCAATTTTTTTCATCTATGTTACTCATCCGTTTATTTTTATTAAGAATAAAGTTATTACAGCGTGTTTATTGTTATTTAGCAATATCCAATTGACTTTAAATTTTGTTAAACTAGTGAAAACACCTTACTTTTAGTAAATCCTTGTTAGGAAGTCTTATGGATCAGCAAACCATTATTACCGAAATGAAAGTTATACCTGAAATTGATGTGCAATTTGAAATAAAGCGTCGTATTGCCTTTATTAAAAAGCAACTGACACAGTCTGGACTAACTAATTTAGTACTAGGAATAAGTGGCGGGGTTGACTCTTCTACTTGTGGTAGATTGGCACAACTTGCTATTAATGAATTAAATGAGCAACAAGCCGATCACGAAACCCACATTAATTATCAATTTATTGCTGTTCGACTTCCTTACGGCGTTCAAGCCGATGAGGAAGATGCTCAACAAGCACTCAATTTTATTCAACCAAGTCATTGCTTAACCACAAATGTATTAGCTGGGGCTGATGGCATTCATAATGAAGTTTTACAAGCCCTAACAAAATCAAATCTGTTATCTGCAAACGACGCTCAAATTGACTTTTCTAAAGGTAATGTAAAAGCCAGAGCTAGAATGGTAAGCCAGTATCATATTGCCGGTATTTTAGGTGCTCTAGTATTAGGCACTGATCATAGTGCTGAAAATATTACAGGTTTCTTCACTAAGTGGGGCGATGGTGCTTGTGACTTAGCACCGCTATTTGGCTTATCAAAAAGACAAGTACGTTCACTTGCACAAGCACTCGGAGCTCCTAGCATTTTAGTAGAGAAGTCCCCTACCGCTGATTTAGAAGATTTAGAGCCAGGTAAAACGGACGAAGATGCATTAGGCATTACTTATGATCAATTAGATGACTTTTTAGAAGGTAAACACGTCACTGATGCTGTGAGCACACATATCATCAATATCTATAAAAAAACTCAACATAAAAGACAAGCTATTCCAACTATTTACGATTAAATACCCCTTGAGCACTTTTTAATACATAGCAAAATCCATTTTTATTACCTATACTTAAAAGTAAGATAGTTAATAAAAAATGGATTTTTTATGCTTTATACTTCTTCACGTCAAAACAGATCCCGTCAAAAAATAACTCTCTCGTCATTTGGTAAATATCAATTAAAATTATATTTAGGGATGACTTTAATTGAGCTGATGGTCGGGATAAGTATTACTTCCATACTCACCTCCATAGCTTTACCTAACTTTAACGAATTTATTGTTCAATTACGTGTAGATAATGAAATATCACGTCTTGGACGTTTATTACTCGTTGCAAGAAACCACTCAATAAATAGCGGAGAGAACGTTATTATTTGTCCGTTAGAAAATAGTAGTGAATGCTCAACAAGTTGGCACGAAGAACTTAGTGTTTTTATTGATAGTAATGGCAACAAGAAATTTGATCTTGCAGATGGTGAATTATTAATTACAACAAAGAGTGCAATAAAGTCAGATGATATTTTAATATACGGGAAAAATAGAAACAAAATAACCTATCAGCCAACAGGTCATTTATTTGGATTGAGTAATGGCACATTAAGGTATTGCCCAAAGGAATATGAAGAGAAATCAAGGGGAATAGTGATTGCACGATCTGGGCGATTCTACTCAACGACAGACATTAACTCAGACGGTAAAGATGAAACACGTAGCAAGGTTGTTATAACGTGCAAATAAGGTTCAAAGTATCCATAAATAAAAAAACCAGCAAATAGCTGGTTTTTTACATTAACTTTGTAAGGTAACTTACTGGGCTACTTTCACTCGGATCTTATTTTTAGCAACTCTTGTTTCATGTAAAGTAGAAAGTGCTTTCTTTGCTTCAGCTTCATTAGGCATTCCAACAAAAGCAAAGCCTTTTGATTTACCCGTTGCTTGATCTAACACTAAGGTACATTCTGTGACTGTACCGTGTTCGGAGAATAAAATACGAAGTTCTTGCTCGGTTGTTGAGCGAGAAAGGTTACGAACTAAAAGTTTCATAATTAACCATTGGGTTGTGATTGCGATCTAAATTGTCTCATATATTCACAATAGACCAAGCTAAATTATCCATTTAAGCAAAATAACTTAAATTAAATAAATTATTGCTACCTTCTTTAGGTGTGTACTCTGATGGCAATGATAGTAAATAAAGGTAATCGACGGCTAAAGGCATTAACATTAGAGCTGCTATTAGAGTTTTCAGCAGATATATTACTATCGTAGACTTGTTTGACATAAAGAGTTTTTCTAAATACGTGTTAATCAATTAATCTGTGTTATTTGGAGGTTTAGAACAAATAAATTGATTAAAACACTATACCTATTGTCTATTCAATATCATTTACCTCTCATGTAAATTAGCTTAAAATATTAACCACTTAACCGAACTTATCGTAGATTAACTCAATCGACAATAATGAAAAGAGATTACCCTTTGAATAAATTAGCCATACTAGCTTTCGCTTTACTCTTCTTTTTTAGCACTATGTTGTGGTATCTCGCTAACGGCTCTTTAAATGATTACCTTAAAAGCCAAGTGCTATTACAAAGTGAATATTACAGTGGTCAACAATCACATTTAGTAAGCGCTGACTTTTCAAACAATACAGGTATAGCTACCTTCAAACAGTTATCATTGAATAACCTTGAAGGTTTAACCCAATCTCACGTGTTAAAAATTGATGAAATTAGCGCGCAACTGGCAAAGGTGCCAACTCAGCAACTTAGCTCGCCTAGCATACAGAAAAAAACAACCACGTTAGTTCACATTACAGAACTTCGCTTGAGCAGCGTAAACGCTTGGTCTGAGCTAACCGACACAGGTGAAACGAATCTAGTCGTTTATTTAAACAAAATCAACACGCAACTTGCTACAGACTACCCTGCTTTATACCCTCAAATTAGTGCTAAGCTCTACGCAAAAGAACACCCTGAACTTAATGAAGCAATAGCCTTAGCATCCCTAGAACAGGGTGAAATAGATAAAAAAATTGAAACTAACCAAGCGATAATAGCATCGAAAGCTGCTAAAAAGAAAAAGCGACTTTTAGGTAAAGCAACAACCCGTGTAAAAATTAGTGAGGTGATCATTGACGATTTAATGTTAACGATGATTACAGGTAATAAAGAAATAGAAAGAAAAAGCACCGCTAAAAATTTAAAAAACATTTCGCTCGGTAGTTTTGGTGGTGAGAATGGTCTTGCGAGCAATCAGCTGGGCGGTGAATTACTCAAACAGCTACTTTCTGAATTAATTAGCATTGAAGAGACTAATAGAGTTAAAGAGTAGTTATTAAAATCGAGGTATTCAGTAAAAAACTGATTTAACATTCTCATCTCGTTAATACGTAAATTAATTAGCTTGAAACAAATAGGTTTCAGCTTAAATAAGGACTAAATATGACTTGGAAAAATACTGATAATCATTACGGTGCAGTTTCAATAAAAATGCATTGGATAATGGTCATTTTAATGGTTTTAGTTTTTGCTAGTATTGAGTGCCGTGTGTTTTTTGACAAAGGCACTGACATGCGTGACCTTTTTAAAATGTGGCATTTCATGTTAGGTTTATTGGTTTTTATATTAGTCTGTACTCGCCTGTATTTACGTAGTGTTCAAGTTACTCCCCAAATTACCCCGCCACTTTCTACTGTACAAGCTTGGGGATCTAAAATTGCCCATGTAGTACTATATTTATTTATGATTGGCATGCCAATTTTCGGTTGGTTTGTGCTGAGTGCAAAAGGAAACGTTATTCCTTTTTTCGGATTAGAGTTACCTGCTCTTATTCCTTTCGATAAACCTTTCGGCAAAGTATTAGAAAGTTGGCATAAAGATATTGGTTCATGGGGTTATTACCTTATAGCCCTTCATGCTGTAGCGGCATTAATTCACCATTACATTCAAAAAGATGACACCTTGACGCGTATGTTGCCTAGCAAGAAAAAGAACTAGAAGAGTAC
>Ga0308012_10001743_pt1 | contig 11384 bp, 13 predicted proteins | sample Neamet179_FD_203133 | JGI IMG/M metagenome (GOLD analysis project Ga0308012, IMG submission 203133) | Marine microbial communities from water near the shore, Antarctic Ocean - #179 | ecosystem: Environmental > Aquatic > Marine > Unclassified | place: Southern Ocean | collected 2014-07-25 | reverse complement strand
GATTTGGCAGTTTTTTTAATAAGTAGCTTTGTTGACCTGTACTTAAAAGTAAGCCACCTGCTTGGGTTAATTGCTTTTGTAGTGAAGGCGGTAAAGCGAGATTACTCGATTCTTCAAGGATAATAGTCAGCTGATATTCTTTAGCTAAAAAGGCTGCTTTTTGTTTTAGCAGTACTTCCATGCTTTCAGCGTTGCTTTTACTTGGGTCAATACCATTAACTGTTGCGCTGAGCTCTTCTACGATACCTTGAATTAATTTTTTATATAATACTAACTCGTTTGTTTCATTGTTTTCAGTGACGGTTTGAGTATAACTTTCAGCCAGTTTATCAACGCCCCAGTTAATGAGAAACAGAGCTGTAATGACAGAAATAACAATACTAATGTATAAACGTTTCATTATTCTTTTGACCAAGCATCAGCAACAAATAAGTACCCTTTACCCCAAACAGTTTTAAATTTTTTCGGGTTTTGTGGATCGTCATTAAATATTTTTCTTAAGGTTGATAACATCACGTCAAATCGTCGGTCTTGGCCATCATATTCACGGTTTTTTAGTGCTTTAAATACCGAGTCACGATCAACTACATGACCGGCATTACTCGCTAAAAACCATAAAAATGAGAATAAACTCGTTGAAAGCTCAAGTTCCTTTTTTTGATAAATTACGCGTTTAGCCTCTTGATTTATGCTTAGCTCACCAAAGCTGAGCTCATATTCAGAGACGTCTTGTTGAGGTGACTTAAACGCACCGTTAATACGCGCTAGCAGCGCTCTTGGCCTCACAGGTTTAATTACATAATCATCTGCCCCCGCCTCTAAACCAATCACTTCATCATATTCATCAGCGCGAGCCGTTAACATAATGACTTGAATAGGTTGCTTTAGGTTTTGACGGATAAGTCGACATACTTCAATGCCATTTAAGCCGGGCAACATCACATCGAGAAGAATAAGTTGTGGTGTAAAACGTTCTATTTCGGCCATGACTAAATCGCCACGGTCTACATGATTCACGATAAAGCCTTGCTCTGTTAAATAATCAATAATCCATTCGGCTAAAGGAAGATCATCTTCAACTAATAAAATACGTTTCGCATCTGTCATGCTTTTATCCTTTTAAAATACACGCCAGCGGCGTTTTTTTGGTCCCGAATCGTAAACCCAATTAACTTCAATGGTGGTTTCAGCGAGCACTTTTTGTTGGTGATTTATCAATTGATAATGTTTAGTCTCATTAGACTCGAATTCAAACTCTATAGATTGCTTAGTCAATGGTTGCCAGCAAGAAATCTGTTCTCTTGGCTTTTTCTGATATAAACATAATTTATTATTATATTGTCCCTGCCAAGTAAAAGACACTTTAGCAAAACAAGTACGCCCTTGGTTTAAAGCAACACACTTTGCCGGCTTCACTTGCAACTCAATAATGGTTAGCTTTTCTACGGCTGACTCTACCTTTATTTCATCAGCCAATAATGAGGTATGAAAAAATACCCCTGTAACAAGAAAAACGTATTGTGTACTTACTTTAAAATAGTTAGAAAGCATAAAGTACACCGAATGAAGCAATGGTAGAATCTGGTCGTTCAATAATGGGACTGTCTGCTACTTCACTTGAATAGTAAGCATGATTAATACCTGCATTAAATGTCCAGTTTTCAGAAAGCGGATATAACACAAGCACTTCGGCTTGTGCTGAGTATCCACCACTATTTACTTGGTAATATTGTCTTTGCTCGGTAACTTCATCATGGTCAATACCTACGTAATAATTCGTTGCATCTTCACTGAAATAAGTTAGCCCACCACCTATATATATATTCCAGTTGTAATAAGGTATGAAGTGACTGTAATAAATATCCACAACATAATCATTACCACCATCGATAGTGACTAATGACGCCACATCAAAATATAATATGTCATCATCAAAAAAGCGTGAATATCTTAGCCCTAATCCCTGCCCTAATCTTCTCGTCGGTAGACCTTCTAATATACTATTTTCTAGTTCGTTATCTTCAATGACTTCTGCTGAATTAATGTCACCTATATAAGTTTTAGAGAGGATATCAAGGCTCCAATTCTCTGTGGCGCTAACTTGATAACCAAATTCAGCATTACCAAATATTCCTTCGATACGTCTCTGGCTTGATTGAATGAAAAAACCTTTATAATAAACATCAATGAGTAGTGGTATATTAAGGGTATTTGATAACCTATCTCCTTGAGTATCACCGGCTAAAATAGATTTATGAACACCTGCAGAAAGCCCTAACGTAATTTGCCATATAAACTCAACTTCCTCGCTAACATCATTAACATCTTTTTCAGTTTCTAAATTAACCAATTTTGAATGTTCAGTCTCATTTACCCTATCTATCGTCGGCTCTTGTGCATTACATACAGCAGATAAATTAAAAACAAAAACACTTAATAATAAAGGTAAAGTACTAACAATCGGTCGCATATCATAACTCTTGATGAAGTTGATTCGCTATGAGTTGACTCGTTAGACCATAGCGATAAGTAATAGAATGTTATCAAAGTCTCTATAGTGATGTAATAAGTATTGTGTTTAAAAAATGTAAGAAAAGTGTTGGTTGGTCTGACACTTTTCTCTTCACTGTTATTTCTTTTAACAGGCTCATGAAACTACATCATTAAAAAGACATTTTTAAGCCAATGGATAAAAAGGTTGTCATGCCCTCTTCGCTTTCAACTTTATAGTCAGTTAAGGTTTCATTGCCGTCTGGGGCAAAATAATAACCTGATACGTTTTCACTGGCTGTTGCATTTAAAATAGCGAAAGTCCATCTGGCAGGGTTACTCCATAACGTAGTGTGATAATTTGCTTCTAAATCAAGACGTTGGTATACAGGTAAGGTTTTAGAATTTAACTCACCGTATTCAGCTTGATAATGGTCAGGATAATCAGGGTTTACACGTAAACCAATTATAGGTGTGTATTTTGCACCACTTCTAATGGTGTATTTTAATCCAAAGTCCCAATTTTCATTAAGCTCATAATTGGTGACTAAATTACCTACAATCGGTGTATCTAAATAATAATCACTGGTTTGCTGAGTAAATTCATCTGTTCTCTGAGTTTGCGACCAACTAACCGATGCCCAACCGAACCAACCGTTGTCATTATCCCGCTTTATTAACCATTCAACTCCTTTTGCAGTACCTGATACATCGTTACTGTAATGCAACTCTGCATTAGGCTCTCCCTCATTAATTGAGCGTGCTAATTCACCTAAGTCTTTGTAATAAACATCGATAGACGTTTCCCATAAACTTGATAATTTATAATTGGTTAATAAAGAATAATGTTTAGCCGTAGGTGATTTTAAATCTGGATTACCAATTTTTTCTAAAACCGTACTAATTTCAGGAAATTGGCTATAAGTACCTGCTTTAGTGGTAAATATTAAATCGTCAGTCGCATACCAACTTAGAGAAACACGTGGATGAACAAAGCTTTCATCAACATAATCATTATATTCGGCACGTAAGCCTGTTTCTAATTGCCAATTTTGATTTATATTCCAAATATCATTAACGTAGCCCGCGACATTAACATTGTTTAACGTGTCTTGATCTTGAATACGGTCACCCTTTTTACTTTCACAATCTGCATCACTATCTGTGCAGTAATAAACAATGGTATCAAAGCTATACTTGGTTTCTTCTTGGTCAAGGTCAATCCCTGTGACTAATTTGTGGTCTTCAATCCAGTCAATTTGATAAGCAAACCTTGCTGTGAATTTTTCGCTATCAACATTAACAAATTGACCTGAGCCAAGAGATTCCTTTTCATTGGTACTGGTATGTCCAAAAATAAAATGCATTAATTTATTTTCTTCACCAAAATACTCCCAAGAGATACTTTGATTATCAAATCGAGTGGTAATTTCTAAATCACCAATAATATCGGGATCTGTCATACCTATTTCTGATTTCTCGGCTATGTTTGCTCCAACAGTATCGCTAGCGCCGTTAATATTAAAGGTTAGTTTATGTTGATCGCCAATAAGCCATTGATACTTACCTTGGTAATCGTCACTGACGGGGGCTTTATAAACTGTTATACCCGGCTCATCTTCAAGCTCTTCATCTGTAGGAATAAATAATTGAATTAAACTGTGACGATACGAAAAGTAAAACGCTTGGTTTTCATTAACCGCACCTTCAACCATAGCGCCAGCTCTTATCATACTTATATCAAGTGTGGTCGTGATATCTTGATTACGCGGGTCTCTTAATTTTACATCAAAAACACCACCTGTTGCATTGCCGTATTGGCTGCCAAATGCGGCAGGATGTAAGGCAAAATCTTGTACGACATTTTCATTAAATATACTGTCACCAAACAAATGAAAAATATAACCGCTTTGTACGTTATCAATATAGAAGGCATTATCACCTGGTGAAGATCCTCTTATCGCAGGCGTTCCACCATCATCACCACCAGCATAAACAACGCCAGGAAGAGTATAAACAGCAGCGAGTGGGTCATTAGCAAGACCAGCAACTTTAAGTAAATTTTCGGTATCATAGGACATCTCTGAATTGGCTTTATTACGCTGACCTTTAACCTCGATAATTTCTAATGCACTTGCATCATCGTGTAACCCGAATTGATCATCAGCATTAACACCTGTAGATATTGTTAAAACCGCTACGGCTGTTACTGCCTGTAATGTTTGTTTAACTATTTGACTCTGTTCCATGTTTTACCCTTGTTTGTATATTTGTTTATAGGGTTATTATTACGGTTTTGAGTGTTTGATTCAGTGTGAACTTTGTAGGAAAAGTTGTTGTAGAATGTAAGATAGTGTAAGGGTTGTTAAAGTTTAATGATGTTGTAGAGATTGATGATTACGAGAAACCCTGTAAATCCCCACTCTTTAATCACAGGAAATTCATCAGTGTAAGGTTGGTATAAACCGCTGGAATATATATTAAAAACTCCTCTTTCGGATGCCATCAAGATAGTTTTCAAAGCAATATTTAAACGAGTCTTTGCATCAGACTCGGGGATGTCATGCCCGTGTTGTTTTAATTGTGGTTCCAGTTTATAAAAAGTGATGGATATTCGAACAGATACTTCGAAGATGACGTTTACAATTAGCTCATAAGCTAACTACATAGTCATGTATTTAAATAAGGCTTTAAAAAAAGCCCTTTCTTTACAAATCCCCTCTTTGAGAACTACGTGTTTCTTTAAGTTCTTAATACCTTGAGTTTATGGTGAAGCCAACCATTTATTTGTACTTTGTTACTACTTTTTACTTTTACTTCTTCAGTTTTCTTCACCTTATGACATTCAATGAAGTAAGGTTTTCCTGACCACGAACTTTCGCTCGCTAGTTTATCTATAAAATTTTCCGTGGTATTTGCATAACGTTTACCTTTGCGAAGTTTTAGTCGTAAATGATCTGCAGCATCTTTAGAAGAATATTCAGTACCGTTTCGATGGAATATGCACTGACTTTGTTCAACAACCATAATAAGTTGATTAATTTCGATGATAACAGGATCTTCTTTAATTGATTCAGCGTGTACCTGATGAGTCTGAAATAAAATTGTCAGTGATACTATAAATAAACCGATAGAGGCTAAGGTAGTCCATATTTTTTTTGATAACATAATTAACTCCAATTATAAATTTTTAAGTGAAATTTCAGCGATTAAAGGTTTGTGATCTGATAACTTGACCTTGTCAACTAAATTCAGACACCCTAGTTAAGTTCGTTAAGCTGCCATTTCCTCTTCTCTTTTTTTACTTTCAAAATCATTTGGACTTTGATAATCAATATACGAATGTAACCTCTGGCTGTTGTACTACATCGTGATGTAATTAAGCACATCTTGCTGAGCGGCATAACGCGTTTGATAGTTACGCCAATGTACGCGTTCTTGTTTTAAACTATCAAAGAAGCTCTCTGCTACCGCATTATCCCAGCAGCAGCCTTTCTTACTCATACTTCCGACAAAGCCGTCCAATCTGAGAATTCGTCTATATTGATGACTGGCATATTGAACTCCTTGATCTGAATGTACTATCAAACCAGGTTTCGGTTTTCGCTGCCACATCGCCATGCTTAATGCATCACACACAAGTTGAGCTTTCATTCTTGTTCCCATGCTCCAACCCACAACTTTTCGAGAGTATAGGTCGATAACTATCGCCAAATATAGCCAACCCTCTGAAGTCCAGATATAGGTAATACCCTGTACCCACGCTTGATTAGGCTGCTGAACAGTAAAGTCTTGCTCAAGCTCGTTCGCGTACACTGGCTTGTTGTGTTCACTGTTTGTGGTGGCTTTATATTTTTTCTTATAACGCACCCAAACGTTTGCCTCTTTCATTAACTGCGCTGCTTTTCTTCTGCTTACAGGGAAACTTAGGGCATTTAAGGTTTTTTGAATACGTCTAGCGCCATAAGTATTATCGCTAAACTTGGCAATATCTTTCACCCAATCCAGCATCTCTTGATGCGTCGTATCTAAGGGTTTTTGATGACTATAATAGTTATTACTTTTTACACCCAGTACGCGACACATCAGTATCACAGGCCAGATCTTCTTATGTTGGGCAATAAACGAATCTTTTACTTCGTTTCTTTTGCAAAGAAGACCGTCGCTTTTTTTAATATCTCACGCTCCATTTCTAGGCGTTTGACTTGCGCTTTAAGTTTATGGATTTCATCTTGCTCTGGTGTAAGCTTTCCATTACCTCTAAAAGCATGCCCATCATCATTTTCAGCTTCTTTGATCCATCGGCCAAGGATTTGAGCACTGACTTCTAAATTTCTAGCCGCTTCTGCGATACAGTAGTTTTGATCTCTAACGAGGGCAATTGCATCTAATTTGAATTCTTTCGAATAAGTTTTACTGTTTGTTATATATATCTCCAGTTAAGTCAATTATGTCTTAACTGGGGTAGTCGAATCAATTAGACCACGTCACAGTGTAGAAATATTGCTTATGATTGCAATGCTTACCCAATTCACCTTAATACTCGTTGGCAAAATGGCTTATATAAAAGGTTATTATAAAGACTTTCAAGCCAATACAATTAAATGTCGGCGGGTGCTGTCATATTTTAGATTAGGTAAGGAGTTATTGGGTCGACCACAATATAAATTTAATGTAGCTGATATCGCTTTGGGTCTTGGTGGATTAAAGGCTTATGCGGAAGCTTTATTTAAATAATGAAGTGGGGATCCGTCAGCCCCAAAGGCCCTGAAATATGCATATTGAATGGTAAGTGGTTTATATTAATTACAACGCCATTCATATTCATTTAATATGTTTATTACACTTTTACTGTTTTTATCTTTCTGAGTAATTCTTACAGCGGGTATTCCACCTTTAACAACACTCTCACTATAAATTTCTGATACTTTAAATCTATGAGCTAAATTCCTTTGACTGCATTTATTTTCCAAGCTTATTGAAATAAGAAGCCGCCCTTCTTTTGAACTCTCCTTACGCAATTTAAGTAATTCTTTTTTAAAATTAGAATGCACCAACACATACTCTTCACCCATATAAGAGTCTAATTGATAAGGGATTTTATTTTTTGCTAATTTGGAAAGAAATAGTCCATTGATAAATAGAGATTTAAAAGACTTACTAGAATAAAATTCAGGTTCGTTACTGCAACTGGAGCAGACAATTAGAAGTAAAATAATTTGGAAAACTTTCATTACAACCCTAACGCCCAAATAATGGGTAAATAATAGTTAGTTTAAATTAGCGATGCAGGAGCAACACCAACAGTTTTTTTTCCGTTTTAAGTTATTAATGCATCAGGGGCTTGCTGCTATATCATCAACTCTATCAAATTCCTCTAGTAAATTCCTCTAGTAAATATTTGAGACAAAAAAAACCGCGACTCGTTAAAGCTGCAGTTTCTTAGAATGTGGCGGTGAGATGGAGATTTGAACTCTATTGTAGGTTCAGCTCTCCAAATCCATTTCATCAAATACTGAAAAGAAAAAAACCGCTAACCTTTCGATTAGCAGTTTTTCTTAATGTGGCTGTGAGATGGAGACTTGAACTCTATTCTAGGTTCAGCCCTACAAATCTATTATATCAAAGACTGAAAAGCAAAAAACCGCTAACCTTTCGATTAGCGGTTTTTCTTAATGTGGCGGTGAGATAGAGATTTGAACTCTAGAAGGACTACAAATCCTTGCTGGTTTTCAAGACCAGTGCTTTCGACCACTCAGCCATCTCACCTGAAGTAAACAAACTTGCTTATAAATAGGCTTGCTTGAGAACGAGGCGAATATTAAAGTCTCTCTAATAAGTTGTAAAGTACTATTTTACTATTTATGCTTGTTTTTGGTTTGTTTGCTAGAAAAATAGCCACCTTGCTTTGTTTTCCTACAATTATTATAAAATTAGACCCTGTGTGATATTTTAAATAAGATCAAAGAAGAACAAGTTAATTGCCGATACCTTGGTTAGATATATCTAAAAAGGAATATATTAAAAATTTTGATGAGAAATTGGGAGTCCCTGTCATCAAAGATACTTAGCTGTTTAAATAACTGGTACTTGAATCAGCCCAAGTCAGTTTAGAGTTGGTATACCATATTAAAGAAACGTGATAATTAATGATTACCCCGCTATCTCCCCTGTTTCAGATAAATTAAGTAAAGACTTAAAATGGCGAGGCTTCAAACTTGTTGGTTCAACAATAATATAGCCTTATCTTCAATCGTCAGGCTTAGTCAAGGACCACAGTAAAAAATCACAGAAGAAAAGAAGAGATTATTAACAATTTCGATGTTTCTGCTATAAAGTACCAGGCGTGTTAACTGCACTATTATTTAATAGTTTTAAAAGACACTTTTTTAGTGATATGTTACAAAAAGAAACAATTATTACCACGATTAAACAAGTCTAAGCATAGTATTTTAAAAATCACCATGCCATAATATGTCACAAGGCACTAAGTTAGTTTAAGTCGGGTATATTATTTATATAAACCTTGAACTTATCTAAAATGACCTTATCTATATAACTAGAAATACATTCTTAAGGAAGTTTTATGCAATCTAATACGAGTTTTCAAACGGCGAGTAAAAGTTCGGCGCTAGAAATTAATAAAGTATTAAAAAATACTTACATGTTGTTATCAATGACACTTGCGTTTAGTGCCGTAACAGCTGGCGTTTCAATGGCAATGAACCTACCACATGGTGCTGCGCTTATTATGATGTTAGTCGCGTTCGGATTAATGTTTGTTGTAAACAAAAAAGCTGATTCTGCAAGTGGTGTTTATTGGATTTTTGCTTTCACCGGTTTAATGGGTGCTTCATTAGGTCCTATGCTTAGTGCTTACGCTGCGATGCCAAATGGCGGTGCGATGATAATGCAAGCCCTTGGTGGTACAGCATTAATATTTTTCGCACTTTCAGGTTATGCGCTAACAAGTAAGAAAGACTTCTCGTTTATGGGTGGCTTTTTAATGGTTGGTTTGATTGTGGCTGTTGTTGCTATGATTGCTAACATATTCCTACAAATTCCTGCTTTGTCATTAGCGATTAGTGCCGCAGTTATTATGATTATGTCTGGTTTAATTTTGTATGATACAAGCCGCATAATTAATGGTGGTGAACGTAACTACATTCGCGCTACTGTTTCTTTATACTTAAACATCTACAATATTTTTGTACATTTATTAAGTATGTTAGGTCTACTTGGCGGCGACGATTAGTTATCACTAAAAATCTGAGTTATAATGATTTATAGTCTTTATTAATCATAAAGCCTCGCAAATGCGGGGCTTTTTTTTATCTTTAATTCTCTTTATAACTTTGGAACTGTTGTGAAAACTCTTGCTGTAGTAATAACTACTCCCCCTTATAGCCCTTTAACAACAACGGCAATTAATTATGTTGAGGCAGCACTTACTGCTGGTATTAATGTTATTGGCGTATTCTTTTATCAATATGGTGCATTGCATGCTAATAAAAACATTAGTATTGCCAGCGATGAATACCAAGCAATAAAACATTGGCAACGATTACAACAACAGTATTCATTGCCATTGCATATATGTATTACAGCGGCTGAAAAGCGAGGTATAACGTGTGATTCAATAGAGGGTGACCAACTAAACGGTGCATTTACTGTGTCAGGTTTAGGTGAGTTGGTAGAGCTAACAACAAAGGCTTCTAGGTTGGTACAGTTTTAATGACTATTACAGAACGAAATATTCCCGCTACTTTATCCTCAAATCCCACAATAAACGAAGGCTTAGCTATCATAAATAGCAAAGCACCTTTTAGTAGTGGTAATGGAAAAGATGCCCTTGATGTGGCCTTGATTTTTGGCTCGTTTGAACAAAAGGTCTCACTCTTTTTTCAGGGTGATGGTGTGTATCAATTGATTGCTGGGCAAGACGGCAGTTTAATATCGATTAAAGATTATTTAAAAACATTTTCTGCTTTCGAGTTTTACGATATTGAAGATATATATGTTTGCCAACAGTCTTTAGCTGATAGGCAACTTGCAGAGTCATTTCATATTGGTAATGTTCAAGTATTAACAGGTATTGAGTTTGGCGCAGCTATTAAACGTCATCAGCACGTACTAAGGTTTTAATTTGTTAATGTTTAAGGTTTTATATTTAAAGGAAGGCACATGAGCACTTTACATATTGTTAGGCAATCCGCATTTAGCAACAATGATTTTGCGCAGTGTTTAAGTGTCTTAGGACAACAAGACACTTTAGTGTTGATGGATGATGGCTGTTATAACCTTAAACATACATTGATGGCTAGCTTAATCGAGCAAACCAATAACACAAACTGTATTAATGTTATTACAAGCCATGCACAAGCAAGAGCCCTTGAAATACAAGAGGGTGTAATAGGTATTGAAATGTCTGATGTGGTTGAGTTAACTTTTACTAATCAAAAGGTGATCACGTGGCAATAACGTTAATTTTTGAAGATAATATTATTTCAACAGATAAACAAGGCTATTTGCTCGATCATCTGTTGTGGAATAAAGCACTTGCATTAGTTATGGCTGAACAAGATGAATTTGAATTAACAGATGCTCATTGGGAAGTTATAAATTTTGTTCGACAGTTTTACTTAACGTATAACACCTCCCCTGCGATTCGTGCACTGACTAAAGCAATGAAAGCTGAATTTGGGGAAGAAAAGGCGAGTAGCCGGTATTTATATAAATTATTTCCAGAAGGTCCTGCAAAGCAGGCAACTAAATATGCGGGCCTACCAAAACCTGCACGGTGTATATAATATTTTAAGCTTTAATATTAACGTTAAATCCACTATTACCACTTGGCGCAGGTAAGTTGGTAGGGCTTGCTGATTGAATAAGTT
>Ga0308012_10001731_pt1 | contig 11422 bp, 6 predicted proteins | sample Neamet179_FD_203133 | JGI IMG/M metagenome (GOLD analysis project Ga0308012, IMG submission 203133) | Marine microbial communities from water near the shore, Antarctic Ocean - #179 | ecosystem: Environmental > Aquatic > Marine > Unclassified | place: Southern Ocean | collected 2014-07-25 | reverse complement strand
AAAAATATGCGTGCTGCTCTTTAACAGCGCGGCGATTGTATTGTATTTTACCTCTAGTTGACAAGAAAAATCTGCGTTTAATACGCTTTTATTTAATAAATACTGTTAATAATTTTAGATTACTCTACAAATGCGTAGACCTATCGTGATTTACTCTGCTTGAGCATAAATAAAAACTCAGGTAACCCTATTCAACAATAAGTGAAAAGTAGGAGATATTAACTACGTTTATACGGTAATATTCTGTTGTTCATTTGCTGATTTAAATGAAAATAACTCCTTTAAGCGTTCGACCACTAAATAGTTTACAGGAACTAATATTAAGGTGATAAACGTAGCGAATAAAATACCAAAACCTAGCGATACAGCCATCGGAATTAAGAATTGTGCTTGAGTCGATTGTTCAAACAACAGCGGCATTAAACCGATAAAGGTGGTTAAACTGGTTAACATGACAGGCCTAAATCGAGACGCTCCTGCGGTTAATACCGCTTCCACTAATTGGATACCTTCGGTGCGTTTTTTATTGATAAAATCAACCAGCACTAATGAATCATTCACTACCACACCAATTAAAGCGAGCATACCTAGTATGCTCATAATGGTTAATGGTATGCCCATAATCCAGTGTCCAATTACAGCGCCGATCATACCAAAAGGGATAATACTCATCACAATTAATGGCTGAATATATGACTTAAATGGAATAGCTAATAATGCGTAAATAATAAAGAAAACGAATATTAACGCCCAGCCAAGTGAGCCAAAAGATTCTCGTTGTTCTTTTGCTTCTCCTTCAAGTGAGTGACTAACACCAGGGTATTGTACTATCAGTTCATCTAAATAGTCTTTTAAGTCTGCTTGTAAAACGGTCATGTTAGTATTTGATTTTTCAACATCAGCACTAACATTTGCCGTTCGATATCTATCAATTCTGGATATGGTTGAAGGACTTTTACCCGGGATAAACTTAGCAACATGAGAGAGTGGAACTGAACCACCAGAGGGGGTTTTAACCAATATATCTTCTAAGTCAGCCATTGTACGACGTTCATCTAATGGTAGTCGTACCATAACGCGTACATCGTCTCTACCACGCTGAATACGTTGTACTTGCGAGCCAAAGAAAGAATTACGAACTTGTTTAGAAATACTAACGCGTGTTAACCCAAGAGCTTTACCCTGTTCTGTTAATTCAATTTGTAGTTCTTCTTTACCATTGGATAGGCTATCAGCAATATCATATACGGTAGGGTAAGTCGCTAATCGAAGTTTTACTTTGTCTGTGATTTCTTTTAAGGTTTCTAATGAACTCGCTTTAAACTGTACATTGATAGGATCAGATGAACGGCCAATTTCAGCCCTAAAGGTTAGACTTTCAGCACCAGGTACAGGGCCAATTAATTCTCGCCATTCTTTTACTAGTTCACTCGATGTAATAGCAAGTTCACGTGATTCTGGCGGTGTAATCTCAAAACGTACACTGCCTTTGTATGACACGCCGCTTCGACCACCTGCACTCGCTAGTATATTGAGAACCACACTTTTATCGGTAGAAGGTTCAATGTATTTCTGCTTTAGTAATTCGGCTTTTTCAGCCATGTTAACAATGTATTTATTGGTTACGTCAAAAGGTGTTCCGGCAGGTAATGTAAGTGATGCACGTACGGTTTCACTAGGAATGCGCGGAAAGAAAATAAACTTAGTCCAACCACTCATAATAAGCGCTAGAATCACTAAAAACACCCCAATGAAACCAATTAAAGTTGCTGTTTTGTTACTAATAGCACGTTTTAATAGTGGTTGATAAAAGCGAATTATCGAACGTTCGAAACCATCGGCGAATGATTGTTGAAATGTGCTAAATTTTGATTGCTTTTCTGTTGAAGAACGTAGCTTTAAATGTTTCAAATGTGAGGGTAAAACAAACTTTGATTCGATTAACGAAAATATAAGAACTGGAATAACGATGACGGGAATTTGAGCGAATAAAGCGCCGCGATTTCCTTCAATAAATGCAAGAGGAAGAAAAGCAGCTACCGTTGTTAAAACACCAAAAGTCACTGGCGTTGCGACTTCTTCGGTACCTCTAATCGCAGCTTCTTCTCCTGATTCTGACGTTTTTAAATGAGTATAAATGTTTTCGCCTGTGACAATGGCATCGTCTACCACAATCCCTAATACCAAGATAAAAGCGAATAAGCTCATGATGTTTAATGTAACGCCAAAAAAAGGCATCATGATAAAGGCACCCATGAAAGAGATGGGAATACCAATAAACACCCAGAAAGCTATAGAGGGCCGGAGAAACAAGGTTAATAAGGCGAGTACTAAAATTCCGCCTTGTAAGGCGCTAGTGGTAAGCGTTGAAATTCTGTTTTTAACAATCTGAGAATTGTCATCCCAAAAACTTAACTCAACCCCTACAGGTAATGAACTTTGTTTCTCGTTGATATAAGTTCTCACTGCGTCGGCAACGTCTATAGCGCTTTGTTGACCAATACGATAAACGTCAAGAAAAGCGGCTTTCTTACCATTAAATCGTGTTCTAACGGGCATTTCTTCGAAACCATCATCGATAATAGCGATATCACTTAGTCTAATGATAGATCCATCTACATTGGTTTTTATAGCTATCTTTTCAAATTCGTCTTTACGATAAGCTTGCCCTTTAGAGGTTAATAAAATATCACCGCCTCGGGTTCTTAAGTTACCTGCAGAAACATCCGTACTTGAATTTGAAATGGCAGACGAGATTTGAGCGATAGTTAAATCATATTGACGTAATTTATTTTGTGGTACTTCAATAGATACTTCATAGTTACGAACACCTTGAAGTTCTACTTGGGTTATTGCTGGATTGTTAAGTAAATCATCTAATACTTGTTCAGCGTATTCGCGGTTTTCTTTTTCGCTATAAATACTGGTAACGGTAACCGATATTACGTCACGTTTTCGTACTGCTAAAGATACCACTGGCTTTTCAGCATCGGCAGGAAATGTATTGATTTCGTCAACTCTGCTTTTTATATCAGCGAGCATGTCACGCGGTTCATACCCCGAGTCTACTTCTATACTGACTGAAGATGATCCTTCCGAAGAGCGACTAGAAATCTCTTTCACTCCTTCTAAATCTTGAATGGCTTCTTCAATACGAATAGAAATACTTTTTTCTACATCTTCAGGGGTTGCGCCGCGTAATGATACGTTAACGTTAATACGGTCAGTCGCAAAAGACGGAAATACTTCTAATGGAATACGGTTGGATAAACTAAATAAACCTGCTATTAAAATGGTAATTAATAGTAAATTGGCGGCAACATGATTTCGTGCAAACCAAGCAATCATTAGTTATTCACCTTTGAAGAAAGAGCTGGTTTATCTTTTCTAGCTTTTTGTTCAGATGTTTGGCCTAAAATAGCAACTGGCGTACCTGAACTCACTTGACCCAATGACGTTAAAACTAACTCATCACCTGCCATTACCCCTTGTGTAACAATAGATTCTGTTCCATTTTGCCAACCTAGTCGTACCTCTTTACGCATTAATAGACCGTCTTCTACAACATAAACATAACTACCTTGATAAATAGCACTACTGGGTATGACTAAAGCGTTTTCAACTTCTCTACCAGTAATTTGGGCGGTAACGTATTGGCCCATTTTAATTTGAGCGCCTTGGTTAAATTCACCGTCGTAGGGACGAATTATTTGTGCCACGACATAAAGCTGTTGTGACATCTCATCAATAGCACTTTCGGTGCGAACAATCTTTCCTTGCCATATTTGGTCGCCCATTAGGTCGGATGAAATAACAACATTACTAATCAAGGAGCTGCTTTTGGCATTACTGTTAGTTTTAGAATCATTCATCGCGTTAGCCTCTGATTTTTCATGGGCATTTCGATATTCTTCTGGTAATTTCATCAAAGGTAGGTCTTTGTTTTTTATCGGTAATCGAATCTCGACATAATCAACCGCGAAGATGTCGGCTAATTGAGTGTTACTTGAAATAACCTGTCCGATATCTACATTTTTCTTTAAAATACGCCCTGCGTATGGCGCTATAATTTTAGTTCTTTCTAATGATAACTTTGCTTTATCTAGTAATGCTTCCGCGGAAAGTACTTGCGCTTTTGCTGCTTCATATTGTGGTTCGCGTAATACTAGATCATTGGGTGCTTTGCCATTACCGAGTCTTTTCCAGTCAGCCTTTGCTTGTTTAACACGCGCGTCTTCCTCTTGTAATCCTTGTTTAGCTGACATTAAACTTGCTTGAGCAATTTTAACTTCAGCTCGGTGATCTCTATCATCAAGTTGAATCAAAATGTCGCCTTGTTCAAAAAATCCACCCGCTCTAAATTGTTTACTTACGTGATTAATTTGACCTGAAACTTGGGCGAAGAGTACACTTTGAGTTCTTGGTTTAACGGTACCAAAACTTTGAATAATCACTTGATAGGTTTGGGGTGTAATAGTGTTTGTTTCTACCGTCATTTGTGCGGCGGTAGATATTTTACCGCGCTTACTGGTCGGTGGGTTTTTGAAAATAGTGATCATTAACACGACGGTGATAATGAGGAGAATGACCGGTAATAATATTTTTTTAAAGTTAAACGTTGTAGACATGTTATTCGGCCTTATTTTCAAGTGACGGTGTGGTGAAGTCGCCACCCAATGAAAGATGTAAATTGATTCTATTAGCAATGAGCTGATTTTTAATTTTTATTAAAGTAGTTTGTGCTTCGAATGATCGTGTTTGTGCGTCAAGCACCGTGGTATAGCTAACCAAACCGCTCTGATATTGTTCGAAAGATAACGTTGAGGCGATTTTGGCATTTTCTTGCGCAGCTAACATGGTGTAATAGCTGTTCTTTAAGTTTTTTTCTGTAGTAATAGCATTTTCAACATCGCTAAAAGCACTGTATAAGGTATCAAGATATAACTGTTCACCTTGTTTTAGCTCTATACGGGCTTTTTCTTCATTGGCTTGTAAACGTCCAGCATTAAAAATGGGGGCTGATATACCACCGAGTAATGACCATGCAAGTGAAGAGCCTGAGAGTAAATCGCTAATGTCGGCATTAGAGTCGCCAATAGCCCCTGATAATACAATACTAGGAAAACGTTGTTTATGCGCATAGGCTAAACCAGAATCTTGTGATAATAGTTTGTACCAACTCGCTTTTAATTCAGGTTTTCGGCTAATTAATTCTGAAGGTAAACCGACAGGAATATCATTGGTAAGTAATGGTAAGTTCGCGTTGACGATTAACTCACCCTTAGGATATTCACCCACTAAGCGCTCAAGTTGTCTTATTAATTTTGTTTTTTCAGTCGTTTGCTCAGAGACGCGTGTTAACTCGGTATTTAAATCATTACGGGTTAAATATACATCAAGTGCAGCGCTTAAACCTGAGTTATAACCCGCTTCAATAATGGCTAAATTCTGTTGAGCATTTTCCACTCGACTACGATAAAGAGTTAGTAGTTTATCGGCTTCAATTACACGAAACCAAGTGGTTAGCACGTTCACAACGAGTTGTTGTTTGTACTGCTCAAAGGTTGCTTTTTGCGCGAGATAGTTATAATTAGTCATGCGATCGGCATCAGACAACTTACCCCAAATATCGACCTCATAACTTAAATTCAAATTAACCGAGTTACTGTTTGAATAGGTCTCCGTTTGGTTCTCTTTACTTCGACTACTACGAAATACCAAATCTAGTTCAGGCCAAAGTTGGCTCCCCGAAACAATAAGTTGCTGCTCAGCAATTTCAAGCGAGTAGGCTTGCATGGCAAATTGGTGATTAGAGGCTAAAGCTTTTTCAACTAAGAGATGAGCTTGTGCATTATCAAGCTCAGATAACCAGTTATTTTCAACAGCCAAGGCTTGTTTACTGTCTTGCCAATCTTGAGGAAGAGGCAGATCTTTTAAGTTTTCATCTATCGCGGATGTATTGCTACACGACCATAAAAATAAGCATGAAACCAGAGGCAGTAGTTGTCTGAATCGACACGTCATATCGAGAATAACTCATATTAAAAAATACTCATAATTAAGTGTACTCAAAGATGCATCGAGGATATATAGCTTTTACATAAGTTTACAGAAAGCCTTGTGAAAATAAGTTGTGATAGGGAGGGGGAGTTACTAATTATTTACCATAATTATGTAGTTAGTTTAGGGACTTTTTATAAACTAGAACTCTGATTAAAACAGCGCGGGAATGACATCCCTGAGTGAGATGCATAGGCAAGTTATTTTTTAATGCTAGAAGCTTAAGTTAATGCTTTCATGCCTATCTAATTTATTTGGGTTAACTGGCTTTGAAGTAAAATCGTCGGTGCCGGCACAGGTGTATTATTTCCCAAAGTTTATTTCTGGTGTTTCAAGTATGAATTCTTCACATGAAAATAATGTTGCGCACAAAAGTACAAGTAACGTTTTGTTTAAATAATTATAAGTTTTCATAAATCCCTTTTTAAATAAATTCTGTAGTCGCTTTATAGCTACTATTAATAACTTAAGCATCACTTTAAGTTTAGTTATGCCTTTTTAACAAACTTGGCGGTGATCATCATATCACTTGCTTTATCTACTTTGCAGTCAAGTTGATGATCTTTTCCTTCCACTATCCGTCTAATAATTGCCTTAGTGCCAATTTTCAAAACTTGTGAACTCGCTTTTATTTTCAGGTCTTTAATGAAGGTAATCTTATCTCCTTCAGCCAATAACGCGCCGTTAGCATCTTTTACTTTTAACAACTCCGCTTCGGCGGCATCTTCTGAAGGACTCCATTCATGTGTACACTCAGGACAAATAAGCAGACTCTGATCTTGATAAACAAAATTAGAATTACACACGGGGCATAAAGGGTAAGACATACAATTATGACTCTTCAGCTAATACATTTTGAGCTAGGGCGTATTGGTCAAGTAAATCAATAAAAAAGCTATATTCTAACGCTGTTTCGTGAATCTGCTTAAACCGTCCCGATGCACCACCATGGCCCGCTTCCATATCAGTTTTAAACAACAATACGTTATTATCTGTTTTAAAGTCGCGTAACTTAGCAACCCACTTCATCGGTTCAAAATATTGCACTTGAGAGTCGTGTAATCCTGTGGTTACAAGGATGTTTGGGTAGTCTTGTGCTTTTACTTGATCGTATGGCGAATAGGTTAGCATGTAGTCGTAATACACTTTCTCTTTCGGGTTACCCCATTCGTCAAATTCATTGGTTGTTAGCGGAATACTTTCATCAAGCATTGTGGTGACTACATCAACAAAAGGTACGGCTGCGGCAATGCCATTGTAAAGCTCAGGAGCTATGTTAATAACGGCACCCATTAATAAACCACCAGCACTTCCGCCTGCAGCGAATACTTTGTTTTTATCACCATATCCTTGTGCTGTTAAGTCTTTAGTTACATCAATAAAATCGGTGAATGTATTCATTTTCGTTAGCTTTTTACCATCTTCATACCATGGGCGACCGAGCATTTCTGAACCGCGAATATGGGCAATAGCATAAACAAAGCCACGGTCTAATAAACTCAAACGACTAACGGAAAAATATGGGTCAATAGTATGTCCGTATGAACCATAGGCGTATTGAAGTAACGGATTAGTACTATCTTTTTTGAAGGTATCTTTACGGTAAACTAAAGATACAGGTACTTGTTTACCGTCACGCGCTTTAACAAAAATACGCTCTGAGGCATAATCGTTGCTGTTAAAATCACCTAATACATTAGTTTGTTTTAATTGTGTTTTCTCTAAGGTATTTAAGTCAACATCAAAGTGAGTGCTAGGTGTAGTAAAACTATCATAGTGAAGACGTAAAGCAGGGTTGTTTAATTCGTTATTACCGTATAAGTCTAAGGAATATGCCGTGTCATTAAAACTAAGTTGCTGCTCTTTACCGGTTGATAGTTGTTGAATAGTGACTCGGGTAATACCATTTTCACGCTGTTGATACACAAGGTGGTCGGTAAATAATTCATAATCTTCAAGCTTAATGTCATCATTAGCGGGTATAACGTCTTGCCAATTTGCTTTGTCACCAAGGTTGTTTTGATGTACTTTCATTAATCGAAAGTTAGTTGCTTGCCAGTTGGTGAGAATGTAATACCACTCATGTATTTTAGATATGGAGTATTCATGTTCGTCTTCACGTTCAATAAACATGTGAGGCTTAGCATTAGGTTTTTTTGCATCGGTATCAGCATCAATAACAGATACACCACTTGCTTCGGTACTTGAATGCCAAATAAAAACACTACTGCCATCTTTAGATTTACTCAGGTAGGTGTAATAAGCTTTATCACTTTCTTCATAGACCATTTCATCATTAGCTTGTGAAGTCCCTAACGTGTGACGAAATACTTGGTAGCCTAATAATGTTTCAGGATCTTTTTTGATGTAATAAACGGTTTTGTTGTCATTAGCCCAAACAAGATCACCACTGGTGCCTTCGAGTTTGTCATCAAGCAGGTTATCACCCGTTACTTCTTTAAATTTAATGGTATATACACGTCGGCTAACTGTGTCTTCGCCATAGGCGAGGAGTTTGCCATTTGGACTCGCACTTAAACCACTGACTTGATAGTATTCATGGGCTTTTGCTAGTACGTTCACATCAAGTAATATTTCAAGATTACTGCCTTTAAAGTTAGTTGAACGCACATAAATAGGGTATTCATTTTCACCCTGCATCTGGCTTGAGTAGAAGAAATTACCCTTTTGAGTTGGTACTGAGTTATCGTCTTTTTCAATTCGACCTTTGATCTCTTGAAAGATTTCTTCTTGCATTGCTTCAGTATGTTTTAATTTTGCCGTTGTGTAGTCATTTTCAGCGGCTAAATGCGCCAATATCTCCGGATTTGTTCTAGTGTCATCTCGCATCCAATAATAGTCATCAACGCGAGTATGATTATGAATAACCATTTCGTGTGGAATTTTTTTTGCAATAGGCGCATCAGGCGCAGCTGTATTGATAGGAGCAATTAAATCGGATTGTGTATTTTCTGACATAGTATTAGTTTCTTCATTCTGTTGTTGGCTACATGCTGCTATAAGCAGCGCAGATGATGCGATTAAGCTTAACTTTATCTTAGATAAATAGGCTTTTGATAAGTGTGTTTTTGATAATTTGATAAACATCAAAAATCCTTTTTTTATTTTTTTGTACCTGAAAATCAATTGGGATATAAGCTCTACCAAATGATATTTTTTATTTGAAAAATATCAACTAAATGCAATAAAGTAATGACACGCCATATTGATTCCAAGGCTCTAATATGGAAACAATTATATTACGAGTAAATTATAAAATCTGCTATTGTTAAAGGTAATAAAAAAATAACTAGGTATATATATTGTCTAGCGAAGATATAGATAACCCAAAATTAAAACAAGAATATCACTTCTTTAAAACCAAACATTTATTACAAATTATTTGGGCAGTAGAAGCTACTTTGCTGTTCGTTATATTACAAAGAATATTTTTGGCAGAATACCTTAATGCGGTTATTGTTTTATGCGTTTTCTTTATTCTTTTGGGCTCATCAATTCTAGCAAAAAATAATCAAATCGAAGAAGCTGCTACACTTCTTTTAATCACGCTTACGGGGCTTTCTTCCTATTTCATGTGGTTTCACGGCGGTATCTATGATGAGGTAGTGTTAGCCTATCCCGGTATTTTGATCATGGCTGCAATGCTAGGAAATAAAAGGCTATTTTCGTGGTTATTTATATTATCTTCTCTTTCAATTATTCTAAATGGTACTGCTAATTCTTATGGCATATACATAAATGATCCTGCTCAATCTCAAATAAGTGGCGCTATATTAATCACATTAATCTTTACACTTATTAGTTACACTATTTCAGTGATGGCAAAAGATTTTAGAAATGTTTTAGAGCGTTTACATGACGAAAACAAAACAGCAATAAAATCTAAACGTGATATTGAAATATTGTTACGGCATGACATTCTTACAAAACTTCCAAACCGGTTAATGGCAGAAGACTTTTTAACAAGCGCTATGTCAAAATCGAATAGAGGCGATGATAAAGTACATATAATGTTTATTGATTTAGATAATTTTAAATTAATAAATGATGCTTTAGGGCACCAAGCAGGCGATTTATTGTTAGTTGAAATCTCTGACAGGTTAAAAAAAATCGTTAGAGCTAATGATCTAGTTTGCCGTTTTGCTGGTGATGAATTTGTTATTATATTTGAGTCATTAACTAATAATGAATTAGTTGCCAGTATTTCAGAAAAAATAATATCGACAATTAAAACACCGTTTTTTTATCAAGGTCAGCAATTTATTTGCGGCTGTTCAATTGGAATTTCTGTAACACCAAATGATGGAAGTACCTTTGAAGAATTAATACGAAATGCAGATACTGCTATGTACCATTCTAAAGATGCTGGAGGTAATAGTTTTCATTATTTTAATGACGAGATGAATACTTATGGGCATGAATATTTAAGTTTGATTACCGATTTAAGGCAGGCGATTAAAGAAGAACAATTTTTCTTAGTTTATCAACCTAAAATTGATCTGAAAAAGAATAAAATTATTGGAGCCGAAGCTCTTATTCGGTGGAATCACCCGGAAAAAGGTGTTTTATTTCCAGATAATTTTATTGAGGAAGCAGAAAAAGCCGGACTTATCTGTGAAATTGGGGGATGGGTTTTACAACAAGCATGTAAAGTCTGTAAAGAGTTTGTTGTAAATGGCGCTGACGAGTTCTCTATTGCTGTAAATGTTTCCTCTAAGCAATTTGCTAAAGGGAATTTATCAGAAGTTATAAAATTTTCATTAAAAAATGCTAATTTGAGTGGTAAACATTTAGAAATAGAAATGACAGAGTCGTTATTAATTGATAATTCAGAACAGCTAAAAAATACCTTTAAGACTATCCAAGATTTAGGTGTAGTTTTTTCTGTTGATGATTTTGGCACAGGGTATTCCAATTTGGGTTACTTAAAAGAATTTGATATTGCTAGTTTAAAAATAGATAGATCCTTTATTTACGACATTGGCAATAACCCAAAAAACCAAGCTTTAGTTAAAGCTATTTTACAAATGGCAAAAGGACTTGAGTTACACACTGTTGCTGAAGGGGTTGAAGATGCTTCTACTGTCAATATGTTAATTGATTTTCAGTGTGATTCGGCACAAGGGTATTATTGGTCAAAACCTGTGTATAAGAGTGAGTTTATAAAATATATTGAACACTTTAGTTCAGTCAATTTATAGCCAAGATAATATTCAAATTAAAATTTTATTCTTAGAATCTAATTACCTCTCAAGGATTTTCAGCTCGAAAACAGTCCTCTATTTTGACTATATTTTATTTTTATAGTTATTTTTATAGTTATTTTTATAGTTATTTTTAT
>Ga0308012_10001729_pt1 | contig 11424 bp, 8 predicted proteins | sample Neamet179_FD_203133 | JGI IMG/M metagenome (GOLD analysis project Ga0308012, IMG submission 203133) | Marine microbial communities from water near the shore, Antarctic Ocean - #179 | ecosystem: Environmental > Aquatic > Marine > Unclassified | place: Southern Ocean | collected 2014-07-25 | reverse complement strand
CACCGACAACCAAAATTTTACCAGCATCATGGTCATATAATTTACAAAGTTTTTCGGCTAACCACTTTTTACCATTCCAATGGTTTTCATCTAGCGCATGTGATAAGTCTTTAATTCGATATAGATCTTCAACACCATACATTGACTCATCATATATCTCTTCACAAAGCTTGAGCGTCCGATACAAGATCTTCGAATTCAATGTCTAATCCTTCATATGTTATAATAGCTGCAGAACTTGGTCTAATCTCGTTTTTAGCAAACCGTGAGCGTGACGTCGAATATCCTTGTATCAGATAAGCCAACTCAAAATCTTCGTGCGCTAAAAACCTATCCATACCCGGATACTTCCGCATATAATAATCACGTAAGCCAGTGTTAAAATGTTTCCATACTTTATGTATATCAGAGTTACTAGCATCCCATGTCATAACAGAACTGTTGATATGAACATCATAGTTAGATAATCGGCCATATACCTTCTTAACTTTATGCAATTCATTGATAACAGTTAACTTTGACCAATCATGCCCACCATTCAAACGATGTATAATATCATCATTAATTAATGTATCAAGATCTAGAAATATAGTTTTTCCTAACATAGGCATAGCCTCATCAAATAGCCTAAGCTTATTCCATACACCTTTAAGTGTAGGGGAACTAAAATTATTGATGATTGTAATATTAGGATCTATATCTGTAGAATCGTCAGTATAGCAATAGAACTCAAATGCATCTGTACATTTGAGCTTTATATCATTATATAATTTGTTCACAAAATTAGAAGAATACTTTGTGCCAAATTTAACTGTTACTATGTTGTATTTCATTATACGCTGCAAATAATTCTGGTATCGATTTTGCCTTTCGTACCTTCATTTTCATTTCACGGCTTGGACTATTTTTTACTTCGGGCAAATCGAAAATAGCTAGCTTAGTTTTAAAAACAGTATCTTCATCTTCGAAATTATTTATAATGAAATCTGCAACGTTTTTTGGTGTAACCGGATTGACTGTAGGTACTGACATATTAAATTTCTTATACATTTCAGTTTTTACTTGAGTAATCTGGCTATCACGATATTGATCTGCCTCATCATATCTAGCAACAACCTGTTGATCAATTTCACCCTGAAGAACTTTTAATTGTTCTATTTTATACTGATCTGCTTCTTCATATCTAACTTTAACCTGTTCGTCTATTTCAGCCTGAAGAATCCTTATTTGCTCTTCCTTATATTCATCGGCTTCACCAAAACGAGATTCTACTTGTTGATCAATTTCATCTGTAAGAATTTTAGTTTGTGCTATCTTGTACTCATCAACTTCAGCAAACCTAGATTCTATCTGCTGATCAATTTCAGCCTGGAGAATTTTATTTTGTTCCAGTTTATATTCATCAACTTCGCCGAACCTAGATTCAACTTGTAACGAGATTTCATCTTCAAGAATTTTAGTTTGTGCTATCTTATATTCATCAACCTCGGCAAATGCTTGTGCCGTCCTAGATTCAACTTGTTCATCAACCTCGGCAAACCTAGATTCAACTTGTTCATCAATTTCTGCCTGAAGAATCCTAGTCTGCTCTATTTTGTATTCATCGACTTCGCCAAACCGTTTTTGTACCTCATCATCAATTTCACTTTGAAGTAAAGCCACTTGCTGTGTTTTATATTCATCAGCTTCTGCAAACCGGCGATCTACTTGCTCATTGATTTCTTTCTGGATATTAACGAGCCATACGGCAAGCATATCTTTTGCAGCTTGTTCGATAGCGTTATGTTTAGCCTGTGCATTAGCTTCGAAAAATATTTTTGTGGAGTCTTGCACATCTTCAAGAGTGACCTCATCCATGAGATCTAAAAAGTCCTGGTTGCCATAATCTATTGGCACAAAAAATACCAGATGTTGACCGGTGTCTTCTATATAAAGAACTTCAATAGTTTTCTCAGATGTATCTACAAATTTAGTAGATACAATTTTACCTGAAAACTTTGCCATAATAAACCTTTCATTATATTAAGCTTGTCCAATTCTCAAGAAATGAGTACTCTGGACAGTCGGAGAACCTGTTGGCACGTTTTGTGCGTAATAAGTGTTAGCATCTGGTTGTTCATACTTTGTCACATAAGCTGCAACATATGAGTTAGTTATACCTGTTCCACGGGCTACACCATAAGCAACATCCCCTGATGGGTATATCTGATATCGAATCCGTGAACCGGCATGATTAATTGCTGCCCATTGCATCCAATCCTGTAACATTTCACCAAGTGGTGCAGCCGGTGAATCTTGTATGTCGCTAGTATTAATCTTAAGACACGCTGGCGTAACATAGTCGACAGAAGCCACAGGATTGACTCTATGTAAATAGAAACTATTGGCAACGAATGACTGATTCTGTACCTCTGGTAAAGATCCAAGATTAAACGCATTTACATCAGCTACACTGTCTTGAAATATTGGAACAGCATTTACGAGTGTCGCGCCGGCTTCAGATGTCGAGGTTGATATAAAATACGTGCCGGCCTGACGGACAGTTGTTCCTGATTCAACAAGTTTTGTTATAGCTGGTACAATAAATGTATGCACAAAGTCAGTAGCGTTCATAGCCTGAATATTTCCAGATGCAGCCATATAAACTGGAAATGAATAGTTTGCGTATATTGTAGGACCGCGTTTAGGATTGGTCCCACCAAAATTAGCATTTAGATAATCAGTAAAATCACCAGAACTTTGACCTTTGACATTATTGTAGGCAACAGATGTATAAGTTGCAGCGTCAGCAGCAGGAGCTGGGCCAGCTGAAGTTGCTAATGGACCAGCTATCATATAATAATCAGTTAAAGCAGTTAAAGTTCCATTGCCCTGATCTATATTTAATGTGATGGACGGACTATTACCGTACTGTCTAATAGCTTCATCAACTATTAAAGCAATTTCAGCCGCATTCATAGACTTCAAGTCACCGTTAGGTAACCTTTTGAGCGGTTTGCGCAAAGCCATTATTAAGCACCTGCGCCAATAATCGTTTTAATTGTTGTTCCGTTCGAGTCAATTATATTTAAAGTTGTGGCTGACGTTAACTTAGCCGCACCAACAGTACCATTAATAAGTGTACTACCATTAATGGTAGCAATGCTTGTATTAATCATAGTTTGAACAGCAGCAGAATCTGTACCGTCTTGCCGATTGTCAAATGCAGTTTGTAAAGTATTGTGGTTAGCTTCTAATTCATTAATAGCAACAACGACGTCGCCTTTTGCTGTAGTGGTAAGAGTTGAGATGTCGCCTAGATGTGTACTAATTGTATTAGTCTTGGTCCGCCAAATACTAACTAAGTCGTTTAAGTCAATTGAAGTTACTGCCATTTACTTTTCCACCAGTTGTTTTAGCAAAGTCTTAATATCTGCCATGTCTTTTTTCATATGACTTACGTCATCTTTAAGATTATTAATCTCTTGTTCTTCTTCAAGCCTTTTGCGTTTTACCGCACGGGCTCTTTCTATATCAGATCTACTTGTATTTATGACGGCACCAGTATTCCGGTCTTTGACCATATGAGTGGAGCCTTCTATTTTTATATATCGACTATTCATCACACTGCCAAGGCGATAATTCGTAGATCTTTAAATGTTGGAACCTTAGCATTATTAGAAGAAGTCATAACAATTTTTACTTGGAACTTAGTGAATGGTGCTGATAGTCCGGCATTACCACCAACCAAATATTCATAGTCACGATAGATCAAAGGATTTTCATCTGTAGGTAGATTGTTAAGCTTAGTTATTTCTGTCCACGTTGTCTCATTAAACAATGCATCATCTGAAATTGCTTTATAATAAACTTTGAAATTTGAAACAGAAGGCCTGTTAGCTGCTAACAAGATTTTAAGTCCAACAGCATCCTCGGCCAAAGTGATAGGTCGAGTAATATGTTTAGCAACCGAACTACCACCTGTTGCAGTAGTTTCTGCGGTGAACACATTAGGCACGTTTGTTATTGTTGTATCAGCACCGGCAGAATCAACCTGGTTATCAATGATATTATGGATAGCCCAAAGCGATGTTCTTTGCATATCAACAACCGGAGAAACGAAAGTTGTTGCGGTATTCATATTAATTTTAATTTCAACAGACTTAGTGCCAGTCGCAATATTTGCTAATTCATTTGTTTCAGTAGCAACAAGTCTAGGAGCGTTAAAGAAATTATTCTGCCTTAGCGCAAGTGCCGAGTAAGTCAGATCCTTCGAGTACGGAGTTTCTTCACCAGCAGTAGACTTGCCTGTCATGAATTTACCGGTTACGTTTATACTTGTAGACGCCGGAATAATATTTTCAATTTGTGGGATAAGAGTTTCAAATGGTACTTGTGATTTAGCAGTAATAGCCGAACCGCCAACCGCTGCATTATTATTACCATTCGAGTCCATAGCGAATGTGTAAGTGTTTTCGTCATACGCAGTAATAGATCTTGGACCCATGATACCGGTACCAAGAATACCACCATACTTAAGAGCGGAATCAAATCCATATAGCTCTGCCTTATCACCTATCTGGAAACCATGTCCTGGATGTGTAACAGTTGCTTTATTATTACTTGAGTTAACTTGCACCGGAAATTCAGGTAATGCATTTCTTACAGTACCAGTATTCTCAAGTACAATATAACCACCTGCCGTGCTAAATGTTGCCTTATGTATTTTAAACATAAGATCCATAGTTTGATCTGGTTCCCATGTTGATGCGTTCTGAGATTTAAAGAACGAACCAAGATATGGTTGAGATGTAATACGTTTCTCAGTAGAGTTAAGTATGAACTCGCCTGTTTTTGCAATGTACATATTATAGTTAATAGATTCTGCAAGAAATACTACAGCATATTCAGTATAAGGATTTAAGAATATTGGTTCTTCAAATTTAAAGGTTGTTATAGTAGTAGCATTGTCAGAAATATTAACGTTAGATGGTGACACAAATACGACTGATCCAGGTATAATTGTATCAGATGATGGGGCACCGTTAACCATTGGACGCAACTGCATCTGAACTGGAATGCTGGCGTCTTTTGTTTTAAAGTATGCATCAATTTTTGTTACAAATACACCATCTGTCTCTGTCACCAAGAATGATTCGGCCACTGGATCTGACCAGCGTACACGTACGGGTGGAGCTGACCAACTACTTGTAACAACTCTATTAGATGTTACGGTTGATCTTTCAGAAGATATACCAAGAATTCGAGTTGAAAGAACATCCCGTTGGAATGTTTCGATAACACCTTGAGCAACAAATAGTGCAATACCAACAGAAGACGCATCATTTTCATTAGGAGCTGTAATATCAAGAAGCTTGAGCTCTCTTGACCCAGCCCTAAACTTGATAGCCTCAGTGTTAGGAATAAAGAACGAACCAGTCATTTTACCTTCACCATCAGTGAATAGGCTTGACGCGCCATCTGGGTGAGCAACCGCTGTATTGTATCTTGTACCATAGTCAATGTTGGCATCAGACACTCGTGTGAATACTCCGCCTTCGTCTCTTACCCAATTGGTAACATCAATATCGTCAAAGAAAGCAAACATACGACTGTTAGGCTTAAGGCCTTCGGCTTTAAACGCAACCTTTTGTGAACGCATGAATGGAATTAATGCAACATCAACTACACGATCACCAACAATTTCTCTAATAGTTTCGTTAAGCACAACTCTATTAACCGTAGTAACAGTATTTGTTTGTGTGCCTGAGTTACCACTCGTTCCAAAGTTATTAGAAAAACTTACTTGGGATGAATTAGTACTTGTGTTTACGACACGGCCAACACTAAGGTTGTTAATATCTGTTCCGCCCCAGTTCCATTCCCAATTATTCCACAGATTTGCTTGTGATGTATTCAATCGTTGACCACCGTCAATGACTCTGTCTGCGGCACGCACAGTTTCTTTCCAGTTATCGGAAGCTGGAGAAAGTGTTACTGCACCGAGGTTTGTAATAGCAGCGAAAGGGTTAATATTAATTGTACCAGATGCTTGATCCTGTACAATGTATTCGCCTTCTCCGTATTTCAGGTAAATATTATCACCCTTCTTGATAACACCAGATGATTTATCTGAGTCATACTTAAGAAGAATATTGTTTTCGACAAATGAAGGACGTAAAATTTTATCACGTGGATCTATTGATGCACGGTATTCAACGTTGCGTACGTCTGTTGCTAATTGATCTGAGAAGTTATCTACTAAGAAACCGGCCTTTGTTCTGTCATTACCAGCATTATCAAAAACAAGAAGGTTTTTAAGATCAAGTTCGAGCAATGACAGTGTGGCAATTTCTTCTACTTGGTTAATACGTGATTCAAGCTTACCAATGTCTTTCATTGTATAACGCTTATTCTCAATTGGCGTAGTAACCATATCAGTTGTAGATATTGTATAAGGATTTAGATCAGAGCGCCAAATCTCAAGAGAGTTGTTTGGGGTTTCTGGGTATTTCGGTGTAAGAGATGATTGTCCTTCAATAACAGTAATGTCGCCTTCTTGTGTAGCAACAATTTTGTCTTGACGTGGCAAATAGTATTCTGTGTCAAACTGAATCAAGTCAGTGTTATCTGGTAGTTCGTTGATACGAGCAGTAGCAGACGTAAAGTCAGAATCTTTGTCAGTCTTACGTGGTCTAAAGTCAAGTACGTTACGCAACTGGACAACAGAACCATCATTTAATGTGTGAGAAGGAATGTTCTCATAGTTAACTTGGCCTTGATAGGAGTTGACCGCAAAGAAATCACCGGACGCACCGTGTGTAAAATATTTAAATCTTACAAATACATTGCCTGTCGGAGATGTTACACCACCTTTAAGAATTAGTTTTGCTGGCGCATACCAATTATCACGTTGACCGTTGTCAATAATGAAACGATTAGCTAAGCTTGAACCGGCTGAGTCTGAGTCAGTCAATCTGACAACTTCATATAAGTCAGGCTTATTCAGAGAAACAAATTTGTTACCAGTTCCGTCAGATTCAATCGCAGCGCTAAGTGTAGCTTCAATAAGTGTCTTAGCCCTAACCGCACCGGCAGACTTATTAACCTTAGCCATAACTTCGATGTTAGAACTTGTAGGTCCGCCCGTAATCGCAGCAGATTGTGTACCTGCACCTGATATTGATGTACTAATAATAGCACCATCAGAATCAACCGATACAATCCAATCGTTAGTATTAGAAAATGTTTCGCCAGCCGCAGTCAAAGTAAGTGATGCGTTTCCGGAAGGATCGAGTGTGGCGTTAAACTTACGTTGTACTTCAAGAGAAATATCTGATATAATCTTAGGTCGAGCAGTAGGTAGAGAAAACAGCAAACTGTTGTCAGATACTTCTTTAATAACTGCAACGCTATTTTCAAGGAGAATATCTGCATAGTCAAGTGCCGATCCGCCGACCGATCTTACAGCTCTAAATGATTGACCACTATTCATCTTAATATCAAATAGGTACAATCTATAGTTAGAGCCATCTTCTTCGACAGCACGGACACGACAAGTACCAATAGTAGCACCACCGTGTGTGACTGCTGATCTTAGGTTTCTTTGTTGGAACACATTGATGTTAGGAACACCAACCATGTTGTTTGATATAATATAATTACCGTATGTTGCCGCAACAACATCGTTATTAACTGAAATTGTTTCTCGTGCTTTATTCACATCAAATGATTTTGGTGTAGGAATATCTACTCTAAAGCCATTTACATATGCAATACCAGGTGATATAGTAAGCTTAAGTTTAGCAGCATTGGTCTCATGTTCAATATACTTAAGCTTAAATTGTTTAGCAGTAAAGTCGCCATTCGTTTCAAGCGTTCTTTTTGCTAAGCGATCTTCAAGAATATTATAGCTGTTATTTCCAGATACTGTTTCAACCACAATACCATCTACAACTCGACAGAAGAATAAGAAGTTCTCATCAGAGTCTACTAGATTTTTTGTAGTAAGTTGTAATCTAATACGATAACGATCTGCACCTGGTGCGGACCGGTTAGCCGTTGCCCCTTGGTTATCAAATAATGCTTCAACATCACCTGAACCAACAATGTCTTGCGATACAATAAATCCTACAGTACTAGTTGGAGTTACTCCGTACTTAGAAAGAATAAGCTCTTGCTTTGCAGCAAATACGAAGTGGCCTTGTGTAAAGTAATCACCACCACGTACAGAGATTTTAGAACCTTGGCCGATAGCAGGGTTTGCGACGGTGTTAGTAGTCTGTGCCGTAACAGTAACGCCCGAACTCGCACCAACAAGATCTTCGGATGGACTAACTCGAATAGGAGTTGTACTAGCAGTACCACCAAGAGTATCAGTATAATTTACATATAGTGTTGCCGGATCTGACGCTGTAGCCGCAACAACCTGAAGAACTTTAAACTTAACAGTAGAAGTTTGTCCAGTAAATTCATCACCAAGCATCGATGCCGTGTTTGCGGGCAATGAGTTAGAAGACGTATCAAGTTTTATAAACTCATAACGAGTATTGATTGTCAAGCCACCCGGATTAACAGATGCACCTTCTTTAAAGACATTACGACCAAATCTTTCGATTTCTCGTTGAATTATTGTCTGCGACTGAGTTAACTCTCTTGCCTGTAAAGCACGACCAGAGTTAAAGAGAATTCTGTGATAGTGATCACTATCTTTGAAATCATCTTTGTATGTTGTCGCGAAAAGCGTATCTGTATATTTTATTGACATTTAGTTTTCTACTCTCAGAGTTGAATAATAATTTTTACGTCTTCGGTCTGGTCATTAGACCGTATGACAGCCGCTCTATTATCTATGTATAGAAGGGTTCCAGACATGTTATTAACCGTGGGTAGTGTCTCTGCATTAGCATCGCCATCAATGCCCGCGGCATCTAAAATGCCTTCACCATTACCGTCCGTTTCTGTGATTGTCTCGCCCTCGAGGAATGGGGTAAAGCCAGTTAATTCTGTCTGGTGGAACCAAACATAGTTTGAATCTGATTTGTCAACCAAAGCTTTAGCAGCAGATGTTGAACCAAGAATTGATTTATCTTCACTAAAGGTTTGACTGATAGAACCAAAATGCAGTCTATTCAGTACGTTTGCAGATGATTGTTCCCAATCAGAATCTGATGCAAGAGGTCCAACCTTAGGATCTCTAATAAGCCCAATTTGTCTAAAGTCATTACCAGTAATAATAGCGTTAGTCTCGTTACCAATCATCCGAGTATTAAACATAAGACCAGTTGATCTAAGATCATCACGTGGATCTCCGCCCATACCCTTACTTGGTGACATTATAACACGAGCAGTTCCGCCGGTTCCGCCTCCACCAGTTAATGTAACACTGCCTCTTGTATAACCACGGCCAAAGGATTTACCTGAACCCGAATCATTCATCTCAATTTTAACAACCGTACCACCGTTTACTGTTGCAGTAGCGGCTGCCACTTTAGCTCCATTACCAGTAAATGCTACTGTAGGAGCCGTTGTGTAACCAGTTCCGCCCGCAGTAATTTTAACCGAAGTAATCTCTCCAGGTACAGCAGCAGTTTGAATTGATTTCTGTTCAATCTCAAGTGCAGATGAGTTTGAATCTGTTGCGCCAATAAGTTCTACCGGTATAAAGTTTGATGAAGTAAACTTTGTAGCCCTAAGAGCACCAATAGTGTACAGATATTTCCATACATAACCGTCACCAGTTGTAAGAGGTGCGGTGCTTGTGCCTGTTGGTTTAACTGTTGAAGTAACAATTGCACCGTTAGCATCTCTACCTTGTTGTAGGCATGTATAAATGGCGTTCTCATCAGTAAGGACGTAGTAAGCATTTGACGGATAGCCTTGGACAGCATCGTCATAGCTAGAATAAATTGTACCTGAAGACCAGTTATGCCGAGGAATAACAAATGAAACATCTTCGCCGGACTTCATAGCCTGCATAGAGTTTCTAAAATCTCGTACATCTTTCAGAGTATTCAATGGATTAGTCGGTGTATCCGAACTATCCCAATCTTCTGAACGACCAATGGCGATATAGTATGATGCCGCCGAGTCTTTGACATTTGCATAGAGGTTATCTAGTATTTGTCTTTTAAATGCGTCTGTAATAATTGCAACCATTTTCTGTTCCTATTAAGCTACTGTCGCGCCATGCTGGGCAAGCAGATTCCAGTTAGCTCCGTCCCATATGAGGGTTGTTGTGTCATGTTGATCAAGTGCGATCGTTGTACCTTGTGCAAAGTTCGTAGGAGTAATCGTAGTAATACCTGCGCCTTTGTTTGTAAATATTTTATATTCTCCGCCCACCGTACCATTAGATAAAGATATGGCCATAGCAGAACCACTGTTTGCTATTATATATGTAGCCAGAAGACTAGCAACACCAGATGCTGTCTGCGTATTTGTGCCATAAGCATTCTTTGCAATTACTACTGATCCGTTACCCTTTGCACCTACCAGAAGGCTGATGTTAGTATCATCACCCGCAACACTTACTTGCGCACCTGATCCAGTAACTGAATTTTTAATTTTTACATGGTTAACCGCAGAAGCCGTTGCTTCGACTTCAAGAATTTCAGCACCATTGACGTCATCAACTCTATTAGATAATTTTGGTGTGACAAGTGTTGCTGATGTCAAAGTTTTATTTGTGAGCGTTTGATTCGTGGCCGCAAATATAAAGGAATCACTATCAGTGAGTATGGGCAATCGTATATTATGATTAGCCGCAAGCTCAGGTGTTATAAGACTATATTTGTGGTTGTTAGAATAATCATTAATTTGTAGTGTAGGGTTTCCGACACCAATATTACTTAGTACTGCGTTAGTCAAAGTTTTATTTGTTACGGTTTGCGCAGCAGTTGATAATAGGACTTCACCAGAAGCATCAGGCAATGTAATAGCACGATCAGCAGTAGGATTTACTGCTGTTAAGCTAGTTTCAAAATCATCAACTGCCGAACCTTCAAACTGTAGTCCGTCTGAGGTTACAGCAATTCTACCAGAAAGAACATCGCTATCTCCGCCAAGCTTATTATATAGCTCAACAAAGTTTGCATTAATCTTTGTGCCTGTCTGTCTTAGTGTATCACCACTACCATCGTTGGCCGTAGCACCGACACCAATATTCTGACGAGTCATTTAATGTCCTCTTTTCTTATTAACTGTATTTATACGATATTAATCGTATTTCCCATGCCACTATGTGAAGTACATTGATAATAAAGTGTAGCCGGAGCACTCATAGGCACTTTAAATATTATGTTTCCATTAGAAGCACCATTGTTTGTTACGCCTGTATTATATGCAGCGCCGCCGTTACTTGTTCTAATTTGAAATGGGTGTGCACCACCCGAGCTATTTGTAAATACATATTGCTCACCACGACGCAGATATAAGATCGGGTCG
>Ga0308012_10001726_pt1 | contig 11425 bp, 8 predicted proteins | sample Neamet179_FD_203133 | JGI IMG/M metagenome (GOLD analysis project Ga0308012, IMG submission 203133) | Marine microbial communities from water near the shore, Antarctic Ocean - #179 | ecosystem: Environmental > Aquatic > Marine > Unclassified | place: Southern Ocean | collected 2014-07-25 | reverse complement strand
CTGCAATAGTTTGTAGTTAGAATATTAATGGATATAGCAATAATTATTGCGGGGTGGGGTTCAAATGGGCATTATCGTTTTTAATTTTTACAATAGCGTTTAACCTTGCTTCAGCCATAGCTTCTTTTATAGCAGGTCCTTGTAAGCCTTTTTCGACAAATGCTTTTGCTGTTACTTGTCTTGCTGCCTTTACCGCCGCTTGTAAATATTGCTCTTGAGGATAAGGACGATTTTCAAACCCTAAACGACCTAAAAAGTCAGATTTACAGGCCATTAAAAAGTAATCAAACTCTTCAGGCTTTCGCCAAATATCAAGTTGATTGAACATTCTTAACAGAGTACTCGGCTTGAGCTCAAAGGCTTTATGGCAATGTAAATGAAACTCACAAACCTTTAAAGCCAGTTGTTTGTAATGTGAAGGTACTTTTAAGTGCTTACAGATTTTTTCAATGAGAGGTAAACCAGATTTTTCATGTCCCTTATGACTAGGTAATAAATTATCTAAGGTCAGACCTTTGCCTAAATCGTGACATAACGCTGCAAAGCGGATCGCTGTTTTATTATCATTTTTCTCAACGGGCAATGTTTGGGTTTGTAAAACGGCTTGTTGTAATACCATCATGGTATGTATGCCACTGCATATTTCAGGATGCCAAAGAGCAGGATTAGGGATCCCCCATAAAATAGCTAATTCAGGCCACAGTTCGTCTAAGGCATTACATTGTTGTAATACCTGAAAAAACACTTCGGGGTTACCTGAATTTTTGTCAGAACTAGCGCCACCGTCAGCCAAACTTAATTGCATTTCTTGCCAAACACGCTCAGGTGTTAAGGTCTTTAACTCGCCACTGGCGCTGATTTCTTGCATTAGTAATTGTGTTTCTTCAGCGATGCTAAAACCGTATTTATGATAACGCGCAGCAAAGCGAGCAACACGTAATACACGTAAGGGATCTTCAACAAAAGCCTCACTCACATGGCGTAAAATGCGGTCATTCAGATCCTTTTGGCCATTGTAAGGATCAATTATTTCACCGTTATCATCCATAGCCATGGCATTAACGGTGAGATCTCGTCTTAGAAGGTCTTGTTCAATAGTGACGTCCTGAGCAAAGTAGCAGCTAAACCCGGTATAACCTTGGCCTTGTTTACGCTCAGTACGGGCGAGGGCATATTCTGCCTTGGTTTTTGGGTGTAAAAACACAGGGAAATCTTTACCAACTTGCACAAAACCGAGCGTTAGCATTTGCTCAACAGTGGCACCAACCACTAAATAGTCTTTATCTTTTATAGGGCGATTTAGTAGTTTATCGCGCACCGCCCCACCGACTAGATATGTGTTAAGTTGACTATTTTTAATTTCAGAGTTGCTTGTTAACAAGATACGACCAAAGTGAAGCGGATATTAATTAAAGTGTAACATATGGCATAAATTAGATCATAAAATGTCAGTTAACATAACAGCCATAAAACAGGAAATAAGCAATATTTAATAGCAGTCCCTAAGATCGTAAAGACTCAAAAAAACTAAATTATTATTTTGATTGGTAGTGACCGTAACGGCTAGTTACGATAATTCGATTAATACCTTTGACATCTATGAAGCAAGCAGTTAATTTTGTACCAGAATTTTCCTTCTCAGCATCTGTTATCCGTCATGTATCGCAATTTTTTCTCCTTAAGTGATTTACCTTTTTCAATCTCTCCTGATCCTAAATATTTATTTATGAGCGACAGGCATAGAGAAGCACTATCGCACCTGACTTATGGTTTAGGTGAAGTAGGTGGTTTTGCTTTACTTACAGGGGAAGTAGGGACGGGGAAAACGACTATAAGCCGTTGTTTAATGGAGCAGTTACCTGACAATACCCAAGCTGCATTTATTCTTAATCCTACATTGTCGAGTCAAGAACTACTGGCTACGTTATGTGATGAATTAAATATTATTTATGACAAAACAGATGCGACTTTAAAAAACTTAACCGACAAAATTTCAGAAAAACTGTTACAAAATCATGAGAATGATATCAATACATTATTGATCATCGATGAAGCTCAGCATTTACAGCCTGAAGTATTAGAGCAATTGCGTTTATTGACCAATTTAGAAACGAATACTAAAAAATTATTACAGGTGATTTTAATTGGTCAGCCTGAATTACAGCAATTATTGCAACGTCGTGATTTACGGCAATTAGCACAACGTATAACTGCTCGATACCATTTAATGCCATTGACTAAACAAGAGTTAAACCAATACATTCAACATCGATTAAATGTTGCCGATTGTGCTAGACCTTTATTTAATAAAGGTGCCTTAGATAAAATCCATGAATTGTCGCAAGGTATACCTCGATTAACTAATTTACTTTGTCATAGTGCTTTGATGCTTGCGTATAATCAAAATGACAGTGTTGTGAATAAAAAAACAGTTGTTGTAGCGGGTGAGCGTGCGTTAGGGCTAGATTTCACGACCAAATCAGGACGTTTTAATTATAATAATGCTTTAGTTTTGACGGCTTCTTTAAGTGTTGCAGCCTTTATTGCATTAGCCGGTTTTTGGTGGGGGCAAACACAAGTTTCGGTTAAAGTTATTAATGCTTTGCCAAATGAACCTTCCTTGAAAGTTAACAGCACTACACCGGATATAAATATCGAAGAAGCAAGCAACAAAAAATTTGTTGATAAAGTTTCAATGGAATTAGATATTGATTCGGCTGTAGATAAAAATCAAGCGACTCAAGATAGTTTACCTCGAGAAAATACTGATTTTAAATACGGCTTTTATACTGTGCGATCTGGTGATACGTTGTTCAAGCTTTCAGTAAAATATAACGTAAAACTTAACGCATTACGTGAGTGGAATAATATTAAGGAAAAAAATTCTATAGAAATAGGTGACAGACTCTATATTGTTAATCCTAATCTAGGAACACAAAGCTATACGGCTCAAGTTCAGAAAAATAATCAACATGATCAAACTCACATCGTAAGTGGAGAAAAATCGAATAGAACACCTAAAAGTCATACGGATATTAATTATCAAGTCACCCAAGTTGACGGTGTTTCAAGTGATTTATTAGCGCGTTTTCAAGACGCTATTGATGAGACCGAAGCTGAAAACCCATCAAGAAATAATACCCAAAGAGATTTTTATAGCAAAGAGGAACAATCAGAAATTAATGCTAACGATAGTAATTATTCAAACTTTAATAACGATACAACAGACATTAAACCTCTAACCCAGATGCCACAAACAATACAAGATGCATTACCAAGCTTACAGTTTGAACAGCATATATATTCCTCTGATGGACAAGGCTGGGTCACTGTAAACGGACGTGATCGCTATGAAGGTGATTATATTAATGATGAGTTGAGGGTTTATAAAATATTACCTCAAAAAGTTATTATGTCTTTTCGAGGTGAAAATTTTTCCCTACCTGCACTAACCAATTGGTAGTAAGACTAACGTAAATAAGCGTTAAAATGGTGTTATTGGCAAGTTTATTATCGAGAGTTCAGGTTATTTAATAACAGAACAATGCTAACTGCACGACATAACCCTATGTGAATCATAAAAAAGCCTCGATAAGTGATTACTTATCGAGGCTTTTTATTTATCTTTGTCGTTTAAATTTTACCGGTTAGGCTTATTGCCAAACTGGCATTTTAGCTTCAAACGCTTTAATGGTATCTAGCTTGTCTAAAGTCCAACCGACACTATCAACACCATTTTCTAAGCTGTATTGCTGAAATTCACTTAAGCTGAAGTTAAATGATAAATCCCCACAAGTTACTACATTGTTAGGTAAATCAACTTTTAAGGTCAACAAGGCTTCTGCAGAAAGTTTAAATAACTGTTCTACTTCTTCATCGTTAAGTTTCACCGGTAAAATACCAATGTTAATACAGTTACCGTAAAAAATATCGGCAAAGCTTGGTGCAACAACAACTTTGAAACCAAACTCTTCTATAGCCCAAGGCGCATGTTCTCGACTAGAGCCACAGCCAAAATTTTCACGGGTTAATAAGATGCTTGCACCTTTATATTCTGGCTTGTTCATTGCAAAGTCAGGGTTAACTTGTGTGCCTTCATGATCTAAATATCTTCTTTCATGAAATAAGTGCACACCAAAACCAACACGTTCAGTTTTTTGTAAAAACTGTTTTGGAATGATTTGATCGGTATCAACGTTAGCGATATCTAATGGCACAACCAAGCCAGTATGAGTAGTAAATTTTTCCATTTGTCTTCCTAAAATATTTTAAGTAGCGATTTCTTGAAGCTATCTGATGCAATTAAAAGGAAAAAGCACGGCGTTGACGCTAGTCAATAAGTACTTTTGACATATTAATTGCTTTAAATAGCAAAAAGACAATTGTTACGCATTTAAATCAACGAAGTGACCTGTTAATGCAGCTGCTGCTGCCATTTCAGGGCTAACTAAGTGAGTACGACTGCCACGACCTTGGCGACCTTCAAAATTACGGTTACTTGTTGATGCACAACGATCGCCAGCTTCAAGTACATCGTCATTCATACCTAAACACATAGAACAACCGGGTAAACGCCACTCAAAACCTGCAGCAGTAAATATCTTATCTAATCCTTCGTTTTCAGCTTGTTCTTTAACTCGGTAAGAGCCAGGTACGATAATTGCGTCAACAGTATCTACTACTTTTTGACCTTCATAACGTTCAACAATGCCAGCGGCAGCGCGTAAATCTTCAATACGTGAGTTAGTACAAGAACCAATAAATACTTTATTTACCGTTATATCAGTCATTTTTGTACCAGCGGCTAAATCCATATATACAAGTGCTTGTTTACAAGATTCTTTCTCTACTGGGTCACTAAAGTCGTCAGGTGAAGGTACACTACCGTCTACGCTGATCACTTGCCCTGGAGTAGTACCCCAAGTAACTTGTGCTTTAATTTCTTTTGCATCAAGTACTAATACTGAATCAAATTTAGCACCGTCATCAGTCTTTAAGTTTTTCCAATCGGCAACAGCTTGTTCAAATACATCACCTTTAGGTGCGTACTCTTTGCCTTCAACGTAATCAAAGGTAGTTTGGTCAGGAGCGACTAAACCGGCTTTAGCGCCAAATTCAATACTCATGTTACATACTGTCATGCGCTCTTCCATACTTAGCGCTTCAATTGCTGCACCACAGTATTCAACTACATAACCCGTTGCACCGGCACTACCGGTTTTACCGATAATCGCTAAGATAATATCTTTAGCACTAATACCTGGGCTAACTTTACCGTTAACTTCAATTTTCATGGTTTTAGCTTTGTTTTGACGTAACGTCTGCGTAGCAAAAACATGCTCAACCTCAGACGTACCAATACCAAACGCTAATGCACCAAAAGCACCGTGTGTTGCGGTATGTGAGTCACCACAAACAATGATAGTACCCGGTAATGTTAAACCTAACTCAGGTCCCATTACATGAGCAATACCTTGGTTTTTGTGACCCATACCAAAAAGCTGGATACCAAACTCTTTACAGTTTTTCTCTAGCGCACGTAATTGATTCGCTGCACCTTCGCCAGCAGCATCAATTTTAATTGAACGCGTTGAAATATTGTGATCCATCGTCGCAATAGTACGTTCAGGATGACGTACAGGGCGGTTATGAAAACGCAAATTTGAAAACGCTTGAGGCGATGTCACTTCATGAATTAAATGACGATCAACGTAAAGTAATGGTGTTTGCCCTTTAATGTCTTCAACTAAATGGGTTTGCCATAATTTTTCATACATGGTTTGTGCAGTAGCAGTTGTCATTTTATGCGCTCTCAATTTGTTTACAAATATAATCACCCACTTCAGCGGTTGATTTAGCATTTTTTCGTTCGTTAGCAGGTAATAAATCACCTGTTAAAATACCGTTGTCAAGCGCGCTTGATACGGCATCTTCAATGGCTTTAGCAGCAGCATCTTGATTTAAACTGTAACGGAGCATTAACGCTGCAGACAATATTTGAGCAATAGGATTAGCAATACCCATGCCTGCAATATCTGGCGCGCTGCCACCGGCAGGCTCGTACATACCAAAACCTTGTGCATTTAAACTTGCTGAAGGTAATAAGCCCATTGAGCCAGTAATCATGGCACAAATGTCTGACAATATATCGCCAAACAAGTTAGGACAAAGCATTACGTCAAACTGGTTAGGATCACGTACTAATTGCATTGCCGCGTTATCTACGTACAAGTGCTCTAGTTCTACTTCAGGATAATCTACAGAAACTTCTTCAACAACTTGACGCCATAATTGGCTCGTTGCTAGTACGTTAGCTTTATCAACTGAGGTTACTTTGTTATTACGTTTTTGTGCTGCTTGGAAAGCTAGGTGTGCAATTCGTTTAATTTCACGACGTGAATAAAACATTGAATCAAAACCTGTTTCTTCTTCGCCTTCACCCCTGCGACCTTTTGGCTCGCCAAAGTAGATGTCACCAGTTAATTCACGAATAATTAATACGTCAAAACCTTTTGAAGAAATATCACTACGTAACGTAGAAAGTGATGATAATGCAGGTTGTAAAGTAGCAGGGCGCATATTACAGAATAAATCAAAATGTCCACGAAGACCTAATAAGGCACAACGCTCTGGCTGCTCGGTTGGTGGTAAACTTGCCCACTTAGGGCCGCCAACACTACCAAATAAAATAGCGTCGCTCGCTTCACAACCAGCCATTGTAGAATCAGGTAAAGCATTACCGTGATTATCAATGGCAGCACCACCTATATCAAAATCTTTAGTGTTTATTTCTAAACCAAATTTTGTAGCGATTGTGGCTAATACTTTTTTAGCTTCAACCATGACTTCTGGACCGATACCGTCACCGGCTAAAATTGCTATGTTAGACATTTGTAGTTCTCTTTAAAATTTTGTCACGTGTTAAGTGAATGTGTTAACTGGATTTTTGTATCGGCACTTTGTCGTGAAAATACTCTCTATCCATAAATTATCTTTAATTTATTTTTTTGCTGACTTTAAATCAGCAATAGTCATGGCGCGATGAATGCTATTCAATGCATTTATCAATGCTTGACCAGACGCTTCAATAACATCTGTTTCTAAGCCGTAACCATGAAAATTTCTACCTTGCCAAGTAATCACTAAATCAGCTTGGCCTAAACCGTCTTCACCAGAGCCTTTGTTTGAAATGGTGTAATCACTCACTTCAAAATCAATATCAACTGTTTGTTTAATTGCTTGGTAAAGAGCATCAACAGGGCCGTTACCTGTAGCAGCATGAATCTTGATGTTATCTTGTTCTTCTGACTCATCGCTAGACTTTTCACCTAAGACAAGTTTAATGCTAGCCGTAGCAAAATCACCATCGCCACACTGAACATTTATCTTTTCTAATTGGAAAAAGTCTTTTAAATCTTTTTGCTGTAATTTGAATACCAACGCTTCTAAATCATCATCAAAGACTTGACCTTTTTTGTCTGCTAAGGCTAAGAAATCAGCATATAATTCTTCAATCTCATAATCACTTTCTTTATAACCTAAACTTTCCATGCGATGTCTAATCACATGACGACCACTGCGAGAAGTTAAGTTTAATTTTGTTTTAGCAATACCGACACTTTCAGGTGTCATAATTTCATAAGTATTACTGGCTTTTAACATGCCGTCTTGATGAATACCTGAAGAATGACTGAAAGCGTTGCCGCCAACGATAGCTTTGTTTAATTGCACGGGCATATTACAAACGGTGCTAACTAACTTAGAAACACGGGCAATTTCTTGATGGTTAATATTAGTATTTACACCTAACAACGTTTTACGCGTTTGCATAATCATCGCTACTTCTTCTAATGAACAGTTACCCGCACGTTCACCAATACCATTAATAGTACATTCAATTTGACGAGCACCGGCTTGCACTGCAGCCATCGAGTTGGCAACCGCTAAACCTAAATCGTTATGGCAATGTACAGAGATAATTGCTTGGTCTATATTGGGTACACGATTAAATAAGTTAGTAATGATGCCTTGAAATTCAAACGGTAAGGTATAACCAACCGTATCTGGAATGTTTACGGTAGTAGCGCCTGCTTTAATTGCGCTTTCAACCATACGACATAAGTTATCTATAGGTGTTCGGCCAGCATCTTCACAAGAAAACTCTACGTCATCAGTATATTTACGGGCGTGTTTAACGGCATGAACAGCCATAGCTTCAACATCACTAAATTCTTTTTTCAATTTTTGTTTTACGTGAACATCAGACGTTGATATGAAAGTATGAATTCGAAAATTCTCAGCAACACCTAAAGCTCGGCCGCAGGCATCAATGTCGCCTTCAACAGCGCGAGCTAAACCACAAACGGTAGCATTTTTAATTACGCGAGCAATTTGCTGTACTGATTCAAAGTCACCTGGAGATGAAACAGGAAAACCTACTTCCATTACGTCTACACCTAAGCGTTCTATCGCTAAGGCTATTTGTAGTTTTTCATGTACAGATAAGCTGGCATTTAATGCTTGCTCGCCGTCACGTAAAGTGGTGTCGAAAATTATAACTTGGTCGTTTTTTATTTGTGAGGTGCTCATGCTTAACCTTCCTTTAAATCCTGATGTCTACATTTTAGTTTTACTACTAACTGCGGACATAAAAAAACCCGCGGTAATTAGCGCGGGTCTTAATTTATTTCTACTTTTCAATGATTAAACTTTTGAATAAGCAATAAAACCTAGCCGCGCATGGTGAATGCAAGGAGGAGGTTACTATTAATATACTTATTCGATTTAATCATTTTAATGTTCTTTTAGCGCTAGTGTAATTATACGGAAAAACCCGATAAATATCACTGCTTAAATAAAGGTAATCTATATTCTATTAATAGCGCATTTATCTAAGGAGTGTCAATGGTTAAAGTGTAGTTTAATAGAAATTTAAGTTCGGTATTTAATTTTATTAAGTAAACGATGAAATACATGCGTTATTTTGTATGATTTTTTTGGAATATTATTTTGTGCAAAGGTACCTAACACCTTTCTCGGCGTACGCGATGCGAGCTTGTAAGATGAAGAAAACACTCTTATTTGAGCTAGTTTCATTCGTCTTAACCAACTGTCTATAGGGAAGTTATAACCAAGTTTTTCAACTCTAGTAAGAATGCCATCAGCATAAAAAGGGGTAATCCCGTACATATGTAAACCGAAGTTCCAGCGGGTAATCCTATAAGGTGAAGTGGAGGCGCTTCTTTTCATATGTTCAGTAAATGAAATAAGTCCGTAATCTCTAATATCTTCCATTATTTGGGGAAGTTTTTCTATTAAATCAGGATAAACAAGCGCATTATCTTCAAAGATTAAACAAGGTACATTTTGTTCTATTACTTTTCCCCAAGCCCTTGCATGAATTCGCCAAGCACCCATTTCACCTAAACTTAAGGTTCTGGAGGAGAACTTCAATTGTCTTTCTGAATATTTATTATTATATTCCTTTAACAACTCTTCAGGCTCTGAATGTATTAACTCATATTCGATACCTTCTAATTGTTTCTCCATGCGAGCGAGTCTGACTTCATCTCCAACCGTTAATACATATACTTTCATTGACTTATACTCTATAAATAAGGCGTTTATTGTTTACTTTATTTGACTTTAGTAATTACCAAACACATACCTGTTTTAAACGTTTCTTACTGCCTTTCAAGTACTTTCGTGTTTGTCCTAACCCCATCATGTCATCAAAAACTGAACCAACATCAAGGTAAGTATTATTTGGATATTTCTTGTTTAATTGGAATATAAGCATGTTACTAAGCACACCAGCACAAAATATAAAGACTTGATTTTCGGTGTTGTTTTTTTCAATATGCTCGCTAAGCTCAGCTAACATACTGTCGTAGTTTTGGCTCCAAGCATTTGCGCCAACCCTAAAGTTATTATTCACAACAAAAGGTAACCCTGTAAAGTCAGCTTTTTCATGACAAACCATATTGATTGTTTTGTCTTTCAAAGCATCAATGGTACTTGATAAGAATTCAGGGTAATTAGAGTTTACAAAAAGATTAGCCCAAGTGAGTTGTGCTTCATTTTGTGCTGATTGATTACGTAAATTATCACAATGACTATCACCCACACAACATCTACATGGCAGCCCTACAAAGTATGAGTCTGATTTATGTAATAATGATTGTTCTAATATTTGACGATAGTATTCATCTTTTTCATTGTCAGGACTATATTTGTGTTCACCGTTACATTTAGTCGATAAATCAATGGCTTTACCATTAATTACTTCCAATTCACCGTCGCCAAAGCGTACCAGTGCAAAGTTTTCATTATTTTGTATTTTTCGATTGAATATTTCTAATTCATAGGTAAAGTTTTTTTCTTTAGGTAAAGAGAAGTCGCTATGGGCTTTAACAACTTTCCAACCATTTTTAGTATGGCTATTAACAATTTCACTACGGGTATTTTTATGATCTTTTGTTTTGTAAGTTGCTACATTCAGGCGACCTACAATTTTGCCAAAGTCAGGGCGACAGCTCCAAAGTGATTGATCATTTTCGGGGTGTGGGGGTACTAATGTTTTAATGCCACCGTGTTTCAATGCCATATAACTTAAGTGAATATCTTCACCGTTATCCCATGAAACAGGTTCTTCACGCCACATATAATTTACATGAGCTTTATCCATGAACCATGCATGCCCTACTAGATCAACTTGAACAGTAGTATTGTAATGGTTACCGTTCCAGCCTGCTTTATGTTTACTTGAATAACCACCTTCTGTAGGTAATAAAACACCAGAGCCACCTAATATTCCATCATGCCCCGACTCTATCGATTTCAAGCAATTCTCAAACCAACGTGGTTGAGGTAATATATCGTCATCAAAAAATGCCACATACTTAGTACGAACTAAATTAGCTAGGGCAAAACGTCCCCAAAAAAGAAAGTTACTGTTAGAGGCTATTACGCGGTCTGCTAGTTTTGACATATCGCGTAACTCTACATCACTGCGGTTTGACCACACCCAAATCTCAGTTGGCGGAACTGTTTGGGCACGGAGAGCTTCAATTTGTTGTTCAAGGTATTCCGAACGTTTATAGGCGGTAAGTATTACTGTGATCCCATCAGCACTCGGAGAAGGCATCGGGCTAGCATCGCGGTTAAACTTTACCGTATCTGGAGCTGCTGCTATCTTTTGTTTGATATAGCCAGAAAATTTTATGCGCCAAAATCCAACGATTCGAGTATTCACCCACCATTTTATTTTTTGCGTTATCGTTTTTTTTTGTTTAAAAGACATAGAAAGTATCCAATAAAAGTCTCGAGCTAGCTTTATAACTAGTCATTTTATGTTTGTTATTTAGTTATTTAGTTATTTAGTTATTTACATAAGGCATCTAAAATTTTAAGACAAGCATTACCG
>Ga0308012_10001723_pt1 | contig 11429 bp, 5 predicted proteins | sample Neamet179_FD_203133 | JGI IMG/M metagenome (GOLD analysis project Ga0308012, IMG submission 203133) | Marine microbial communities from water near the shore, Antarctic Ocean - #179 | ecosystem: Environmental > Aquatic > Marine > Unclassified | place: Southern Ocean | collected 2014-07-25 | reverse complement strand
TTACCATTCTCTACAATCAATGCCTTGCCTAAAGACGTTTCTAATTCCAGCTGAATTCTGCATCTTCAAGTGGAGCGGGTATATAACTCATCATTAATGACTATTTTAATATTTATTCAATTTTTCCAAGACTATTGCGGTAAAAAGCCCGATAATTAGCGATATTAAGATAAATCAGCTGATTGACAGAAAATTGTTATTGGCCGAAATAACACTTACCTGAAACAAGAATGGAAATATTCAATGGAAATCAAAGTTAATTTTCTCGACAACCTAAGACTTGAAGCCAAGTTTGACGATTTTAGTGTCATCGCTGATCAACCTATTCGTTATAAAGGTGATGGCTCTGCTCCGGGACCGTTTGATTATTTCTTAGCGTCGTCGGCACTTTGTGCTGCATACTTCGTTAAGGTTTATTGTAATGCCCGCGATATCCCTACTGACAATATTAGATTATCTCAAAATAACATTGTTGACCCTGAAGATAGATATAACCAAGTTTTTCAAATTCAGGTCGAACTTCCTGAAAGTATTTCTGAAAAAGACAAAAAAGGCATCATAAGATCGATTGACCGTTGTACTGTCAAAAAGGTCATCCAATCAGGCCCTGATTTTGTTGTTGAAACGGTTGATAATCTAGAAGAAGATGCTCAGGCAATGCTAATGCAACAGCCTGAAGATGGTGTTAGTACCTATATTTTAGGTAAAGATTTACCCCTTGAAAAAACGATTGCCAACATGACCGAGCTATTGGCAGACCTTGGTATGAAAATAGAAATATCTTCATGGCGTAATATTATTCCTAATGTTTGGTCTCTTCATATCCGTGATGCAGCATCACCAATGTGTTTTACCAACGGTAAAGGATCAACCAAAGAAAGTGCACTTTGTTCTGCTCTTGGTGAGTTTATTGAACGTCTTAACTGTAACTTCTTTTATAACGACCAATTTTTCGGTACTGATATTGCTAACAGTGATTTTGTTCATTACCCTAATGAAAAATGGTTTACCCCAGGCGAAAATGATGAGCTACCGAGCGACATTCTAGATGAGTATTGTTTAGGTATTTACAACCCTGATGATGAACTGCGAGGATCAAACCTCATAGATACTAACTCAGGTAGGCGTGACCGTGGTATTTGTTCAATTCCTTATGTGCGTAATTCAGATGGTGAAACGGTTTACTTTCCTTCAAATTTGATTGAAAACTTATTTTTAAGTAATGGCATGAGTGCAGGTAATAACTTACCCGAAGCTCAAGTACAATGCTTGTCAGAAATCTTTGAGCGAGCAGTTAAAAAACAAATTATCGCTGAAGAAATTGTATTACCTGATGTACCTAAAGAGGTAATCGCGAAATACCCAAGTATTTTAGCGGGCATTGAAGGATTAGAAGCGCAAGGTTTTCCTGTTGTAGTTAAAGATGCCTCATTAGGTGGTCAATTCCCTGTAATGTGCGTTACTTTGATGAACCCTAAAACAGGTGGTGTATTTGCATCTTTTGGCGCGCACCCAAGTTTTGAAGTAGCACTTGAACGTAGTTTAACTGAATTACTACAAGGTCGTAGTTTTGAAGGGTTAAATGACGTACCCAAGCCAACATTTAATAGTATGGCAGTGACCGAACCTGAGAACTTTGTTGATCACTTTATTGACTCGACAGGTGTGGTTTCGTGGCGCTTCTTTAGTGCAAAACACGATTATGAATTTGTCGAATGGGATTTTTCTGGTACTAATGAAGAAGAAAATGCTGGCTTAATGAGTATTTTAAAAGACTTAGGTAAAGAAGTGTATATTGCCGAGTTTAATCAATTAGGCGCTACAGCCTGTCGTATTTTGGTACCAGACTATTCAGAAGTATATCCTGTTGAAGACCTTATTTGGGACAACACTAATAAGTCACTTGATTACCGTGAAGACATCTTAAACCTGCATATTTTATCGGAAGATCAATTAGTCGCTTTAGCTGAGCGTTTAGAAGACAGCCAGCAAGATAACTACATTGATATTAAAACGTTAATTGGCATTGAGTTTGATGAAAATACTGTTTGGGGCCAATTAACAATTCTTGAATTAAAAATCCTTATCTATCTAGCCCTTGGTGCACTAGAAGACGCTATTGAGTTAGTCGGTGAGTTTTTACAATACAACGATAACACGGTTGAGCGAGGCCTATTTTACCAAGCGGTTCATGCTGTACTTGAAGTCACTATTGACGAAGAAATGGAACTTGAAGACTACATGGGTAACTTCAACAGAATGTTTGGTGAAGAGAATATGAAAGAAGTTGTTGGATCGGTATTTGGTGAAGTACGCTTTTTGGGTTTAACACCAACGAGCATGAACCTTGAAGGTTTAGATAAGCACCATAGATTGATTGAAAGCTACAAAAAATTGCATCAAGCGCGCGCACTTGCAGCTAAAAAGTAGCGTTTGTAAATAGCTAATACCATTTGTATTAATTAAGGTTACAGAATTCAGTGAGGATAAATTTTCAAGAACAAGGCGCTTGATTGAGTAATAGCGAGCTATTGGGATTGAAAGCAACGCTGTTATTGGATATTTAGACCGCTTGAAAATGATCACTTAATTAGTGCAATTGGTATAACTATTTGCTAGGAAATAATGTAGTTAACAATACCCTCTAACCTAGAGGAACTCTTGTATAGATAAAATTTAAAAGCCAATATTTATAATGAATATTGGCTTTTTTTTTTGTAATAAATGCTAAACCAACATGATGTTATTAAAATTTTGGACTGCTGTAAAATAATTTAAACCATCACCTGCACATCATTTAAAGCAATTTATAAAGTATCGCCACTTAGATCATATAGCTTGTTCTAGGTCATGTTTTACTTGAAAAAAACATGCTATTAATCATGTAACTAAAGATTTTACGTGTAATACCAATCAAATTAATTTTGCGATCTTTTTGTGCGAAGTAAAAATAAATCAGGACGAGGCACTCGATTGAACAATAGTCTGTGTGTGATTGAGAGTAACGCAGATATGAATTATTTTAACCCACAGAAGTGGGAAGTAATTTAATATACTGGATCTTATTTTATTAGGCATTTAGTGCTGTAATCACGGGGTCAGAAGGTAGGGAAGGCATTGATAACTTCGGTCATATAAAACTTGATTGGCTCCGACAATATCGTCCTTTAAAGCAGAAATACCTCGGCATGATATAAGTGCTCTCGTTATGTTTTTCTTGAACCATATGAAATAGAAGAATTTTTTTAATCATGGATATATTATTTAATAGAAACGGCGGTGTGCGGTATGCCCATTGATTTTCACATTACCGGTGGTGAAGTTCACAGCAGTTAGGTTGATTACAATACAATAACCTTGTTGTTATTGTGGTTATTCCGTGATATTACTGTTGTTGTCATTTTGACAATAACAGTGAAAACTAACGGGGAATATAAGAATATGCTTAATAAAAATAATAATATGTTTAATAAAAACCTTGTCTCAAAAGCTATCATAGTTGCTTTAGGCTCAATGGTTATAAGCATGAATAGCTACGCTGCAGAAGTTACAGAAGAAGAAGCAACAGAAGTGATAGTTGTAACGGGTATGCTTTCAAGTATTAGAGAAGCAACTCGCATTAAGCGCGATAGCTCTGGTGTTGTTGACGCTATAGCGGCAGAAGATATTGGTAAATTTCCAGATACAAATTTAGCTGAATCTCTACAGCGGATTACCGGCGTTTCAATTGATAGAAGTGGCGGTGAAGGTCAACAAGTTAGTGTTAGGGGGATGGGGCCAAGTTTTAATTCTGTTTTATTGAATGGCCGTCAAATGCCGAACAGTGGTCAAGGCCGTGCATTCAATTTTAATGATATTGCCGCTGAAATGGTGCGTGGTGTTGAAGTTTATAAAACCCCTTCAGCTGCTATGCAGTCAGGCGGTATTGGCGCGACCATTAATATTAAAACAGCTAAACCACTCGACATTGGCGATAAAATGGCAGGTACACTAAAATTTGCAAGTGATGTAGATGCAGGTAGTGTAACACCCCAAGCTTCAGCTTTATTTAGTACTGTTATTAACGATAATTTTGGTATTTTAGCTGCTGGTTCGTACTCTAAACGTGATTCCGTTGAAGATCAGGTACGAGTGACTAAGTGGTTAGTCGATCCTGAAGTACCAAATATCGATCAGTCAGCAAACACGAAAGATCATTATTTTGTACCGCAACAAGCAGCATATGCTCAGCGTGAAGATACGCGTACTCGCATTAATGGTAATTTGGGTTTTCAATATGCTCCTACTGACAATTTTATTGCAAGTGTAGATTTGCAGTATTCAGATTTTGAAATAGCACGTAAGGCTGAAGAGGTAGCCACATGGTTCTCTCCAAATGGTGCTCAATCAATGGTTACGGATACAACGGGAACTGTAATAGAGTATGACCAAGGTATGTCTGCGGTTGATTTCTTTACTTCACGCCCAGTATGGAGAACGGTTAATCAATCTGCAGCCTTAAATTTAGATTGGGATATTTCAGACTATTCAAATTTAGTCTTTGAACACAGTGAAGCCACAGCAAAGTTTAACCCTGATGGTGAATACGGTGGCGATCAAACAGATGTTCAAATTGATACACAGTGGGGCTTTAAAGTTGCAGGAGATTTAGCATTTCCAACCTTTAATACTGATGATTACTCCACTGATGCTGCAGCTAAGCTACGTACTTGGGTAAACGAAATATATGCCAATAGTAATACGGATGATATTTCTCAAACACGTTTAGATTACAGCTACGATGCTGATGATTCGGTTAGTCTTTCTGCTGGCGTTATGTATACAGATCAAACTAAAGATATAACTTTTTCTGATAATTCAGATGATGGCGGTGCTACTTGGTCTGATTTTGCATGGGGCTCTTATGGTTCTAGGGATGTTGCAGATGAAGATTATACTTGGAATAGTTTACCAAGTGACTTCATGTCTGACTATAGTGGTAGCGAGGCTTTTGCAGCACAGAACCCAGGTATTTTCTCTTTCGACCCGATACTTACTCGAGCTCATTGGCTAGCTGATGTGAATGAAGATGCCAACTACTTTGCTCCTGCAGAAAGAGCTTCTTCTTACAACATTAATGAAGAAACCATTGCGGCATATGTTGAAGTGACCAATGAATCAGACATAGCAGGTAAACCTTTAACTGTTGTTGCGGGCGTTCGTTATGAACATACATCGATTGACTCTACGGGTAATGAAGGAACATTAATTTCGTTAACTTATGTTGATGGCACTGAAAATATGGGTAAAACGTTTGATGACGTCACTAGTTATAGTGAGCAAGCAGATTACAGTGTGTTACTGCCAAATTTAGCCATTAAACTTGAAGCAACAGATGATGTTGTTGTGCGCTTTGCCGCTTCTCGAACGTTATCGAGACCATCTTTAGCAAGTATGACATCTGTTCGTAGTATTGATACTACTCGACCTGGTGGCTTATTATTTGGTAAAGCAGGTAACCCCGGTTTAAAACCTTACCTTTCAGACAATGTTGATTTATCGACAGAATGGTATATTAATGATTTTGATTATATTTCAGCAACCTTATTTGTTAAGAATGTGAGTAACTTTGTCGTTGACGGTGTTATGAATGAAACAATTAACGGTGTAACGGATCCTTCAACTTTACCTAATCCCGTTGCTGGAGATACCGGTGGCGATATTGCTGATTTTCAAATCACTCGTCCAGTAAATGGTGATGATGCCCAAATTCATGGTTATGAACTTGCCGCACAACATGCCTTTGGTGAATCTGGTTTTGGTGCAATGGCTAATGCCACTTTTGTTTTTACCGATACAGAGTTTGATATTGATAATGTGACACAAACCTTTGCGATAACTGGTTTAAGTCATTCAGCGAATCTTATTGGTTATTTTGAAAAAAATGGTTTTCAAGCGCGTATAGCCTACAACTGGCGCGATGAATTTTTACAACGTTTTGGTCAAACAAGTCAAGTAACTACAGAGCCTACAATTGTAGATGCCTATGGACAGATTGATATTTCTGCAAGTTATGACATAACTGAGAATATGAGTGTTTTTGTTGAAGGAATTAATATTACCGATGAAGGTGCTCGTTCACATGGACGTTATGCTACCCAGTTAGTAGAAGCGACTAGAGCAGGTGCAAGATATGCACTAGGCATACGTGCTAGCTTTTAAATAATGCTTGTCCCGTCATAGAATACGTTGACGGTTTTAATCAAAGGCCAGTGGCTTCAGCACCTGGCCTTTTTTTGTACTTTATTTGGTGTTTTCATTAATACCACTTTTATTAAATTACCGCCCATTGGTGCGGGATAAAATAATTTATATCTGCGTTGCTCCCAATCCCACTAGTCAGCTATTGCTCAATCGAGCGCCTTGTCCTGATTTATTCTGCTCATCCATAATCATCATGCGAGTGTGGTATTTAATGAAAATACAAATGGGCTACTCAGGCGCTACTCTCCAAAAGGACTGACTTTATGGCGTTGAGCGAAACAGAAATCGAGGCGGAATTTTATACACTAAACCACCGACCAAGAAAAACACTTTATGAATTATTTACAAGGCAGTCAGAAAACTATTGGCTGCATAACGATTGCACTTATTACTTGAATTCAAGCGAATATAAACACTAATTTACTGGAGTAATAATAACGTCAGGGTGATTTTTTTTGTTAAACTCATTTATTGCTTTTCGTTGGTTACTAGTCTGACATAAGCTGCATTTCTATAGGGGATTGCTGTTTCTTTACCCTTTATAAAACTTATGGTCATTGCTCCTTGTCCAACAAAACGATATCCCCCCTCTAATGAAATACGGTTATCAGCAGTCCAATAGACACCACGTTTTGTGTAAAGAAAAAAGTCAGTGTTGATAACGGGTTCACCCACCGGAGGGCTATCATTAATTAACGTGATGAGTTCTTTAGCGGTAGGTAATCTCCATTTTGTTAGACCACACATTTTTTCTTGTCTAGTAAGTCGAATTAAGTCTTGGGTATCACAACGAATATTGTCAAAATTACAATCGCCTCTATTTTCAACACCTAGTCCTTCTCCGTCAGACCATGAGTAAGTCCAATTTGCATCGTGAATACCTTCATTGATGTCTTTGTTTTCCCAAATCAAACCTGTGTTTTTATCTAAGATACAAGACCAAGGACCTGACCAATTAGCAACAGGGGCTCCTGTAGTATCGAGTTTCACCCAACGACTTATAGTCTCCTCAGGTTTGATATTATTTTTCTGGTATGCGGCTATTATTATGAAAATAATAAACATAATTAATACAAAAGTCCGAATAATCATCGCTATACTTTACCTAAATATTACTTAAATTTTAATTGAAGCGGCCTAACATGACGGGTATGGGCGGTTTGACTATGATCAAAAGCTGCAAACCAAAGACAAACATTTTCTTGTAGCGGAATGTCGTATTCAGAGGTAGTAACTAACTTACGACTAAGCTCAAGAGACCATTGGCCATCGTGCCATCGTGCGAATGCCCTTACATCGGCACGATCACCCTCAAACCTATTTGAACGATAAAGAACTGATGACAATGTAGTACCAAGAGCAAAAGTATCGTGTTCAGCGCTATACGGTTTTGTATCATCCCAGGGTAAGACGGAAAATAATTTATCATCAACTACCTTATTTTTCATAATTTGCATTTCCGAGGTATCTTTAGGAATGCGTTTAGGGACAACACCATTGGGTTTATACCACTGCCAATTCATGACATATGCACCAGATTCCTTGGCGTCTTTTTGATAACCGGCTGTATAACGACGGTTACCATCAAGAACCTTGGCGGGTTCTCCAATAAAATTATCATCCATTAAAATCATGTTATTTGTACGAACTGCTTTCCATTGCCATAAATCAACAATATTTTGCTTTCTGTTAGCTTGATCAGAACTATTTTTATCTGAGGTGTAGTGATAGCCCTTACCATGCCAATTAGCGGGTTTGTCTGCTAAAGGCTTAGGTCCTAAATGTGCTGTACCAGCTGCAGCAAAATCGCAGTTATTTGAAATAATAACGGCAAACTTATCTTCGTAGTATATTTTTTCATCAAAGTTATAAAAGCCATTTTCGAGCACTTGCCAGCCTTTTGTCGTTTTATGTAGAGGAAGGTGGTTCATGCTTTGACTTGTATCGTCCCAACTAATACTAAAAAATGCCTCTATTTTATTTTGAACCACTCTAACCCGGACATCGGTACTACCATTGTTAAAATTTTCGCCTCCAAAGGTATGAACAACTTGAGGCTTGATCCCTGCCCAAATTTTTTCATTCGCATAGCCGTCAATCTTTATGTATTCAGAGATATCAATCGGATGGACTATCAATGGTTGCGGTGCTTTCTTAGCTAGATAAAAAAATAGAACCAAACCGAGCATTATGCTACCGAGCATAAAAATGAGATTAGCTTTATCTGCTTTATCTGATGTAATAAATATGGAAAAAAAGACTTTATTACCATATTGCACAAAGTAACTCCCCGCGTGTAATGGTATATATACCAACAAAATAACAGCAGAAAAATAGTGACTATTAAGTGAAAAATCACTAGGAAATATCCCAAGATAAAGACAACCACCACTCAATAACAATACCCCCAAACAGGTATGGCCCAATAAGATAATAAATTTATGGTATCGGTTTTGTCTTTTTACATGTTTTTCTTGTTGTAAAATGCGTCGGGCATATAAGCGATAAAAAATATAAACTAAAGATAAGGTGAATAAGCTTACTCCAAGCGTAAAATGCAGTGAATGTAAACTTCCTTGAGGGAGAAAGGCAGAGAAAATCATAACTTCTGGCCGGTGGACCGCTGCTATACGTAGACCAGTAAGCAAATTAGCAATGACTATAATAATCAATGCGGTGTGCATAAACATCCAAGAAAGACTTAATCTCATTTGTTATTATCTTCTATTTTTAGTGGTTTTTTTCGATGGTTTTATACTTAAATAATCAACCTTACTTTTAATAATGTGGCCTATTAAACAAGTTATTAGGCGGTGCAAATGAATGCACCGCCATTTTTATTTATATATATAACCGTTACCATTCAAGCGCTCTGAAACATGAATCTTGAATGGTAACGGGTGTAGACTTTAACCTAAATTATACGTTTACTTTACGTTTCACTCTTCGAATAAAAAGACCTAAAAAAGCAAATAAAGGCAGATAATACATTGAACCACCGCCGCTTTTCTTCGTTTCTGTAGCTTCAGGTGTATCAGCCTTTGGAACCTCTAGTACTGGAGTCTCATCTTCTAGTACTGGAGTTTCATCTTCTAGTACTGGAGTCTCATCCTCTGGTACTGGAGTGGTCTCAGTACAGGCACTACTATCAAAAGTTAAATTTAATTTAACTGCCATACCTTGCTCTCGATCCTCGACATCTAGGCCATCACCTGTCCCTGTACTCATAATAACAATGCCATTATTATTATCACTACTTTGGATCCAATTCTTAACAATATTAAGACCATCAGTTGAGAAGGTTACGGTACGACTACCTTGTGATGAAGGGTTAAATTCCCCCATTGAGGTACCCTCACCAGTCAATGAACTCCAAGTAACTTCGTCTTCAACCCAAGCGGTTACATTACTAAAGATTTCATAAGTACCCTCTGAAGAATTAAAAATTTTCATTTCAATATTGGCCGCAGTTGGCACATTACAGTTTTCAACAGCGCTTAAGTCCCATGCCAATAATATATTTGTAGCACCAAAATTTGTGTCTTGGCCGTCTGCTACTAATTGATCATCAGCGGCATTGAAGTTTTGATCAAGAAGTTTTTCTGAAATAAAGGTATCGGCAACAGCGTTTAATACCAAGTCAGGTTTTGGCAACTCTGGCGTAGGACCTGATCCCGGATCAGGGTCTACAGCATGAGTCAATATAGAAAGTTGATCTTCGCTACGTGTTAAGATAATAATATTGCCAATATCGTTCGAACTCCACCAGTCTACGCCAGTAGGTAATATCGTTGCATCATTGGCTCGTTCTTCTGCACTTATCGTAGTGACCTTTTCACTTGCGCCTGAGTCAAATTGAGCTGTCCGCATTTCGACCTTATCTGGACTTACTGTCAAAATTTTAAATTGCTGAATATTTTCACTTTCCAGTGTCCATGCGTAGTCTTTATCAGCTGAACGAGCAGGAGCGCCCCAACTTCCTTCTCCCGCAAAAACGGTACCTCCGGTTGTGGTGACTTGAAATGTATTCCCTACAGGTATAACAGGTTGGGTAACTTTACTTAAATGAGTGTCTGATTCAATGACTAAATTAATCTTATGATCATAAAATTCCTCGGCCCACCAAGTGAAGAGTATAGGATTCTCAGATTTGGAATTTGTATGGGGAAATATAGGCTTATGGTACTGCGCAAAACGCCAACTTACGTTATCGCTGTTAGCATTTAAATCGCTGGCTAACCAATTTTTTTGTTCTGTAGCTTGTGTCGACCAACCACTATTTTTATATTCAGAATTGAGGGTATAAATACGTAATAAAGGCGATATATCAAAAGCACCATAGGTGTCGTCGTCAGTACATACTCCATCTGCATTGTAATCAACGCCAAAAACCTTACACAAGGTGCTATATTCGGTATTTTCATGGTTGCCAAAGGTAGGCACTAGCGGATAAATGCGCTTATAGGCAACACCATCAATGGTATCATTAGAGAATGTAAGTCGCCAATCCTTCAAGAACTCTTTCATTTGACTAGCATTATTGGCAGAGGTAAAGTCTCCCCCGTGCATAATAAATAAAGGACGTATTTTGGCTAGTAACTTATTACCTAGTTTACGCGTTGACCAACCAGTACGGGTATCGCCACCTGCAAGCATAACAAAAGCGGAATTGTCAGTCGGTGCCGTTTTAAACCATAGACGATCACCACAAGAATCTCCTTCACAAACACGGTAATACACCGCTGAATTTTCTTTTAGCTCGGTAAGTCGAACAAAGGAGCTGTTAAATTTAGTGCCATCAAAATTTTGGCTATTGCTTACCGCTTGCTCTGACCAAGTGCTTTCATCGGTTGAATAACCGTATTTCACTGATGCTACTTCACTGGAATTGCTTTGGCTAAAGCCAATGACGGCTTGATGAGCGGGGTCTGCATCCCAAACAAGACGATGATAATCAATGTCTGCAGATGCAGTACATGAAGCCATAACGAGTGCAAGCACAGACATTTTAGCAGAGAATATTTTTGTTTTTAACATGATTAATTTTCCTTTATTTATTATCATTTTTATTAATTATCGAGATATCGTCGATAATTTTACCGGAAATGTTAGCGCTAACACCCTACATTAAAGCTCAGTTGTAGTCAACATTTAGGTAAACCGGGGGATTTTATTCAGAGAGTTGA
>Ga0308012_10001722_pt1 | contig 11429 bp, 11 predicted proteins | sample Neamet179_FD_203133 | JGI IMG/M metagenome (GOLD analysis project Ga0308012, IMG submission 203133) | Marine microbial communities from water near the shore, Antarctic Ocean - #179 | ecosystem: Environmental > Aquatic > Marine > Unclassified | place: Southern Ocean | collected 2014-07-25 | reverse complement strand
GCATTCGCAGAAACTGATTGTGGTGCACTTGCAGATACTGGACGCACTGTCGTCGAGTTCAATCTAACTGGTGAAAGTGTCGAACTTCCAATTATGGGAGGAAAAACCTACAACGCAATGACCTTTAATGGACAAGTCCCAGGACCAACATTAAGAGTTACACAAGGTGACGTTGTACAAATGACACTATCTATTCCAGCAGATGAAGTTACTGGTCACGGTAACGACATGCACGCATCACAAATGTCAGCAACATACTTTGATTCTGTTAACCCAGGAGAGACAAGTCAATATTGCTACATTGCTGAATCAGCTGGTGTTTTCAAATACCACTGTTCTGGTGTTCACTTAGCAGGTATGGATCAACACGTTCTTTCCGGCATGTACGGAATTGCAATCGTTGACCCAGCTAACGGATACAAGAAATTAATGGTAGAGAAAACTAGCGGCAGCGGTGAATTAGACAGACAGTTCTATGATGCAGATGCACTAGAGTTCACACTCCAATACAATCAATTGTACCTTACCGCAGACGGTAATTATGACGCAACAGCAATGTTTGGTCATCAAAACACCGCAACTGTAGTTAACGGAATGCAATTCGGTTATGTACCAAACATGGCACACAACTTACTTGTAAATGGTGATACCAACAAAAATATTTTTGTTGCACAACCATGGAATGGACTTGAACACGAGCAATACCAATCACAACTATTATTTGTTGAAAATGATCAACACGTGAGACTCTTTATTGAAAACCAAGGTAACGAACCAGTTTTCTTCCACATTGTTGGAGAAATATTGGATAGAGTTGTCCAAGGCAATAGAGTACAATCCGCAGCAACTGAAACATGGTTACTCGGTGGCTCACAAAACATGATTGTTGATTTAGTCTTTGACGAACCAGGTGTATACGCAGCAGTAAACCATGATTATGCAGCAATTTACACTGGCGCAGCAACAATCTTTGTTGCAGGTGATCCATTCGGCTTGAACCCAGTTCTAGTCGGAGCTGAGATTATCCCAGCACCAGTTGCATCTTATGCATATGTGTTAGGCAATCCAAGTGATGCCGTTCCTCCAACTGGAGTCAACAGTATTGCCCACCCTGCAATTAACATTCACGGTTTATACACTGATGAAGTAGCTTCTGAAATGAAAGACAATGGTGTAATTCCACTCTGGGAAGTAATTCCTGTAGTAGCTGGAATCCTAGCCGGTCAATAAACTATAATATTTTTTCATTTTTTTAATTTTTTAATGAAATATATGCCGCATTTTATTTCACTGTGTTATGAGTTTTCAAGATTCAGTATTGATTTGTGATGAAGTAGATGCTGTATTAAATAAAATCTTGATAGATAATGGTCTAAAGGTTTCTTATGAGCCTGAAATTACCCCTGAACAAATTTTAGAAAAAATTTCTAATTTTAATATCATTATTGTAAGAAGCAGAACTACAATCACAAAAGAAATGATTGACAAAGCTGATAATTGTAAAATAATTGCACGTGTTGGTGTTGGACTTGATAATGTTGATCAAGTAGCTGCTAAGGCAAAAAATATTCGTGTAATTAATGCCGTAGAAGGTGCAATGAATGCTGTTGCAGAATTAGTTTTAGGTTTCATGTTATCTCTTGCAAGACAAACAGGTAGAGGTGATAGAGCAGTTCGTGATGGTAAATGGCTCAAAAAAGAACTAAAGGGAACTGAACTTCGTGGAAAATATTTGGGAATTATTGGTTTAGGTAATATTGGAAAAAGATTAGCACGACTTGCACGTGCACTTAACATGAATATTATTGGATATGATGTAATGCCAATTGATGAAGAATTTGCAAAGGAAGTTGGTTTAATGAAGGCTGATTTGAATACTCTTTTACAAAGTTCTGATTACATTTCAATTCACGTTCCCCTTTTAGATTCTACTTACCATCTTTTGGATGCACAAAAAATGTCCACGATGAAAAAAACAGCAAAGATAATCAATACATCTAGAGGCGGTGTCGTTGATGAGGATGCATTGTATGAAGCAATTAAGAATGGTACTTTGGGTGGTGCAGCTTTGGATGTATTTGAAAAAGAACCTGCTACTGGAAACAAGTTAGCAGAACTTGATAATGTTATTTTAACTCCTCATATTGGTGCTCAAACGAAAGAGGCTCAATCTTTAGCTGCAAATGTAATTGGTGAAAAGATTATTCAAATTCTTCGTGGCGTAGTTTAGATTTTTTAGTGATTCTTTCTGCCTAAATTTTAAAAATAGACAAAAAAATTGACCTATGCGTGATTAATTATCGTCTCTTTGTTTTTAACACCTTTTTTATGATTAAAATCCATATTGGAGAATAAAAATATGAATAATTTAAAATCTGAACTTGTTGTGTATTCTCCTAATGTAAACTCATTAATGAAAATCTCTCTTGGATTAATCTTCTTTACTATACTTTCTACGGCATTTGTCTATGCTGAAACACTTTCTGTTGATGTTGATGGAACCCCTTTTGATGTTGTATACACTACAACTGGGGTAAATGTCATTGGAATTGAATCTGATACTGAATCCATGTCTTTGATATTTTCTGTTGATGTTACTGACTTAAATGGAAAATTAGATGTTACGTTGGATCGTTCTTTTTTTGATTCAGTTTATGATGATATTGATTATGATTTTTTTATTTTAGCTGATGGCGATGAATCTATTTTTGAAGAAACTGAAACAAAAAACCAAAGTAGAACTTTGAGTATCACTGTACCTTATGGCACTGAAGAGTTAGAAATTATTGGCTCTGTGTTTCATTCTTCTGTTGAAGAGATAATTGTTGAAGAGATAATTGTTGAAGAGATAATTGTTGAAGAGATAATTGTTGAAGAGATAATTGTTGAAGAGATAATTGTTGATGATGTACCTGATAATGAATGTGGTCCTGGAACTATTCTTGAAAATAATATTTGTATTTTAGATCAAAGATGTGGTCCTGGAACTATTTTAGAAGGTGATGCATGCGTTCTTGATTCTACTCCTGTAAAATCTCCATCTACAGGAAATTTCCGAGAACTAATCATGAGTGTTTCAACTGCTTTGGGAATTGCAGGAATAGTCGGTATTATTTTTGCAATAATTTACAGAGTTAACAGAAATAAAAATTAGTTACAGGATAATTCTTTATTCTTCATAATTTGATCTAATTCAAATCCTGACATTTGTACTGTATTTGAATATGGAATTATTCCCATAATTGGAGTTTGAATTGTCACTAATACTATGAATTTGTTAGGATCTACTCTAATTGCACCTCCATCAAACTCATAATCTAATGTCATGAACATGTGTTGAGTTGCTTGAAATTCCTCACTTGAAAAATTTCCATTTTCCACAATCGATGATTTTGGGGCAATAGTTAACGAATTAGTTTCAAATTCACCTATGTTTTTTTCATCATAAAATGATATTATTTTGAATTCTTGAAAACTTGTAGGAAATGGCATTGGATTACAAAATTCTACTGGTCCATTATTTGACATTTCAAAAAATGAAAATTCTTCTACACTATTCCAATTGTATTCTAATTGATTAGCTCCAATAATATTTAATCCTGAATATGCAAATGGGATGATGATGGCAATTATTGCAACAAATGTAATTGCTGAATATTTATTCATATTTCGTTCTCCACTTCTATTGGAAATGAAATAATTTTTTCATCTATTAAATATTGTAAATTTTGAACAAACATTTTATCTGATATTATTCCCATTACCCATCCTTTTCCAATACTCTTAACCCATTCTGGAATATTTAATTTATCTATATTTTTTTCTGTAAATTCAAACGGTACGGTAATTAATTTTTTATCTACAATATTTTGAAATCCACTAATTAACATCCCATCTGTGAATTCTCCATTTATCCATTTTACTACAACTGGCTGCATTGCTTCAGAAATACACATGTTATCTGAATCTATTAAATTAAATTCTGCTGAAGTCTGTATTCCTAAATATTGAACATCAATAAAATATTGTCCTAATGGGAAGATTTCTTTTTCAAATGCATGTAAAGATGGAATAGGATTTAATAATTTCTCTATTGGAATTGGTATGGCACTACTTGATCCACCTGCACCATCTCTAATATGGATAATTGCGGCGTCTCCTGTAATTTCTGAAACCTTGATTGAATAAACTAATTTTTCACAATAGGTGTATGTTGTTTTTTCCATAATTATTGAAATTTCTGGCTCGGCATATGCTGATGTAATAATACCTGTACTTCCGATTAATATCATAAAAAATATAATTTTCCCCAATCTCATGAGTTTCAAATTTCACTTGATCAATAAGAATCTGAAATTTTTTTATCAAGGAATATTTTTTAATAACTTTATTTGATTTGTGCTATCGCGTTTTCTGCGGAAGCAGATCTCTGAGTTGATGACTATGTTCATCACTCAGAGATGTTTTAATTGATTAGAATAATTACTGTTTTTTGTATATATTCTAAAATTCACTGCTAGATTATGAATAAAGACTCTGAAATCAGTTATTAAAGGGGATTTTTTATTCTTGATATGCCTAGTTATCAAGATCAAACATGGATCAGACTCTGGAAAGAAAATGCACCAGAGTTACGTGAACGTGTAATTCGATGGCGTAAACAAAATGCGATTCTTCGTATTGATAGACCAAGTCGAATAGACAGGGCTAGAAGATTAGGCTATAAAGCAAAACAAGGAATTGTTGTTGTTAGAATGAGAGTTGGAACTGGTGGTATGAGAAAACAAAGACCAACCGGTGGTAGAAGACCAAAACATCTTGGTGTTCTTAGAATTAAAGCTGATGATGATATGAAGACTGTTGCAGAAAGAAGAGTTCTTGAGCGTTATCCTAACATGAAACTTTTAGGTTCTTACTATATCTATAAAGATGGAAAACACTATTGGTTTGAAGTTATTTTGGCAGATCCTGATCATCCTAGAATTGCTCAGGATAAAGAATTAAACAAACGAGTACCACGATCTGCATAGATTGAAGTCTGTTATTTTTATTTTAGTCGCATTATTTTTTGTAATTGCACCTGTATCTGGTCAATCACTATCTGATGCAACTGGTCTTATCAATAGACTTGATGTTCAAACTTCTGGCTATACGTTTGAAATAAAATTAACTTCTAATTTTGATCTTACTGATTACAAATTTGATAAGGATGAAAAACAAATTATTCTTTATTTTGATAGTGCATTGGAAAATAACTTGGCTGAAATAATTATTCCTAAAAATCTTTTGAGTGGAAATTTTATGTTTTATCTAAATGATCAAGAATTTTTACCTCGAGTTGAATCTAATGAAAAAATTAGTTTTATCACTCTAAATTTTACTGGTTCTGGAAGTAATGTTGTAAAAATTGCTGGTTCTGAATATCTTGTTGGTTTAGATCCAATTATCTCTAATGACACTTTACCTCTGGATTCTGAATCTATTTTTGATGATTATTTTGTTTGGATAGTTTTGGGTTCTGCTTTGATTGTTATAGTTCCGTGTATTGTAATTATAGTTAGAAAAATGAAAAAATAATTTAATCTTCACTAAGTAATTTCTTTATCATTCCATCGATGTGACCCGTTTGACCAAAAGATACATCTCTTAGAATTCCTTTCCTGTCTACTAGAATTGCTGATGGTGTACCTTGCAGTGAAAAATTCTCAAATGTTTCAGCAGAGTATTCTTTTGATTTCATATGATCTTTTACTTTTTGAATTATTTGATTTCTATAATCTTCTGGTTTTGAATCAAAATCTGGAATTTGTGGATGAATAAATTCTAGTATTTTTTCTTGAGTTATTTCATTTGCACTTTTTGTTAAATTATCCATTCCTAATGGGAATGGAATTTTAAAAGATAATCTATTTCCTTCTTGTAATTGACCGTACTGTGCTAATGCACTTTTTGTTTCACCTACTACTTCTCCTGTCTCTACAAGCATTTTCAAATTATCTAAATTATTTTTATCAAAATCTTCAAATGCTGTTGCAAGACCTAAGACTCTTACCCCTTCATCCTTATATTTTTCATAAATTTTAATTGCATCTGGAATTGCACCCATAAAACATCCTGGACAATTTACTTGAAATACTTCTAATAATACAATGTGATCTTTTTCCTGATCAAAATTTGTTGGAGCGCCTTGAACCCATTCTGAAACTCCAAAGTTTGGTGCTTTTTCACCTATTTTTACAGCCATATTGTTGAGTTATTTTTTTTACGATAAATAGATACCGTTATTTTTTTTTCATATTTTTTCAAGTAGGCTAATATAGACCGCAGAATTTTTTAAAGTAAATTGCAGGCTGTAACTCCAGAACGATTAGCACTTTTTGCAGAGATGGAATTAAAATATGAACAAAAAGATACCGAATATTTTGTTTCTCTTTTAGAACATTCAGATTATGTTGTTAGAACAAGGGTTGCATGTATTTTAGTTGATTTTGGTGGAGAAGATAAAATTGCTCATATTGCTAAAGTTTTAAAAAATGATGATAATGAATTGGTTCGACATGAAGCAGCATTTGCATTAGGTCAAATGTCTTATTCTAGCGCTATTCCGCCTTTAATCGATTCTACTTTGAATGATTCTAGCATGTTTGTTCGACATGAAGCAGCAATCGCTTTGGGTGTGGTTGGAAATAAGGAAGCAAAAGATGCTCTTGAGAAGGCATTAAACGATCCAGATAAACCAGTCGTTGAATCTGCAGTTGTTGCATTATCTAATATTGAATTTATGGAAAAGTTAAGTAAGAACGAAAAGTTTGCTAAATTAACAGGTGGATGAGATGAACTTTACATATGGATTAATAGCAATTGTTGGATTATTGGTTGTAGCATCTATTGTTCTAATATCTCTTGATCCTCAAGAAACACCTGAATCTAATGCAATAGTAATTCCTGAAAATAAAATTGCTCAAATCGAAGAAGACCTAAATGAACTTTCAGTTAACCCTAGTCTTTTACCAAGTACTACAAATGTGGGTGAGGCACTAGTTCTTGAAGTTGAATTTAGAGATGATGATGGAAATATTGTTGATCATGTAAATTATGATATCTTTGCTACTCAAAATTCAGATTCAATTCTTTCAGATCCTGCATCACATCGTCATCCTGGAAAATACCCAATTCATCAAAGTAGTACATTAGATGACTCTTTAATTAAAATTCAAGTTATTGTTCAAGGTTTAGGCCATGGTGATGCTATCTTTGGTCCTAAAAATATTGAAACAACATTTACTATTACTCCTATAACATCATCTCAAACTCCAACTGAAACTGTAATAAAAACAGCAGACAACTCTGGCATGAGTATGGATTGTCAGACAGCACTTGATTGTTACACTCCAAGTATAGTTACAGTAAGTGTTGGTGATGTAGTAACAATGATAAATTCTGATTCAACTGCAGCAATGCATTCCTTTACTGCTGGAACTGTAGATGGATTTAGTCCTTCTCCAAGTGGAACTTTTGATACTGGAATTATGAGTATAGATGATTCATTTGAATGGATTCCAGAAAATGCAGGTGAACAACCATACTATTGTATGCTACACACCTGGATGCAAGGAACAATTATTGTAGAATAATTTTTTACACATTTAATACTTAAAATTTATTTTACAATGCATGACTTCAGTTATCAATAACTCTCCTAAGTTTCCATGTGTTTCATGTCATACCGACTGCTGTAAAGAATACACGATATTTGTTAATGCTCATGATGTTTATCGACTTTCAACTGGATTAAATTTGAAACCTGAAAGTTTTTTAGAATTAATTGGTGCAAAGGACTATTCTCTTGGAATTAAAGTGGAAGAAGGGCTTGTAGATCTTGCCTTAAAACAAATCAATGGCGCATGTGAATTCCTTGAAGAAACTGACGAAGTCTTTAGGTGCACAGTTAATGATTTCAAGCCAGGTGTGTGTAAATCATATCCTTTTGAAATGAAGGATGGAAAATTATCTCAGATGAGTGATATAATGTGCCCAACTGATTGGAATCTTGATGCATTTGAGAAAATGATGATACCTCATCTCAAAGAAGATAAATCTGAATGGGAATTCTATGATAAACTTGTCAAAGAATGGAATTTGAAATACGACGGAAAAAAGTCGTTATCTGAATTTTTAAAATTTATGTTGGATAAAGTAAAATTATTTCCTAAAGTGCTGTAACTTTACTTCCTTCTTCTCCGGATTCAAATTTGTAAATTTGTTCAACATTTGAATTCTCAAATATTTCTGCATCATGAGTAATGATTAAAAATTGCATTGGTAATTGTGATTTTTCAATTCTTGATAATTGTGATAATACATCAACCAATGATTTCTTTCTTTCAGTATCTAGATGTGTTGTTGGTTCATCAAGTATCATTAAATTTAGATTTGATGCACCTAGTAAACTTGCCATTCCTAATCGTAAAGCCAACGCAACACTTACTTTTTCTCCGCCACTTAGAGATTCTAATTCTAAAACTTCTGTTTTTGAATGACATGCAATAGATACATCTCTGGCTTTTTCTGATAATACAATTCTTTGAATTTTTGTATTTAAAATTGATAGATAGTCTGAAGCTTTAATTGAAATTGAATTTAATGCCCATGATCTCAAACTTGTTGCAACTGAGCCATCTCTACTGAAAACACTACTCTGAATTTTATCTAACCTTGACATGTATTTTTTAACTTTTTCAAGTTCTAGAATTGATTTTTCAATAACACTGGATTGTTTTTTAGCTTTTTCTATTTTCTCTAAGACTCCTCCCATCTGTTGATCAATTTGAGATAGATTACTTCGTTTTCCCACTATTCTCTCCTTGAGATTTTTAAATTCCCCTTCATCAAATCCTTTTGTTTCTAATTCTAATTTCAAAATATTTCTAAAAATTAATTTTGTATGATCATCTATTTCTGATATTTCCTCTAAATTTTCATTATCTGCTAATGATAGTTTTTCTTTTTTAATTTCTGTATTATTTTGAATTGCGACTAATTCTTCTTTTGTCTTAATTGAATGTGCTCTGAGTGTTGCTTCTGCATCTCTTATTTTTTGCAATTCTGTTACAAATCTATCTCTTTCTTGAGAATACATTATTCGTTCTTTTTCTTTTAAATCAACATCTTGTTTTAATTTAATTAGTTCATCCTCTATTTCCCCTTCATCAAATCCTTTTGTTTCTAATTCTAATTTCAAAATATTTCTAAAAATTAATTTTGTATGATCATCTATTTCTGATATTTCCTCTAAATTTTCATTATCTGCTAATGATAGTTTTTCTTTTTTAATTTCTGTATTATTTTGAATTGCGACTAATTCTTCTTTTGTCTTAATTGAATGTGCTCTGAGTGTTGCTTCTGCATCTCTTATTTTTTGCAATTCTGTTACAAATCTATCTCTTTCTTGAGAATACATTATTCGTTCTTTTTCTTTTAAATCAACATCTTGTTTTAATTTAATTAGTTCTTCTTTGATGTGTTTTTCTTGAAAAAATGGATTTAATTTTTCAACAATTGAATCACATACTGGGCATTTGTTATCTTTCAATTGTAATTTTTCTGCTAGTTTTTCTTTTTCTTTTAACGATACTATTTGACTTGTTATTTCTTGTATTTTTTTAATTACCTCTTTATCTTCTTCTTCAACTTTTTCTAGCTTTCTCTCAAAATCTGTTTTTAGTTTTAATTCTTCAAAACAATTTTTACAATCATGTATTTTACGCTCATTTTCTTTAATTTCTTGCTGAATTCCTTCGATTGTTTCTTTTACGTATCTTACAAGTTCTTTTTTCTGTAATTCTAATTGATTTATCTTATCTCTTTTTAATTCCTGTTTTCCTTTTAACGATACTATTTGACTTGTTATTTCTTGTATTTTTTTAATTACCTCTTTATCTTCTTCTTCAACTTTTTCTAGCTTTCTCTCAAAATCTGTTTTTAGTTTTAATTCTTCAAAACAATTTTTACAATCATGTATTTTACGCTCATTTTCTTTAATTTCTTGCTGAATTCCTTCGATTGTTTCTTTTACGTATCTTACAAGTTCTTTTTTCTGTAATTCTAATTGATTTATCTTATCTCTTTTTGGTGTTTCAATTTCCTCTTTTTCCTGTAATTCTACAAGTTCTTTATCTATCTCTTTTTTCTGTAATTCTAATTGATTTTTCTCAGGTTCTGTTTCTTTTATCTCACATTGATATTTTTCAAAATCTTTTGTTAAAATCTCTATATGTGTATCATCGTATCCTAATTCTGTTCTAATTTTTTCACGGAATTCTTTTGTAACTTTTTTCATCGATTCTGATGCGATATCTAGTTTGTCTATCCCAATTATTGCATTAAGTAATTCTTTGAATTCTTTTGGTTTTGCATTAATTATTGCATTTAATTCTCCTTGTTGAACAATTGATGCTATTTTTAATTTTTCAAAGTCCATTCCTATTGTTTTTTCAACTTGCTCTGTCATTGATTCCCCAAACTGTTTTCTTTCTCCTGCTGCAATTTCCACTCTATCGTTGTTTGTTGTTTCAGAAAATATTGCAGATAACCCTCCTTTGCTATCTATTTTTCTTACTGTTTCGTATTGTTTGTCTTTTATTGAAAATTCTATTTTTGCATATCCTTGATTTGTTCCCCTCCTGATTAATCCCTTATTTGATTTTCTTGTATGTTGACCAAATAGTGAAAATGTAATTGCATCAATGATGCTTGATTTTCCTGCACCGTTATCTCCTACAAAAATAGTTACCCCCTCTTCGAATTTTAATTTTGTATCTGAATGTGACAAAAAGTCTACTAATTCAATTGATGTTATCATTGATTTTCTTCCTTTTTGAATTTCTCATAATTTTCTAAAATTATTTGTAGTGCTTGATCTATTCCGTCTGTTGATAGTACTGGAAGAAGTTCTTTTATTACAAAATTTGCATCTTGTTCTGAACCTAATGCCTCTGTTGAAAGTCTGAACATTTCATCCTCAATTACACTTGGTCTATCTAAAAATACGGATGAATCTGATATTTGTTTTGTAGTGATTTTCCATTGACATCTGAGTACAAGTGAATTCAATCTTGTAATTTGTGCCTGAATGTGGTCTGTATCTATGTCATTACCCTGTATTTTTACTTCAATTATGGGTTTTTTTGTAAAATCACTAATTTTCTCTATGACTTCATCAATTGTTTTTGTTAATTCTTTGTAATCAGTATTAACTGAAAATTGAGGTCTGGTATCTAGTTCAATCCAATTTGGTATTGCCTCATTTCCTGAAATATCTACTTCAAAAAATCCTTTTTTGGTCTCCTTAATTCCTTCACTAGTTGTTAATTCAATTGATCCTGGATATGCGATTGGTCCATTTAGATGATTGAATTGCTTGATGTCTT
>Ga0308012_10001719_pt1 | contig 11438 bp, 13 predicted proteins | sample Neamet179_FD_203133 | JGI IMG/M metagenome (GOLD analysis project Ga0308012, IMG submission 203133) | Marine microbial communities from water near the shore, Antarctic Ocean - #179 | ecosystem: Environmental > Aquatic > Marine > Unclassified | place: Southern Ocean | collected 2014-07-25 | reverse complement strand
CACATAGAAACAGTAGGTTGGTGCCTCTTCTGGGCACCACAATCAACCAGACTAGAGCAATCTTCTGGTATATAACCAACTGATAACATTCTCATAAATATCATTGCCTTAGTATCAGGCTGGAGAGAATGTTGACCAGATTACTGACCAGAAAAGTCCCTTATACATTTAATCGCTTTGGATATTACTACTTCTCAAGGCGTGTTCCCGCTGACCTCGTACAGCATTATTCCTATCCTCGAATAATTCAGGGGTTGAAGACGAGGTCTGCTCATACTGCCAAGACAAGGGCTCTAGTAGCTGCAGCTAAACTAGACGAATACTGGTCGCACCTTCGGATGACTGATCCTGATCTAATCGGGCGTAATTTGTTAAAGTCGGCATATGAGCCAGATTCTGGAAATACTCAGCCTTGTGTGTCCAGTCATTGCAGTACCAACCTCACGCTTTCTCAGGCGTTAGAAACATATCTAGCTCAGAGAGGTGCCAACAGAGGCAAGACCTTCCGTACGGCTGCTCAGAGAGCCTGTACCTATCTCGTAGAGACTTGTGGGGCTAAGGACTTGGGCAGATACTCAAGGGCCGGTATCCGAGGCGCGGGGGCCTTCTATAGGGGTCCATGGTCCTGGGCCCTTGGTCTGTCTGGATTGAGCTAAGTAACCCCCTACTGCATCTTAGGGAAACCCACTTATGTCTGGAAAGGTCTGCTTTCACACAGAACTTCGTTGTGGTTAGTGTTGTGGGTAGAGATTTTATTTTATTATAAATATAAATTAAATCAGCTACTTAACTGGGTTATGTGGCGGAGGAACAGAATATCTAATCTGGACATTGAGACAGTAACCAGTTTTTAAATATGATCGCCGAATCTGATAAGGGAATTCTATTTGGTATTCCAAGATAGTATGCGAAAGAAGTGGTGTAAGTACGGTCAAACACATTTACCAGCACTCCAGTCTCGAGATCAGCTTTTATCATGCTATGGGGAAGCAAGGCAACACCAAGGCCGTTGATGGTCGAACTAATCTGAAAGTGTGGCTCTTGCGGAATAAGATTTTCACGCAAAAGAGGAGGAGTTAGCTGATTATTGGTAAACCATTCTTGCCATCGCGTTTCATCGTCCACGTGCAGTAATGCGAGATTTTTTAAATCCGATTCCTCTCGGATAGGATTTTCACGAAGATAATCAGTACTGCAGGCGACAACCATTTCCTCTGGCCATAGACGTATAGACTCAAAATCAACCCAATCTCCTTGCCCCCATACAATACCCAAGTCAGCAAAGTCGCTTGGGCGTTCTCTTTCCGCGAAGGTATTGTTCTGACTTCGAAACGATAGCTGAGTATTTGGATGGGCGTCCCAAAAATCCCCTAGCCGTGGCGATAGCCACCGGCTGGCAAACAAAGGTAATATTGCAATACGTACAATTTCAGTTTGATCTGAGGCTCTCTCGAGTCCAATCTGGATTGAACGCAAGCCGTTTGCCACGTGTGTTGCAAGGTTTTCCCCATTCGAGGTTAGAATCAATCCCTTCCGACTTCTCTGAAAGAGGGGAGCATTCAATTCATTCTCCAATTTTTTGATGTGATAACTTACTGAACTCTGACTAATGTGCAACGATTTAGCAGATAAAGTAATACTCTTAAGACGTGATACCTCGTCAAAAACCTGAATAGAATTAAGATTTCTAATTTTACTCATCCAAACATATAGCCTTCCTTATGGGTAACAGAATAATCTTTATATCTAATAATTAGATACTTTAATGATTCTTTATATATCAATTTGCAAACAAATCTATTGTGTTAAAGCCGGTTCTGCCCAACCTTACTACTACTTTTCTGGGTTGCTAAAAAACAACCGCTGCCCTTCGAGCTTAATAGAAACCACAAAATTCAAAGGAGAGTAAAATGAAAACGATAATTACCTCTGTCCGAAAGTTAGGACTGACTATTGCCGTACTTTTCGCTGTAAGTGCTGTTGGTACTGCAGTGTCTGCAGATACAACTTTTGATAAGATTAAAAAAACAGGTCAAGTTACCGTTGGAACCGAAGCCGCCTTTCCGCCATTTGAGTTTGTACAGGATGGCAAGATTGTTGGTTACGGAAAGGACATGCTTGATATCATCATCGCGGATCTTGGTGTTGAGCTAAACCAGCTAGACCTACCCTGGCAGGGCATTCTTCCAGGCGTGTTGGCCGGAAAATTCGACTTTGTCGCGACTAGCGTTACGATCAAACCAGATCGGGCCAAGCAATTTGCCTTCACCGTGCCAATTGGCGAAGGCACAACCTGGATCATGAAACGAAAAGGCGACACGTCCGTTATGTCTGTCGATGACATGGCTGGTAAGGTTGTCGGCACGCAGCTTGCGTCGGGTAATGAGGACGCTTCCAAAGCTTTTGAGCAGGATATGAAGGCGCGAGGACTGGATGGTTTTGGTGAATTGAAGCTTTTCACCAGTTATCCGGAAGTGACCCTTGCATTGGCGAATGGAACGCTTGATGTGGCCGTACAAAATCTGCCAAATTTGGCGGTCATCATCCAAAAACAACCGGATCTGTTCGAACTTGTTGGGCCAATTACCGATATCAGCTATTTTGGGTGGGTTACACGCCCCGAGGACACAGATTTGCGCGATTACCTGAGCGAGCAAATACTCAAGATGCGCGATAGCGGTAAGATCGATGAGCTTCAGGACAAATGGTTTGGCTTCAGGATGGAGATTCCTGACGACGGTTATCTGCCTGAAGGCGCTCTCTGAATTTGGGAAAAATATCATCGTCCTGGCTAACGCTAGGTCGATGGACTTCAGCGCATAAAGCCAGCTAGGTCCACCACAGCCGTCGGCGGCGCATTATTTAGGAATGAGCACTGTGAAATTCGACCTCACCTATACTCTCGATGCGTTGCCACGACTTCTTGACGGATCGCTTGTTACGCTCAAATTGGCGCTATTAGGATTTACTTTCAGTGTCGTACTGGCAACAATAGTTACCGTTGCACGCACCGTGTCCAAATCACAAATTTTTGGTGCTATTATTGCCGTTTACATCAGTTTCATTCGTGGAACGCCAATTTTGGTACAAATTTTCCTTGTCTACTATGTGCTTCCGATTATTGGCCTCAATATTGGCCCGATAACGGCGGGAATTGTTGCCTTAACTCTCAACAGTGCAGCATTCATAATTGAAATCCTGCGCGGCGGGCTGGCATCTGTATCAAAGGGACAATTCGAAGCCGCTCGTTCGCTTGGACTCTCCGGGTTTGCGCTTTGGGTCAAAGTCATACTGCCGCAAACATTCATGGCCTCAATCCCACCACTAGTAAATGAGTTTACCCAATTACTAAAGGCAACTGCACTGCTTTCCACCATTACCGTTGTCGAACTGATGCGTGTTTCACAGCAGATATACAGTAACAATTATCATCCGATAGAGGTGCTGACCGGGGCCTTTGTAATGTATTTTTTAATGTGCTTTGCCGTTAGCCGCAGCGCGTCGTGGCTTGAGGCCACGTTCGAAGTAAAGCGGGCGTAAACGGCTATGAATATCGATCTGTCAATCTTCACAAACTATGCTCCGCAGCTTTTTCTTGGCTTTTGGATGACCATTAAAATCGTCGTTGGCGCCATCATTCTGAGCTTGCCTTTCGGGCTTGTTCTGGCGCTTGGCCGGCGATCTCGATTGAAACTTGTGCGTGTTCTGACCACTAGTTTCATTGAAATTTTCCGCAATACACCCTTTATCATTCAGGTGTTTATGTTCTTTTACGTGCTGCCATTTTATGGACTTCACTTACCGGCGGCGTATGTCGGGATCGTGGCGCTGGCCGCCTTTGGAAGTGCTTATTTCGCCGAAGTAATTCGTGGTGGGATTAACGCTGTCGCCAAGGGGCAACTGGAAAGTGCTCGAGCCACCGGAATGTCGGACTGGAAGGCGATGCGCTTTGTTATTTTGCCACAAACGCTCCCAATCATTTTGCCTGCAATGACCAACCAGACGCTCTCGCTCGTCAAGGAATCGGCGGTACTGTCAACGATAACCGTCAGCGAATTGACGATGGCGGCTATTAAGGTTCAAGGCGAAACATTTCGCCCATTTGAGGCGTTCATAATGATCGCCCTGATGTACTGGGCGCTGAATGAAACCATTGCTACCATCATGCGCCGGCTCGAACGCAAGGTTTCAAGCCGGTCAAATAGTGGACGTGCAAGCGGGATCGCGCGTGCAGACCCTGCCGTGAAGGATGATTGACGATATGGCTGTGGCTACTGAAACAAAAAACAATTTTCTGGAAATGACCGGAATACGAAAATCATTTGCCAACATGACAGCGTTGCAGGATGTTTCACTGAGCGTGCCCAAAGGCGAAGTTGTCTGCATCATTGGCCCCAGCGGATGCGGCAAAAGCACATTGCTGCGCACCGCCAACTGGCTGACACCGGCAGATGCGGGCGAAGTGCGCCTAGATGGCGAATTGGTTGGCGCGATGCCTGACATGCGTTCGACATCGATGCAGGCAAGGAGCCTCAATGCAGCGAGAGCGCGGATTGGAATGGTGTTCCAGCAGTTTAACGTTTGGCCTCATATGAACGTCCTGGAAAACGTTGTTTGCCCACAAATGGTTGTCGCTAAGCGTGGTCGTGACATCGCTGAAAAGAAGGCGCTTGCCGCGCTGGCTCAAGTTGGCCTTGAGGACAAGAAAAAGGACTGGCCCGAAAACCTGTCTGGGGGACAAAAACAACGTCTTGCTATTGCCCGAGTTCTGGCGATGGATCCGGTTTTGATGTTGTTGGATGAACCGACCTCCGCATTAGATCCTGAACTAGTCTCCGGAGTATTGGCCGTATTAAAGCAACTTGCTGAAAAAGGCATGACGATGATCATCGTGACCCATGAACTGGGCTTCGCCCGCAGTGTAGCCGACCGGGTCGTGTTCATGGAAGGAGGGCAAATCATCGAAGAAGGTTCCCCCAACGTAATCCTTCGATCTCCATCGACCAAAAGGCTCCAATTCTTTTTGGAAAAACTTAACATTACCGCCTTCAAACCCAAATCAGAGTCGTAACTCAGCGGACAATGAAATCTGATCTAAGAATGTGAATTGAGGCATTTTAGTAAAGCTTGGGATCAAGCTTTGGAAGTAACGAAAATGGTCGGTATCACCGATCCAACAAGTAAATAAAAGGAGACATAGTACATGGCATCAGATCTCACGGCTGCTCCAAAACGGGAGTTTCAAAGTTTCCATGATTTTCCAATTGTTACTGATCTGGATAACATGGACGCCGATATCGCAATATTGGGGATTCCCTTTGGGGATCCCTATTCAATGGGAGAAGCAAGTAATGATCAGTGTAATGCACCGACGCATATCCGGCGTTATTGCGAGCGCGCCCTTCGGGGACTTGATCGTTACGATTTTGATATCGGCGGCACCCTTCTTGATGGGCGCGATATTAAGGTTGTCGATTGTGGAGACGTCGTAGGCGAAGCCAAGGATATTGCGGGAAACCATGACCGCTCAGAGAAGGTTGTGCGCAAAATCCTCGCCTCGGGCGCACTGCCAATTATCTTGGGTGGCGATCATGCCATCCCAGTCCCAGTTTTTCGTGCCTTTGAAGGTCGTGGACCTATCACCTTGATTCAGGTCGATGCCCATGTAGACTGGCGAGATGTATTCCATGGCGTAAGCGACGGATTATCAAGTGTCATCCGGCGGGCATCCGAGATGGAACATATTCAGGATATCTATCAAATTGGATTACGTTCTGCAGGCAGCGGACGGCCTGAAGAAGTAGAGGCAGCACTCGCCTACGGATCAAATTTGATCTCTGACATGGAGTTACAAGAAATTGGCATGAAGGCCATTCTGGATCGTATTCCCGATGGTGGAGATTATTATCTGACAATTGATGCAGACGGCGTCGATCCCACAATCATGCCAGCGGTAGCAGGCCCCGCACCGGGAGGTGTCAACTATCCCCAAATGCGGACACTAATCCAAGGGTTAGTTAAAAAAGGCAATGTTGTGGGTATGGATATCGTCGAGATTACCCCTAGCCGTGATGTGAACGGGATCACCGCAATCACAGCCGGAAGATTTATCTGCAATCTGATTGGTATGGCTGTTAGGGCCGGATATTTTGATGAGAAATAGGAGATATATTTGCCATGTCAACGTTACACCAAAATCTTGCATGTTAGTACTTCCCCGTTGGGAGCTGAGACATGATGGCGCATAGAACCGCGATACAAAGTCTGGCGGAAGCTATAATGTCTTTCCAACTCGAGACCATTCCAGATGATGTGCTGAGCCTTGCAAAACGTTGCCTGGTTGATGTATGCGGCGTAACTTTGGCAGGATCAAAGACTGAGTCTGCAAAGTTACTTTTTTCAACAGCGGCCGAAACCTATGGAATAGGGAATTGTGATATTGTGGGGACGTCCCATAAGATGAATGCTCCATGTGCAGCTTTTGCAAATGGAGCAGCCGCACATGCGCTTGATTTTGACGACAATTGTTATGCTGGCATTGTGCATGGTTCAGCAGTTGTCTTTCCAGCTGTCTTGGCCGTGGCGCAACAACGCGGTGAAATGGGTTCCAAACTGCTGCTTGGATTTGTTACTGGCCTAGAGGTCGAGTTTGCAGTTGCTAAAGCTCTGACCAACTCAATATATGATAAAGGCTGGTGGACGACCTCAGTCCTTGGAGCAATCGGCAGTGCGGCAGGAGCCGCGAAGGTTGCAGGCTTTAATCGCGAGATGACGGAGCATGCCCTGTCTCTTGCCGCAGTTGGTGCTGGAGCCACACGTGCCGTGCGTGGAACCACAGCAAAACACTACTATTGTGGACGTGCCGCCGAATTAGGCGTCGTCTCTGCCATTGCGGCCAAGCAAGGCGCCACTGGCCCAGTTGACGTGTTTGAAGATCAATCAGGTCTTGGGCAAGTACTAAACGATGGAATATTTGACCGAACGGAACTCGAAAAACTGGGTGAGGAATATGGTATTATTGACCCAGGCGTAGATATTAAGAAATATCCAGTTTGTTACGCGAGCCACGCAACCGCCGATGCGGTGAAAGAGATCATGGTTGCGAATGGGCTACTGGCCAGGGACATCGCCTCACTGACCTGTACAGTGCCGCCGGTAGTGGCATCTAATCTTACATATCATAGGCCGCGAACTGCTGCTGAGGCGCAATTCAGTTTGCACTTCGCAATCGCTTCGATCGTGCTCCATGGAGACATCACACTAAAACATTTGACAACCGAAGTTTTGTCAAGCGCTCCAATAAAAAGGCTCATGGCAGGGATTATTGTAAAGGTTGGCGACATCCCACAACAGCATAGATCTTCAAAATCAATTTGCCCAGAATGGGGATATGTCGAATTAAATACACAATCTGGGTCTCACAAAAGCTGCTTTGTAGGTTCGCCGTTAGGCTCTGCATCAAGGCCCTTGTCTGATGAAATTCTGAAGAAGAAATTTAATGACTGCGTGCAATACAAAAATAGTAATAACTCGGAATTTACTCTTTATGATAAAATCTTAAACATTGAACTATTGCAGAATGCGCAGGACTTATTTTCTTAGTCCAGGATCGCTTACACTCCAAGCTAATGGCAGTTTACCAACTCCAATAACCTGATGGAGATAACGCGAGATGTTTAACAATGACTCGTCTCGTCCAAAGCGGCCAACAATCTGAACGCTATAAGGCAGGTTTCGATTATCAGTTCCAGTTGGAAAAGTAATGATGGGCAAACCTGTAGAACTCCAAATAGCATTCATGCGAAAGTCTCCAGTCGAGCCGATACCTTTTGGAGCTAGATCAGGCGCAACTGGCGCGATCCATGCATCAATAGCATGCTCCACCATCAGTTGCTGCATCCAAGATTGCATTTTTCGGGCCTTATCAAGACTTTCAGTAAGTGTTTTATTGGATACGTTTCGCCCAAACTCTAGCGCAGCGCGCGACATGGGCTTGTAGATTTCCCAATATTCTTTGACCCAAGATTTGTGTATTTGATAAAGTTCTGCATTGGCAATCAAGTCATGGGTATCATTGTGGGAGGCAATATCATCACACAAAATAATTGGCTTAACTATGGCACCCAAATGTTTGATTATACCAATTATCATCTCAAACTGCGCCTTTACATGCGGCTTTGCAATATCGATATATGAGCCCATGGGTACACCGATTACCGGTTTATTCGCCAGACTATCTTCGGGTTTTTTTTGCCAATCGGTCACCAAAATCGGTAGGGTTGCTGTCATTGTCGGCATATCTTTTGCGAATAGACCTATATGATCCATGGATTTTGAGTATGGCAACACACCATCTAATGCCACTCGTCCAAAGCTTGGTTTGTAACCAAAGGTCCCACAATAACCTGCTGGCCGGATTACCGATCCAGATGTCTGAGTTCCAAGCGCTATATCACAGAAGCCAGCGGCAACCGCGGCCGCCGATCCGCTAGAAGACCCTCCAGGAGTATGTTTTAGGTTGCGGGGATTTCGCGTAGGACCAGGATCTGAAACTGCGAACTCTGCTGTAACGGTTTTCCCAGCCATAACAGCCCCAGCTTCGAGAAGGCGCGTCACACAGCTAGCCTGTGGTCCATCAAACAGGTGGGTGGGCAGAACCGAGCCACAACGTGTGGAAAATTGATCGACGTTAATTATATCTTTGACGCCAAGCAGCAAACCATTAAGTGCTAGTCTCTGATCGGACCGGGCAATAGCATCCAAAACTCTGTCGCTGTCAAACGTTCCATCGACAAAAGCCTGAACAGTGGGCTCATGTCTTGCAATGTGATTGACACGTCGCTCCATCAAATTGGATTGTGTTGGTTTACAACTCATATGGTGCTCTCTTGCATAGGTTGACCAGCTTTTATTCCGTAACTTGTCCATTTGAAGCCCTACGCATACCCCAATTTTCAACAGTTTGGTATGCTCAACTTTTACCGGGTTAAATTGTAATTGCCTGAGAAAATGGTGGAACACTTTGCCAAATTCAACGTGTTTTTTGCTTCAAACTGCATATAGTTTCGATGGTGCCAACAAATTTTTATATGTAAAGTTCTTTTTTGCTTGAATTAGGTCAATTCAAACAGCTTTATCTCGCTAAAATGAAGTTCATTTACTAGACAATTTTTAGTTCTAAAGAACTTTTGGGTCCAGAAATCAAAATCATAACTTATTCCTACCAGCCACCAAAACAGGTCCACTTTTGAATAGTTCTCCAGCCTTTGCACGTAGTAGTCTTTTTCACTTTAAATCAGTTTACTCATATCTATTCACCACTCTATTCACCACAAAACGTTTCCCAAAAACATGGCCCAAGGCCCGCGGCTCGCGAAGGCCCACTCACTAACGCCTCTCTGTGGGCTGCACGGTGTATCGCAAACGCCAATCCAGACCTTGCCTATGCCTTTCCCAGATACAATAAAACAGCGACCACCAATGCCAACTCAGCCAGTGCCGCTTTAAACAAGTGGCTGCATCAATATGTTCCGCAGGGATGCACTATGCATAGTTTTAGGCATTCAATGAGAGACAGGCTCAGAGCAGTGGAATGTCCATCGGATATAATTGATCAGATAGGTGGTTGGGCTACAAGTAGCGTGGGTCAAGGTTATGGTGAGGGGTACGGCTTAGAGGTCTGTGATAAGTGGGTAGAGAAAGCCCAAGCTATGGCTAGGAAATGTATGAGCAGCAACTATACGAAGTGTGGGTATTAACGGCATGCGCATAACCAGGGTATTGATCTTTATTCTACTTACTACGCATGCGGCAGCCCATAGCGGAGGTCTGAACAAAAAAGGCTGTCACGCAGGTTCGCAACCATACCATTGCCACAGAACGCAAGAAGCTGCTCCCAGTGTATCCTCAGATCAGACAGTATTAACGGGCAAGGTTACTCATGTACGTGATGGAGATACCATTGAAGTGGGCGGCATAGCTGTCAGATTATCAGCCTTAGACTGCCCTGAGAGAGGCACTCAGAAGGGCAACAATGCAGCGAGGATTGCTCAGAAGTTCTTAGGTTCACAAGCAACGTGTGAGCTTACAGGAGCTAAAACCTATGACCGTTTGGTTGGATACTGTGAAGTTAATGGTGAAGACTTTGGGGCGTACATGATGAACAACTCCTCCTGTAAGGTTTGGGAGAAGTACGATGTATGGGACAGGTACTGATGCGGGGCTTATGCCTGATGATTAGGACTTCACATAATCATTAATCCCGATAAGCATGACCAGTGACTTAACCAAAAGACTCCACACCTGAGAATAACTTTGCTAGCCTCTTCGCATGAGATACCTGAATGCAAAGCTAATCCTAATATCTGTGGCACTGATGTTGAGTGCTACTGCGAGTTTTGCTCTGCCTGCCTGTCCAGCTAGTGGTTATTTTAATAACTGTTTTGGCACCTCCACTTGGGCCAATGGCGAGAAATACGTTGGTGAGTGGAAGAATGGTAAAAGGAACGGACAAGGCACCTTCACTTGGGCCAATGGTAATAAATACGTTGGTGAGTGGAAGGATCGCAAAAGGAACGGACAAGGCACCTCCACTTGGGCCAATGGCGAGAAATACGTTGGTGAGTGGAAGAATGGTAAAAGGAACGGACAAGGCACCTTCACTTATGCCGATGGCGAGAAATACGTTGGTGAGTACAAGGATGACCAAAGGAACGGACAAGGTACCTACACCTTTGCCAGTGGCAACAAATACGTTGGTGAGTGGAAGGATGGTAAAAGGAACGGACAAGGCACCTTCACTTATGCCAGTGGCAACTAGTAGAAGAGGGCATCTGGAAAGATAGCGAGTTCCAATATGCAAATAAACTCTCTCCACCAGCCCCAGTTGGGCACTCTGTCAGGCACATGCCATGTCATTGATGGTGACACGATTGTTATTGGCAAACAGAAGATACGTTTTGCAGGTATGAACGCCCCTGAGCTTAATGAACCATACGGGAAACAAGCGAAGTGGGCGTTGGTGGAACTCTTCAAGGGACAAACTATCACTGCATATCCTAACGGTGAGACATCTTTTGACCGCATTGTAGCCAAGTGCTTCTTGCCAGATGGAAGGGACTTAGCTGCTGAGATGGTTAAGATGGAACTGGCTCTTGATATTCCGCACTTTCCTAACGCAGACTACAAGGAGTTTGAGACACCAAACTCAAGGCGCAAGCTACGTTGGGGGCCAAAGAACCAATGACTAAACACATCTCCATAATCCTAGCGTTCCTTATGACGCTCTCCTCACCTGTATTGGCACAAGACTTCCAGAAGGGCTATGATGCTTATCAGGCTGGTGACTTTGCTGCTGCACTCAAAGAGTTCACGCCTTTAGCTGAGGCTGGCGATGCCTATGCTCAATACAATCTTGGGCAAGTATACAGACGAGGCCA
>Ga0308012_10001717_pt1 | contig 11447 bp, 25 predicted proteins | sample Neamet179_FD_203133 | JGI IMG/M metagenome (GOLD analysis project Ga0308012, IMG submission 203133) | Marine microbial communities from water near the shore, Antarctic Ocean - #179 | ecosystem: Environmental > Aquatic > Marine > Unclassified | place: Southern Ocean | collected 2014-07-25 | reverse complement strand
CTAAAGTTATCGTTTGTGATTCATTCATCTTAGTATTGTTTTAGTTTCCACAAACATACAACAAATATATTAGTCTACCTAACTGCATACCTTCCAACCTTAGAACGTAACTCATAAAACATTCTCATAGCTAAAGCGTCTGAGTAATCAGGTGATCGTCCTATTACCGCTTTAACCACGTCCTTAGGCACTATCTTTAATTTACCATCTTTGTCTATGTCCTTCGTCCTTACCTGTTCTAATTCTTCGGTTATGTGTTTACGAATATCTACATCTCTAATAGTAATACCTACCTGCCCTTTGTTAATTAGATCGGCTAATTTATAGTAACATTGCGTCTTCAAATTCTGAAAGTTCTCCTTCTTAATTGGTGAAGCGTTGTTAATAAACCCTTTGCACCTTAGTACATCTTGCAACCCACCACCGACACCATCACTATCGACTATAATATTGGATAGCTTTACTTGATTATCTCTTTGCACTTTTTTAATGTAATCAGCTAATTCGGTGATAGTATTCTTGTCGAATGTTTTGATCATTACCACCTGCAAGCCCTCGAATAACATCACGACAGATTTATCTTCACCCATACGAGCTACATCACAACTAATATATTTTTCACCTGAAGCTCCTGTGTTATCGAATAGATTTAATATACTGTCATAGTTAATAAGCGAATCAGAAGAAGCATCGTATTCCCAATTCCCAAATAGAAGACGTTGTTTAGATACCTCGTCTAATTTAGATAATTGCTTTTCATAATGCTTAGATATAAATTGATTATCCGTAACTAATGAAGGCACGAATTTACGGTAGGATTTCAATGTACCTAATTGAGCAGGTTTATAGTATTCAGTATACACCCAATTCTTAGCAGGGTTGCAAGTCATTAATAACTTAGGTATAATATCATAATCATCTAACTTGTATCTTATCCTAGATTGAACTACATTAACTGCTTTATAAGTTACTTGGTTCACTTCATCAATGAAAGCTCCTGTAATTTCTAAAGATCCTAAACTATCGAAGTTTCTATCTGAAGGATAAAGGAATAAATCCTTGAGTATTATTTCTGATCCATTAGTAAATGAAACTATATTACTTGATCCGTTGAAAGTATAATGTTCTCCACTCTTTAAACCCCAAGCACCACACACCTCAAAGAACGTGTTTAACGTGGTTTTCTTTAATGCGTCTAACTTAGACCTTCCCATTAAGTAACGTGTCTTAGGGTACCTTAAACACATTGTAACTAACCAAGCAGAGCCCACCCACGATTTACCTCCACCTGCTGCACCACCAAATAGCACTTCATTTGTAGATTCATCAAATAGGTAACGTAAACAATCCTTCTGCTTACTCGTAAATTCAGGACTTATCTCCAAGATCTATATTGATTTTAATAGATTCGTTGTTGCTTGTAATATCTAACTTATCTCCGTACCCCCTAGACTTTCCTTTATGCTTTAATAGGAATTGAGTGCTTGAATGATTCCCTTCTTTGATCTGCTTCATTAAGCTGCTTTCAGCAAAATCTAAAGCTAAATTATCTAATTCTTTTACTTTGTCTGCAAATTCGGGATCTTCTTTTAACCAAGTATAATATTGTGTCCTGCCTATGTCTGCCATTTTAATAGCATTGGTAACTATTCCTAAGTTTTTCTCTAATGCTTTGAGCATCTCTACTTTAGCTATTTTAGTTCGGTTTTGATCAGTCTTTTTTTCCATCTTAATTTTGTTTTCCGTATTTATCCATGTAATTCATGTGAATTTCTATAAGCATTTCTTTGTATTGCTTCTTATCTCCGTACTTTATATGGCATGGTCTACACACCGCCTGCAAATTCCCTATATAATCCTTCAACTTACTACCACCCATGCCACGAGCTTCGATGTGGTGAATGTCTTGGGCAGGTGAAGAACATACTTCACAAGGTATATATTCGCATTCGTCAAAGTTGAAAAATTCTAAGTATATCTTGGTGTGCTTCCTCATAGTATTTTAGTAATCAATATTAATAATCCGCTAAACACGAAAGCAGAAAACACTCCCCAATATAGGTACATATAGAAATCATCTTCTCCCCCACTAAGATCAAGGCAATCTTTTTTTGGTGAAGGTTTTATTTCAGGTCTTACTTTCCTTTTCTTTGGTGTAGGTGGAATGATTATGCCCATTATTTTTTGTTTTGTCTATATTCAAAGTTATAAGTTTTAACTCCTTTTTCTCTAAATCCACCGTTCCTTGTCATTGATCCGCCTAATTTTTCTACACCCATTTTCCTTTTAAAACCTAAATACCTCCAACTTGCTTGCTTAGACATTGCTTTGTATACAGGTACACTACTAAATTTAGCCATGATCCTACAATCTATCTTTTGTGCTAGCAGTTCGCTTGTTTCATTTATTAGTTTGATCCCTAAACCTAACCCATTGTAATCAGGGTGGACTACTGTTCTATTTGAATGGTATATAATTGTAGTGTTTTTCCTATGCGGTACATAATTAGCAAAGCATTGAAAGCCTATTTGTACTTCGTTATGAAATAACCCGTAAATGTATAAGGTACCACCTGCCAACCTATCGCTTAGATAATGATACTTGCTAAAAAACTTCCAACTTTTTCTGTCGATTTCTCTAATGTCAAATTGGAGTTGTTCTCGTTCTTTAAAAAAAAAAGCTTCCGATTTTGGAAGTTCAAATTGTTGTTTGTTGCAATCTATCAACCAATCAGGTTTAAGCCATTCTATAATATCGTAATGACAAGAGCAAACAATAACTTTTTTATCTGTTCTTGTAGCGTATTTTTTCAAACATAAAGACATTGCTTTTGCTACTGTCCTGTCTACAACAGAAGTCCATTCGTCTATGAATACAACATCTTTAGATTTAGTCATTAGATAAACAGCTTCAGCTCTAGCTCGTTGTCCGTTGGATAAAGTTTTCACAGGTCTTATCCAACATGGTACGCTATTCAATCCTATACCATTCAGCATTATAGCGCATTCATCGTAAGATAAATCTTTTGGTAGCTGATTTATAATTGGTTTGTTTTCATCTAATTCGACATCAAAAATATCTTCACCAAATAAATGTTTGATCATGGTAGTTTTTCCACTACCACTATTCCCATACACCAAACCAACATTCCATTTTTTAGGAATATTAATGTTTTCTATTTTCAGGTGGTGGATTGATTTCTTTTCTACGTCTATGTCTAATGAATTTGCTGCCACTTGACATCTAAATTCTTTGTTCACGTCTGACTTTAAAAGTATTTCTATTTTCTTTGGAATCATTATTGAACTATTTTAATGTTTAAGTTTTCAATCAGCAATTTTTCGTACCAACTTTGAGCTTCAGCTTCGTCTTCAAATTCTATATTTAGAAACCATAATTCATCTTCTAAATCAAACTCCTTTTCTTCTGCTACGTCTTCGTCTTGAACCACTCCAAATTCGTAATCCTCGAACCCCCATTCTTTAAGAGAATCCATATCGAAATAGCTAGACAGAGTGTCCATATCAAATTCACCTGTATTTTTGTTCAGCCTTACGTTTAATTCCATTTCATGCGCTTCATCTAAATCTACCTCTACGGTTGGTATAGATTCATTACCTAGATCAGCCCATACTTTGCAGCGTTGATGTCCTCCAATAATTACATCTCTACGTAAAGGATTAGAATTTACTACCACAGGTTCAACGCAACCGAATGTCTTTAAACTTTTCTTTAATTGCTTGTACTGTTTGTCTGATAATTGCCTTGGGTTGTACTCAGCAGGTTTAAGGTCTAGTATCTTTCTTTCTTTAATCTTCATAGCTTTTTAATATTTCTTTTAATTCGTTTATAGTTTGAGCTACACAACTTCCACAATTAGATACTTTCTTTTTCTTTCCAAATATCTCATTATACAAGTTAGTGATCCCTATATTATCTGAATGAGTTATTTTGTCTGATCCGATTTGTTTTAGTAATCGTTTTAATATACTTAGTTGATCTTTAGATAGATCATTTTCCCTATCCCATTTACCTTCAGGGCATTTAGTGAATGCTATTTGTGCTTTTATTTTCATAAAGCAACCACATTTTTTGCATTGACTTAATGACTTACGGAAGTGAGGGCATACTTTACAAATGCTCATTCTATCCTGATAGGTTTTCCTATTTGTTTTTAACTTCATCTTTTATATAATTTCTAACTTTCTTGATAGTTAAAAAGATTGACGTTGTACTTATCCCTGTAACTTTCGCTAAACTCCTTATGGTGTGATCAGATTCATAGTAAACCCTAAAAAGAGTTTTATCGTAAAAATGAAGATCGTCCATCGCTACATTAATAAGAGAAAGCTTTCGATAGTATTCTACATCTTCATCTATAACTTCCTGCAAATCGTCCGCTTTTAATACGCTTACTATTGCGTTTTCATCTATCGCTAAGGGCTTGTGTTTTTTCTTAAACGCAGATGGTTTTGAAGATTGATATTGATTTAGCATAATACGAGTTACCCAAAACAATAAATGACCATTGCTCACTATTTGTAGTAGTTTGCTTTGGTCATATTCGAGCATTATAAGATAAACCTCCTGAGTGAGGTCTTGTGCGTCTTCCCTATTCCCCTTAGTTACTTTAAGGGCTATGTTACTTATTTCGCTATAACGTGTTGCTATAACGTCTTTTAATTGTTCCATACCTTGTAATAAATGCCTTATGCCCAATCTTAATATTGTAATAAATAGACAAATATCTCCTTATGACATGAGATTTAGCACCTTTTTTAATTCCTTTTAGTATTGTGTGGTTTATTATTCCTCTCATAGTTGTTTTTTAATCTTAGTTATAAAAAAAGGAGGTGAAGCTATGACCCTTCACCCCCATCAAAACAACTAAGAAGTGGAAATTCTTACTGCTAATATACAATAATTGTGCTACTCATTGCCAATTACACTTTTTATTTTTTCTAAATAGATAGCTAAGTCCATTGCTTCTTCTTGTGCGTGCGCTAACCATTCCCTAATAGATAGGTCTTTTCGTTCCATTGTGGTTCCGTATTTATTCTTCCCCATCTCAGCTCTTTCTCGTATGCTTTGGCACACCTTTTCTTCTATACTACGATCCACAAGCTTCACAATCTTCATTATTAATAGAACACGCTTCAGGTTGCTCCTTGTCTTCTAAGTCATTTAACCAATTTTCAAACATAGCCGAAGCTATTTCTGTTGGTTTCTTTTCCAAATCTTTACTCATTTGTTTACTGATTTATCGTATAGCTTGAAAGCTACAATTAATATTAAGGCTGTAATTATAAATAGTTTTTGCGTCATCTTGTTATTTTTAGTTCATAGTAGGTCGGGAAATCCCTTGCCCAACCTACGCTGACTTTTAAACCCCAAAGGTTTAACTTTGCCTATCGTGTTGAAATTAAACCTTGTTTGGTTTCGATAGGGCTTTAGTGTAGCATTCAAGTAGCTTACTCACTTTTTTGTATTAATGAAATCGCTGCTTTATCAAAACTAGAATTAGAAAAGTATTTATCTCCTATGGATTCTAGTACTTCAAATGCTTGTGGATTTTGATTGTATTTACATTCCCTAAACAATAATTGAGCTATTGTTTCTTTTAATGGTTTTTTATTAAGATACGCTGCTTTTGTTCCTTGCTGAACTACCCACTTCTCAAATGCTGTCATAATTTGTTTTTTGTTTATACAAATATAAACCTAATTTATTGGTTGTAATAATTATCTATCACTTCTTTTGCTTGATCAAAACCTACTACAAATTGAGCTTGATAACCTCGAAGCCTTAAATTTTCTAACCATTCAGTTTGATTATACCTATCTCCACCTAAATCATATTTTTTCTTATACATTCCGTTATTTTTATAAGGAGTTCCTTTTAGTGTTTTCAATTCAATAGCTAACCCACTATAAATTCCTTTTGGTTCATAAATAAATAGGTCGGGAAATCCTGCCTTATATCCTGTTCGCTTAGCTTTCCTTCTTTGAGATTCGTATTTTTGATACTGCCCACCTAATGAAGCACAAAATAAAGATTTGTATTTTAATTTCAAATAAGTTACTACCGCAGTTTGCAGATCATCTTCCTCGCTTACCTTCCTTTTCCTTTTTATATGTTTAATCTTCATTTTTTATTTTCTTTTTACGATTCCTGTATCTCAATGGTTCGGGATATTCATAACCAAACATTAAACGAAAAGCATCTTTTGTAACTATCTTTTTTTCTTTATTCATTATCTAACATCTTTAAAATTTCTTCTCTTAGGTTTACTTTCATTTCCTTCATGTCTTTGAAGAGGTTTAATATTGCTATCTCCCTGCACATTATTACAGGGTGGTATTTTTTTGAATTGTTTTGAACAAACATTTTACCTCGCTTAATCATTCCTTGTACTTCTCGCCAAATCTTTTCTTTTTCTTCTTCTCCTACAAATAAAAATCCATTTTTTTCTAACCAAATATAAATCTGATTCACTCCTTGTATGCTGATTTCTTTATCTTCACAAAATTCTTCGTAAGGTTCTATTACGCAAAGCGTCAAGAAATCAAGTAAGACCTGTTTTTTATCGACTTTCCCGAACTTTGTATCAATTAACATCTTCTCGTTAAGCTGAGCAGAGTTAATGCGTGTAGCGTTCGATTTGACCTTTTGAAAATTCAACCAATTACACCACGTTCTTGGATTTATTGCTAATTGTTCTCCTGTACGAACTCCTTTATGAAAAGCTAATGTCACGTCTTCCCTAGTTAATCGGTAGAACGATTCATTTAGATCAGTCATTAAGATATTTGCCATGATCACAATATCCGCTTGATCTTTGTTTTGGCTCATTTCGAATAAGCAGCGTTTTAATGTCATACCACAAAAACTTAGTAGTTGATCACTTGGTATTTTTCCTATTTCCATCTTGTTTGTTTTTGTAAATGTATAGTTATTTTTTAAACTATCAACTATTCAATTAATTTTTGATCATTTTCTATTTTCAAATCAGTCGCAAAAGGATCTTTAAACATATCAGGAAAATATTGCTTTGCTAAACTTGGTTTGGCAGGACTTTTAAATTGTCGCTTAATTGGGAAGACTGATTTCCATGAATTTTCTATGGATTGTTCTAACATTTCTATTTGAAGCTCCTTAGGTAATCCTTCTAATTTTTTCATTATTAATTTAATTGCACGATCAGTATTTTTTGCTTTTAATGAAATTCTTAAATCTAAAAATTCTTTGAATAAATTAGATACATTTGAATCAATAAAATAAATTACCTCTTTACCTTTATTAACTGTATTACTAACTGTATTATTAACTGTATTGTTATCTTTTAACTTTTGTTGCATAGGCTCTTTAACTTTTGTTATATACCCTATATAACTTATGTTAAGTACCCTCTTTAATATTTGTTTAGTACCTTCCTTATATATTAAAGTTGAAGTTATGTAGCCTTTAGTAATCAAGCCTTTAATTATTAAACTTATCCTAGTTTTACTTAAATTAAAAAATTCAGCAAAATAAGCGTTCCCTGCAAAACAACCTTCCTTATTGTCTAAGCTATTTATTTCAACAAACAATAGTTTTTCCATTACAGTCAAATCTTTGCTTAACCATATTTCTTTTGGTATCCATATACCCTTAAAATTCCTTTCCATAATCTTAGTTAGTTTTTACAAATATAAAAGCAATAATTGATATAAAAAAATAGAGGTACTAATTAAAGCACCTCTAAATTTAACCATTTGAGTAGATTTACTACCCGTTTAAAAGGGCATATCTCCTGTTTCTACAACAGCAGCTTCAACTTTAGCTACTTTCCAAGCCTTCAAACTAACAAAATAGCGATCTTTCCAAGCCCTACCGCTTATGTTTATATCTATTTCGTAGGTATGACCAACTTCCAAGCCTTTAACAAGTTCAACTCCTTTATCTTGAATGAACTCAACAGGAATGTCTGCGTCATATTCTACTCCTTCTTGTTTTAAGATCACTTCTTGCTTCTTAAACTTGTCTGAAATTACTTGCAAGTCCTTAATTTCTACTATTGTTCCTTTGATTACCATTTTAATTGGATTATTTTAGTTTGTAATGCTTCAATTTCTGATTTCAGCCCCATAATGACTGCCTGTAATGATCGTTCTTCTCTACTTGTGTAGTCGCTTTCTTTTAATTCGGGTTCATTTACATAACAAATTACTTCCAAGTAGCCTTGTGAATAGTAACCACCTCGTTTCATTTGTTGTTTGTGCATTGCTCTAAGGTCTTTAAGTTCAGCCTTACCACGATTTATAGATTCTTTTATATCTTTATCAGATAAACCTACTTCGTCCATAGCACCGACCACCATAGCACGTGCTTCACGTACAAATAGCTTTTCTCCTTGTGATACTATTTCTCCTACTGAAACTTTGTTTGCTTTAGCACTCCTTTCTAAAATTATTTCCTTCATAGCGTTTTTAATATATCCTTAATAGTTAGTTTTGAATCCCATGATAAAGCATTTAGTTGCTTGATCGTTAATCTTAATTCATCTTTAAAGAGTTTATCTATCGTAAATTGAGCCAAACCTAATCTTTTACAAGCGTTTGATTTAGTCGTATATGTATTGAAGATAATTTCCTGAAATGGGCTTTGTGGTTGCCAACCTCTACCGTTTGCTGCCATCTTATTTTCGTTTAAAATCTTCAGCTTCATCTTCGCCAAAATGACCTAATTCATAAAAACCTGTCAGTTTTAATACAGCCCTACTCATTGCACGTTTTTCTGCCATAGCAACAGGGTAACCGTTTGAGTTGTTTTGTGGAGATGCTTCCCCAAAAGTTTGAATTGTTTGATCCCCACTAGTGGCAGTCGCTTTCATAATTATACATTTATTATCTCCTGAATTAAAGAGCAAATCATAATGAATAACTATATTATTGTTAGCTTGAATTTTATCTATACCACTTCGAGAAATGATAGTATAAAATTTATGCTTAAATACATCGTCTGCAGTTAAACCGTTGGCTTTGTATAATTCATTTAATTTAGTTGCTTCCATCTTATTTTGTTTTAGTAGGTTTTCCTAAATGTTCCCATTCCAATAATGATCTTTCAATAGGATTTCTTTCGCCTGTATTCCATGCTTGAGATAATTCACAATGCCTAGCATATTCGTTGTTCATTTGTTCTTCAATCATTTCATCTCGATCAAGTTGCTGAATACGAGTGCTTAAAAATAATTCTTTTAATTTCCCCATTTTATTTTTCTTCAAATAAGCGTTCCACATTCCCGAAAGTCATTAATTCATTTGTAGTCATACTCAACAAAGTACAAGCTTCATTTATAGTCAAAGTTATAATAGAAGTATTGTAATTTAAAGAGCGTTCTATTGAAGCGCATGAATTAGGAAAATCTTTAAAAGATAGATTTAACCGTTCACGAATTTCAGGCTTTAATTTTTGTAGTAATGTTCTCATAGTAGTAGTTGTTTTGTTTGATACAAATATATGAATTAATAATTGAATAGCAAAATTATAAACCTGCTTTTTTCCCGCTATTGCTAGGTTTATGACTTCCTTTAATTTGATCGTATTCATAATAGCCGACTTCGTCCAATAGTTTTTGGCAAAACATTTGTATTTTGTAGTCATGATCAATACTAACCCCGACACGTTTAGAAGATGCGAATTCTTGGTGTTTGATCATTTTAACCAAATCTACGAATTTCCTAATTATTTTAGCGTTTTTATCTTGTGATTCAATCGCTGCCTTATTCAAATCAAAGGCTTCTTTTAGTTGGTTTTCTAAAGTCATAATTTAGTTTTTATAATATTTAACTTCTAAGTTGTAAAATTGTCCTGCGTAGTTGATGTGGGTTCTAGTTGTTTTACTCCAATAACCTAATTCTTCAATATGATCTTCATGTATAATAGCTACCAATGTAGTGTAAGAATATATATCCGTTCCGAACATAACGTGAAGATTGTTTTTTAGCTTTTCCATTTTAGTTGTTTTTGCATCTATGCTTATTTGCATTTGATACCTCAAACTTACAATCTTTTATTTGATTATGCAAATTATTAATATAATAAACTCATAAACTTTGAGCTACATTGCATAAAAAAAGAGCTACATTTCTGTAACTCTTTAGTTTTCAATTAGAAAAAATGTGTTAATCTTGCTACCTGACCTTGTTCTTTGTCATGCAAATAGCCTTCTACCGCACGAGGAGATCCTGTATATCCTTTCCTTGAATGCCATGAATCGGCTGCTGAAGGTGATCTAAGGTATTCAACGGTAACTCCTATGAAATCTTTAGCATCTCTCCATTTATATTTTACTTTGTGATGTAAGTGGTGAAGATACCAATATCTATACTTAGTAGCTGCCCACTCTTTAGGTTTTTCATTAGCCATTAACATAGGAAGGTTATCCATTTTAGCACCGTCACCATGTTCTAAGCCTATTAAGTTTGAACCATAAGTATAATACTTCCTATGGGCTACACCTGCGTCTACTTGAACGTCTTCAGATAACCTAAACCATGATTTTAAAGCGTGCGCTAAATGAAACCCACTTTGGTAATCGTGGTTAGACATAGAATGAACGCAATCAACAGGAGCTATTTCTCTGAGCATTTCTACACATTTAACGTATAAAGCTAAAGCTATCTCGAAATGTTCCCACCATTTTTTATCGCAGTCTTGTGGGGTTCCCTTCGTCGTCTGATTATATACATTGTCTACATGAAGTATATCATTACCAATACAAAACAGGATCTTTTCAATCTTAAACCCTTTAGATTTATCAATTAAACCTTGTACTCCATCGACCACACGCTTAACTGCTATATCTGTGTTATAGGCTTCTCCTGTTTCAGATTCGTTAGCATACTTACCAATATGAATATCAGCAGGATTTATAACTAATAAATGAGTTCCTTCGTTTCTTTTTACTTTCGGGTAGGTTGGAGCATGATCTTTTATGAAAGTGTTTAATCTTTCAAACATTCCATTTTCATCAAATCCACCTTTCCCATCTTTAGTAACGATTGAAAATCTGAGCTCTCCGCCCATGTTTTGCCAATGCTTAACCGACACTACATCTTTTTTATCTATTCCACGTTCTAATAAGTGAATATCTAAAGAAGAATTATCGTTAAAATTGTCTAGGGTTCCTGCTCGGTGTTTTTTGATAAGGTCTATTTCTTCACCTTTCAAACGAAATCTATTATTTCTCTTTTGCGACATATAGTAAGTTTGGCACTAATATACTATTTTTTCTCGAATACTGAGAAGCATAAAGGTATTACTGCTATTGCGGCTAAAACAAGCGTTTGCCAAGTGATCCCGTTTGCATCTATTTGAGATACAGCTGCTATCGCTAAAGCACCGCTTACTGTCCTTTTACTACTCCATTTACCTTTCACGTCTTTAAACATCTCAGGCACAAT
>Ga0308012_10001716_pt1 | contig 11452 bp, 5 predicted proteins | sample Neamet179_FD_203133 | JGI IMG/M metagenome (GOLD analysis project Ga0308012, IMG submission 203133) | Marine microbial communities from water near the shore, Antarctic Ocean - #179 | ecosystem: Environmental > Aquatic > Marine > Unclassified | place: Southern Ocean | collected 2014-07-25 | reverse complement strand
AGTTTGCATCCGGGGTGATAGTAAACGAGCCATCGGTATTGGCCGTAACCGTTGCATTATCTCCCGCATTAACATTGCTGGCCGTTAAATCATCGCCATCAATATCGTCCGCGTTCGCTAATAACTGCGCTTGCGTCAACGTGATAGTCCCATCTTCCGCCACACTCGCCGCCAGATCTAATCCGACCGTTGGCGCATCATTTACCAAGGTCGTGGTTATTGTATTACTAGCCACAACACCATCACTTGTCGTTAAACTAATATTCGGTAGTGTATTACCCGCATCAAGGAAAATTTCACCCGCTGCCGTTAACTTTACGTCCGTACCATCAAGTTCGTAGTAGTTATTGATATTACTACCAGGTGTAAAATCTACCGTTAAGTCGCCTTCATCATCAGTTAGGGTATAAGTACCTAACACAGTGCCCGCTCCGGTTGTATCTTCTATCGCCGAACCATTGCTGATGGCTAAGGTTTCAACGTCGTTCACCAAGTTTGTAGTCACGGTATTTGTCGCCGTAACACCATCACTCGTCGTTAAACTAATATTTGGTAAAAGATTACCCGAATCTAAATAAATTTCACCTGCCGCTGTTAATTTTACGTCAGTGCCATCAAGTTCATAGTAGTTGTTGGCATTAGTACCTTCCGTAAAATCTACAGTTAAGGCCGCTTCACCAGTTTCATCGGTTAGGGTATAGGTGCCAATTACAGTACCCACAACTGTTGTATCTTCCGTAGCTATGGCATTGCTAATTGTTAAGGTTTCAACATCATTCACATCAATTGTATTACTAGGTGCAACATCAACAATTACAGAGTTAGCTTGTTCGCCATCCGTTGCTGATAACGTAAAGTCAGGTAAATCTACGCCAGTATTGACAAGATCAGCACCCGCTTGTGTTAACACAACTGTGTTGCCAACAAGCGCATAATTAACGGTATCTGATAGGTCAACTGATACTGTATCGCCATCTTCATCATTTGTACTAAAGGTCGCGACTTCATCTAAAATAGCCGCCTCTTCTTCAGTAAAGATCGCTGTCGTCGTATCTAGCGTAATAGTTGCTGCATCGTTGACATCAACAGTTGTGCTTGGTGTAACATCAACCGTTGCAGGGGTAGCTTGTTCACCATCGGTTGCCGATAAAGTAAAATCAGGTAAATCAGCACCACTGTTTACAAGATCTGCACCGGCTTGTGTTAATACAACAGTATTGCCAACAATCACATAATTAACTGTATCTGATAGGGTTACTGTGACCGAATCTCCGTCTTCATCATTCGTACTAAAGGTTGCTACTTCAGTCGATGTCGTTGCTTCTTCTTCAGTAAATCCAGGTGCCGTACTCTCAAGTGTTATCGTCGCTACATCGTTTACAGAGCCTACTGTCACGGTTGAATTTATTGTTGATGTACCACCATTATTATCAGTCGCAACTAAAGTAATAGTAGCTTCACCGTTAAAATTTTCTGTTGGGGTGAAGGTATAAGTACCATCGTTATTCACAACAACAATACCTTGTTCAACCGGAACAGTTGCTGTAATTAAAATAATAGTGCCATCAACATCTTCGGCGGTAAAACCTACCGTGACAGAGCCTGAGTCTTCATCCAATGTACCGTTTTCAACGGTGAGGGTAGGCGTAATATTATTTTCTGAATCATTAGCAATAATCGTTACACTACCAACTGCCTGTGTATCGCCTATTTTTGCCGTAAGTGTAAAGCTTTCATTTTGTTCATTAATACTGTCATCTGTCGTATCTACAATGACAGTTAAAGTCGTTACGCCAACAGGGACAATGACATTACCTTGATTATCAAATTGTAAAAATTGTGGGTCTGATGCATCACCATAAAAGACTTGAATACTCGAAGCATCGTAATCAACTGCTGTTGCACTTCCATCGCTAAGAGTCAAATTAACAAGCGCTAGAGAATCAGCAGTATCACCAAGATCTTTACTGATATTTACCGTAAATACGGCTTGCTCACCTTCATTAATTTCAGAGGCGGTAACAGCTAATTCAACAGGGTAATCGTTATCAAAAATTCGTAATGTACCTTGTCCGTCATTTATAATGGCATTTGTCGCATCGGAGAGGTTAATCAGCGCAAATTCTGGTGAGCCTTCACTGATTAAATCATCAACAATAGTAATTGAGATAGTCGCTGTAGTTTCACCTGGTTGGAATGCGACAATGCCTGCACTTGCTTTAAAATCTTCACCAAATAGTGCAGATAGTTCAGCTGTATTATATTTAACTGTAACCAATTCATCACTTTCTTCACTCAATGTTAAGGTGAATACTGCCTCACCTTGTCCTTCAGTAATTAACACATAATCGATATCTATTGTCGGTAAAGTTGAAACAACTGAATCGTTATCTTCAATCGAAAATAATATGGTTTCGTCGTAAAAGTTTTCACCATTGATTTCAGCCCGGAAGTATTCTGTTGGCTCAATAGCGACATCATCAAAAATTGGAACACGAATTTCAACGCTACTATTTCCTGCCTCTAAGTCAAAACCAAAAATAGGACGGGGAATATCACTTGTAGTATCAATAGCGACAACCGTCATTTCTTGCCAGCTAATACCGCCATCATTGGAATATTCAAGGGGGACTGAGTAATCATCAGCGTATTCTGCAATCTTGATAATGCCATTGTCTGAGATGGCGTCTTTGCCAAGTGCCGTTAACTCTTGCTCAATTTGGGCCGTTAACTGTTCACTTAATAGTTCACTTAATAGTTCACTAGTAAAGTTAATCTGTAATTGGGTCGTCGTATCAAAAGTTAGTGAGCTATTTAAAGTGAATTGATTGAAACCCGCATCTTCTTTTACATCGTTGATGTCAGCAGAAAGGTGGGATTTATAACTATCTAAAGATTCTGAGGTAACCTCTTTGCTGACAGTCCAATCTTCAACGCGATAATCAATGGAAAGTCCTTCTAGGTCTTTACCTGTTACACCTTCATTAAGTTCAATTTCATAATTACCTTCGCCCTTATCAACCAAAGTACCAATACTTTCAAAGTTAGCTGATAACTTCACATTATTAACCACTAAGTTTTCAGTAATTACTTGCTGACCTACAGCGCCTTCTAACAAATCATTGGCGGAAAACGTAATAACACCATCGGCTTCAGCGAAGTTATAATTTATTAATCCTCCTGGTATATCGATAATATCGACTTCACGTAAATCAGTGTTTTCAGGTGTACGCTCTCCGGCCAAATCGTCAATCGTTTGGGCAACGTGGTCCATTGCGATCGTTTCAAAGGTATTCTCACCATTATCATTTATTTCACTTTCACGTGTAAATTCTATACCCACAGCAGCTAATGCTTGTGAAATCATTTCTTTACCTGAAGTGGTTATGTCTAAAGCTTCGCCTGTTGTTGGGTCGATATATCCCGTAAAAGCATCACGAATTTCTTGCGTGATAACTATATTTGTTGCGTATGAAGCTTCATTATTGGTGAGCTGGTCTGTATTTAATGTACCGTCATCAGTGTTAATATCGGTGAGGTCATCATCCAATGCTTGTAAGAAGATAGCCATATTCTCAACATGACTTGAGTTGCTATCTGACAGTGAACTGCCGGCAATATCTTGTAAAAAAAGGATGTCGCCATTAATGACGTCAGCACTGAATTGGCCGATTACCACATCGCCAATGGTGAAGGTAATAATATCACCCGCATTATATTTAAAACCACCGACTGACCCAGTATCACCCGTCAGACCACTTAGGCCCGATGATGTGTTATAAGTGACGCCGGAAACAAAATTATCTGAAAATTGCGCAGTCAGTGTCGAGTCTGAAGTTGCTGTTGTAGTTATTGTTGACGTTGTAAGCGATTGGTTGCTGGTATCCGTAAGCTCTGCTTGAGTTGAATCGAACGAGAAACTGGCTGTTTTAAATGCAGAGCTTGCAATTATTTCTGTCGCATCACGCGAGACATCTACAAATGAAGAACTGCCGCCATCACTTGCTTCACCGGCCGCTGTTTCAATATCTTCTATTGGATCATCATTTTCTTCGATTGCAGCTTGTATCGCTTCAATTTCAGCTAGGGCTTGTTCATCAACATTGACAGACTCATTAATAAGATTATCTAGCTCTTCAACTAGAACTGCATTATTATCTTGTTCATTTAATAGGTCTTTATCTTTATTAATATTATCGCTCATGATGTACCCTTCGTTCAATTATCACTTCAAGTAATTGTTTTATTAAAAATAAAACATAAAACTTACAAATAAAACAACAGATTTACAAATAATCTATTTAATTTCTAGCTAACCATTAATATTAGTATATTTGGGCGGTATAGTCCATAAAACAGACTAAAAAGTAAACTAGAAAATATTTTAAAATTTTCAGGGAAATCATAGTTCTAAATAATATAAAATTTAGAGTCACAATTTATATCATGATTAAAACTACCATTTTAGAGAGTATAAAATTTTGAGTTTAGCAAACAAAAAAGCCGAGTAACTTTCGTTACTCGGCTTTTTATTTAACTCTATTTATTTAACTATTATTTACATAAAAAATAGTCTTTTTCCATAATGCTATGGCATCAAAGCTTCTTGATCTTCACCTTCTTTTTCAATCACTTCAGGTATTAAATCTTCTCTTGAAATACCTAAAGATAATGCAACTAAACTAGCCACGTAAATTGAAGAGTAAGTACCAACAAAAACACCTAACAATAATGCCGAGGCAAAACCATGAATTAGCGCGCCACCTTTAAAGAACAAAGCTGCTAATACTAATAGAGTAGTAATTGAGGTAATAAAAGTTCGACTTAGTGTTTGCGTTAAAGAGATATTAATGACTTCTTCTGCTTCACTATTACGTATTTTTCTGAAATTCTCACGAATACGGTCAGAAACAACAATAGTATCGTTAAGTGAATAACCTATTACCGCCAATATAGCCGCTAATACGGTTAAGTCGAACTCTAGCTGTAATACAGAAAACATACCAAGGGTTAATAACACATCGTGAAATAACGCCACAACAGAGCCAACAGCAAAGCGCCATTCAAATCTAAAGGCAACGTAAATTAAGATACAGATAAGTGCTGTTAGCATAGCTAAACCACCCTGCTCTGCTAGGTCATCACCAACACTTGCACCAACGAATTCTATACGTCGCATGTCAACTTTTTGGCCTGAGCTATTTTCAAGAATTTCCAATATCTCATTGCCTAACATTTCAGCTTTAACGTCTTCGCGTAAACCTAAACGAATAACAACATCACGGCTACTACCATAAAATTGAATTTTCGCATCATCAAAACCACTGGTTTCCATAACACCACGCAGTTTTTCTAAATCAGCCGGCTCTTGAAAACCCACTTCAATTAACGTACCGCCAGTAAAGTCTAAACCAAAGTTTAGTTTATTTGTGGCAAGAGAGGCGATTGAGGCAATCATTAATAACGCACTGAAGATCATGGCTACCTTGCGATAGCTCATAAAGTTGACAGTTTCTTTTAATTGTAAAATTTGCATAATTTTTAAATCCTGCCCTTATTATATCGGAAGCTTATCAAGACGTTTACCGCCCCAGATAAGGTTAACTACAGCACGAGTACCAACAACAGAAGTAAACATTGAAGTAATGATACCGATTGATAATGTCACGGCAAAACCTTTAACAGGTCCAGTACCAATGGCAAACAAAATTAACGCGGCAATTAAGGTCGTAATGTTGGCATCAATGATTGTTGAAAATGCGGCATCGTAACCTTGGTGAATTGCTTGTTGAATGGTTTTACCTTCACGTATTTCTTCGCGAATACGTTCAAATATAAGTACGTTTGCATCAACAGCCATACCAACCGTTAATACAATACCCGCCATACCCGGTAAAGTTAGCGTAGCACCAGGAATCATTGACATAACACCAACAATTAATACTAAGTTAGCACCTAACGCAAGGTTAGCCACTACACCAAAGGCACGGTAATAAACCATCATAAAGATGAATACTAAGCCAAAGCCCATCATAATAGCTTGGAAACCAAGTTGTACATTTTCAGCACCCAATGTAGGTCCTACAGTACGCTCTTCTACAATAGTAATAGGAGCAATTAATGCACCCGCACGTAATAATAGTGCAAGGTTATGCGCCTCTGCAGGGCTACCAGAACCCGTTATACGGAAACTTTTACCTAAGCGTGATTGAATAGTAGCAACAGAGATAATCTCTTGTTCTTTTTCAAAAATGATATTGCCTTCAGCATCTTTGCGGTCAGTGGCTTTGTATTCAATAAATACAGTTGCCATTGGCTTACCAACATTACTTTTGGTGCCATTAGACATTTTTGAGCCACCAGCACTATCTAGTGTAATATTAACTTCTGGACGTGAGTACTCGTCAAAACCTGATTTAGCATCAGTGATATGATCACCCGTTAGCATCACACGTTTTTTCAATAAGCTAGGCTTACCGTTTTTGTCTGTTAATAAGATAGAGCTTGCAGGGACGCGACCATTTAATGCACTTGATATATCACCTTCGGTGTCAACTAATCTAAATTCAATAGTTGCCGTAGCACTTAGGATTTCTTTCGCGGTAGCGGTATCTTGAACACCTGGGAGTTCGATAACGATATGTTTTTTACCTTGGCGTTGAACCAATGGCTCAGCAACACCTAGCTCATTTACACGGTTACGGATAATGGTAATGTTTTGTTGTAAAGCATATTCGCCGATTTCTTTAAGTTTTTTATCAGTTATCTTGGCGGTTAACGTTAACTTATCTTCATCAGAAGTAAGCAGTAAATCACGGTTACGTTTTTTTAATAATGAATGACCAGCTTCTAAGTCTTCAACTTTACGGAAAACAACAACAATTGAATCGTTTACTTCTTTAACAGTGCGATAACGAATTTTTTCATTGCGTAAATCACCACGAAAATCACCCACCATGCCTTCTTTAGCTTTAGTAATGGCTGCTTTCATGTTCACTTCCATCAAGAAGCTAACGCCACCACTTAAATCTAAACCTTTCTTCATTGGTGTTCCACCAATGCTTGATAACCATTCTGGTGTAGCAGGAGTTAAGCTTAAGGCTACGGAGAATTTTTTTCCTAATTTATCATTTAAAACATCACGAGCTTTTAATTGAATATCAGCATTTTTAAAGCGAGTAAGTACTTGGCCTTTCTCTAAAACAATAGTGGTGTAATCAATATTACTAGCACCAAGTTCTGCTTTAATTGTATCAAGCGTTGCGGCAGTTGCTTCAACACCTCTTAAACCTGAAACTTGTACTGAAGGGTCTTCACCATATAGGTTTGGCGTGGCATAGAGTGCACCCAAAGCGACAATCATTGCCACCATCAGTGTTTTCCATAAAGGGTATTTGTTTAACACAATCTTTCCTTTTTTATAATTCTTTTCGCGTGAACTTAACTAAACTCATTTATAGCTTTTAGCTAACAATTGTAGAGTTAAGCTCGCCGTCAGTTATTACAGTAACAAAGAGGAAACACGGAGTTGACGTAGGTCAATGAGTATTCCGATGCCGTTACTGTATTAACTGGCAATGAGATTGGCTTTACAATGACTTCATTGTGCCTTTAGGAAGAACCGCGTTTATAGCGCCTTTCTGTACTGTTACTTCAGTACCTTCACTAATGCTAACCACAAGAAAGTCTTTTTCGTCAGATACTTTAGTGATTTTTCCAACAATGCCGCCTTGTGTTAAGACTTCATCACCTTTGGCTAATGAACCCATTAGACCTTTATGATCTTTTACACGCTTTGCTTGTGGACGATAAATCATGAAGTAAAAAACTAAACCAAAAACGGCTAGCATGATCATCATTTCAAATCCGCCGCCGGCTGCTGCTGGTGCGCCTGCTGCATGTGCAGTACTTATAAATAAACTCATATATTCCTCTACTTTATTATTAGTGACTAGCCGGAAATTTATTGCTAAGGCATTTAATTAATTTGTCAAATGTACTCATTGACTAACGTCAACTCCGTGCATTTTCCTTTAAATTAAAAGCCTTAGCTTCAAATTGCCTAGCCAGTAGGTTATTCAAATATTTTAATTATTAAAACTAAATTCTTAGCTTTACTCTGTTTGTAATTAATTATTGGTCTAGTCAAACCTAAACTTGTTCGCTACCTTGCGCTAATGGCGGTACTGGTAAACCGCGTAACGCATAAAACTCTTCTACAAAGGTGTCTAATTTACCTTGCTCAATCGCATCACGCAAACCTTGCATTACTTTTTGATAAAAATGTAAGTTATGTAAGGTATTTAGCTGTGATCCTAATATCTCTTTACACTTATCTAAATGATGTAAATAAGCGCGTGAATAATTTTTACAGGTATAACAGTCACAGGTATCATCAAGCGGTGATATATCTGTTTTATGAGCCGAGTTTCTGATCTTAATCACACCGGTATTCACAAACAAATGACCATTACGGGCATTACGTGTTGGCATTACACAGTCAAACATATCAATACCGCGACGAACACCTTCAACTAAATCTTCAGGTTTGCCTACTCCCATAAGATATCGGGGCTTATTTTTAGGTATCAAGGGCGCAGTATGATCTAATATTCTAATCATATCTTCTTTTGGCTCACCTACTGATAAACCACCAATAGCGTAACCATCAAATTCAATTGCTTTTAGGCCTTTAATTGATACTTCGCGTAAGTCTTCATACATGCCGCCTTGTACTATGCCAAATAAGGCATTAAGGCTATCGCCATGGGCGTTTTTTGAACGCTGTGCCCAACGAAGTGATAGCTCCATTGAGTCTTTTGATTCTTTATGCGTTGCAGGGTATGGCGTACATTCATCAAATATCATCACAACATCTGAATTCAAACTACGTTGAACTTCCATTGAGCGCTCAGGGGTAAGCATAATTTTTTCACCGTTTACTGGCGAGCTAAAACGTACGCCTTCTTCGGTGATCTTACTTGTTTTTCCTAAACTAAAAACTTGGAAGCCACCTGAGTCAGTTAAAATAGGCTTATCCCAATTCATAAAACCATGTAAGCCGCCATGCTGTTCAATGATGTCTGTACCGGGGCGTAACATTAGGTGAAAGGTATTACCTAAAATAATATGAGCGCCAGTGGCTTCAACTTCTTCGGCCTTCATCCCTTTTACTGTTCCGTAGGTTCCTACAGGCATAAATGCAGGGGTTTCTACTACACCACGATCAAAAGTTAATCGACCACGACGGGCTTTACCATCAGTATTGATTAGATCATAGGTCATTTTATTTTTTACTGTTTCAGTCATAAATTCTACTCTCGTACCTACTAGCTAAACAGGCTGGCGGTATTGGTTTAAATAAATCTAAATAAGTCTAACTTTCTTAAAAATAATGTATTCATTATCACGTATATTACTTAGTTGGCGACTGCTTTGTAAGAAACATAGCATCGCCGTAACTAAAAAATCGATATTCTTCTTTAATAGCATGTTGGTAAGCATTCATAATATGATCGTAACCAGAAAATGCGCTTACTAACATAAGCAGTGTTGATTCAGATAAATGGAAGTTCGTCACCAAAGCATCAATAACAAGAAATTCAGAGCCTGGAGTGATGAATATATCGGTATCGCCATAAAAAGCGCTTAACGCTTCACCTTTTTCTTTAGCTGCTTTTGCTGCACTCTCTAACGATCGTACTGAAGTTGTGCCAACCGCAACAACTCTTCCGCCTGCTGCTTTGGTTTTTGTTATTTGTGCAACGACTTCCTCTGATACTTCAACATATTCGGCATGCATAATGTGGTCGGCTATCTCGTCAACTTTCACAGGTTGAAAAGTACCTGCACCTACATGCAAAGTAACGAATGCCAGCTCAACACCTTTTGCTTTAATTCTTTCTAATAAAGCCTCATCAAAATGTAAACCTGCTGTAGGCGCTGCGACCGCACCGGGTTTTTCATTGTAAACAGTTTGATAGCGTTCTTTATCGCTGTCTTCATCGGGTCTGTCTATATATGGAGGTAATGGCATATGGCCAATAACGTCCAAAACATCTAATACAGATTGGTCACCATCGAACTTTAATTCAAATAAGGCACCGTGGCGTGCCACCATGGTTGCTTTAAACTTAATATCACTATCTTCATTTCCGAGGAAAAGTTCATTACCCACTTTAGGTGATTTACTCGCACGAATATGAGCAAGTGCCGTATTTTGATCAACAATACGTTCAATCAATACTTCAATTTTACCGCCACTGGCTTTCTGACCAAACATTCTGGCAGGAATAACGCGCGTGTTATTAAAAACCAGTAAGTCACCTGCATTTAATTGCGCAACCAGGTCAGTAAAAACACCATCATTTATATCGCCAGAATCACCATTTAATGACATTAAACGGCTAGCAGTGCGCTCGGTTTTTGGATAACGAGCAATAAGAGCTTCGGGTAAATCGAAGGAAAAGTCTGAAACACGCATGATATAGGCTATTTTACTGGCTTAAAAAAGGCGTAATTTTAGAGCCGCACGCCTTTGATAGCAAGTTAATTCGCCACTTTTACCCCGTTAGCGCATAGAACTTAGAAAAAATCTGTGTTTAAACAATATTATTGCTCGTGATAATGGGTATTTATGAGAGTAATCTCTACCATGAGGCTTTTAGTGTATGTTGGTATTATCTGTTGGAAAGGTATGTTGAAAAGTAAGTCTCTTAACTTATGGGGAAGACTTGTAGGTAGGTACTTATTAGCAACATGATTTATATACCCGCTCCACTTAAAGATGCAGGATTCAGCTGGAATTAGAAACGCCTTTAGGCAAGGCATTGATTGTAGATAATGGTTGTTCATTCTCAAAACCAATAACGCAGCATAAAGCGTTTCTAAACCAGCCCTTGGGGAAGCCTGAGCAAATCATTCCCTGCGTTACATTTCTTTTTAAGGGAACAACCCTTGATAAAAAATGTGCCTTGATTATGAATCGCTCAAACTTCCTGAAACGAGTATCTTCAAGTGGAACGGGTATATCTCTTTTAATAACTGACTTAAGGTTGATGCCATGAAAGATGAACTTGAGATTATTATTGCCAATACAATTATTCATGGTTTTGAGCGGCATGTCGCACTTTTCACTGAAATTACTCAATCAGCCCGAGAACGTTTTGAGCAACATCAATGGAGTGATGTTCATCGCGCCGCCAGCGCAAGAACCAATTTTTATGACGAGCGCGTAAAAGAAACCTTTAGCAAAATAAAAGAAAGTTTCAATATTATCGAGCTTAATAACGCATTGTGGCAACAGGTTAAAGTTGTTTATTCTGACATATTAATTAATCATAAACAGCCAGAACTGGCTGAATCTTTCTATAATTCTGTTTTTTGCCATCTATTTGAGCGTAAGTATTATCATAATGATTATATTTTTGTCGAAAGTACCGCGCATCGACTT
>Ga0308012_10001710_pt1 | contig 11491 bp, 8 predicted proteins | sample Neamet179_FD_203133 | JGI IMG/M metagenome (GOLD analysis project Ga0308012, IMG submission 203133) | Marine microbial communities from water near the shore, Antarctic Ocean - #179 | ecosystem: Environmental > Aquatic > Marine > Unclassified | place: Southern Ocean | collected 2014-07-25 | reverse complement strand
AGATCGTTGCGTTGCAGAAATCGCTGATGAAGAAAGAGTACTTCCTGCAATGCAGTTCCTGCCCGTTAAAAGATTACTGTGATGTACAGATCTGCAAGTCGCGCCAGTTTGGTGTTGGCAACTCGGCACCGGATCAGGCGGCACTAGGGGGTCTGACTGTCATGTTGTCGGAGCCTCGGCATTACTTCATGGATGTAGATGGTCAGCGGTTACAGTTAACTGTTGAGCAATTACAGAATCAAGGTCTTTGGCAGCGGTCATGCATGGAGCAACTCAACTTCATGCCGCCTCAAGTTAAGCCACAAGATTGGCAGGTTGCAATCAACACCCTGATGAAGAACTCGGTCACGATAGATGTCCCTCCGGAACTGACTATCAAGGGGCAGTTCCATGAGATGCTCAAGACGTTTTGCACAAGTCGGATTAGGGCTCTGTCTCCGGAAGAAATGGAGATGGGCAAGCCGTGGACCGAGGAAGGCGTGACGTACTTTACGATGGCTGGCTTGGAACAGTTTCTCAAGAACAGGCAGTTCACAAGTTACAAAGCGGTTCACATACAGGAACAGTTGAAGACGCTGAACGATGGGCAACCCTGTCACAAAGAGAAATATGTAAAAAAAGAAAACGGAAAGTCTAAAAAGTTACGTGTCTGGCATGTTCCGGCATTTGAAGATGAAGAAATAATACTTGAACCAAAGGAGTTTAGTGATGACATCCCCTTCTGAACAACGAAAGCTGCTGAAGATTGCGGAAATAACCGAGTGGTTGGGGGTATCCCATTCCACCATTTACAAGTGGGTAAGCGAGGACATCTTTCCACAGCCCATATATCTTGGACCGGGCAAGGGCGATAAGAACAGCGCCACCCGTTGGGTCGAGGAAGAAGTTCTGGAGTGGCTGGCTCAACGTCCACGCGGTAAAGAGTGATGAAACGTGGGAAGTGGACGAAAGAAAACTTTCAAATTTTTCATAAGAAAAACCCTCATGTGTACGAAACATTTAAGCACTTTGCTTTCATGGTCACAGACCGGCGAGAATACTACTCCGCTAAATGTATCTTTCATCGGGTCCGGTGGGAGACAATGATCACCGGAAAGGGGGATCATAAAATAGACGATGGTTGGATTAGTCATTACTCCCGTCTGTTTATGGACGATTACCCTGAACATGTTGGGTTTTTTAAGACAAGGAACGTCAGGAACTCGTACCACTACAACGAAGAGGAGGATGAAGATGTCTGAAGAAATGCTCTTAGGTCCGCCTGGGTGTGGTAAAACGTACAGCCTCATCCAGCGCGTACAGGAGGCCCTAGAGGACGGCGTTTCGCCCGAACAGATAGGGTTCATGTCTTTCACAAAGAAGGCCGTACAAGAGGCCGTTGAGCGTTCGTGTGGCAAGTTTGGTTTCGACGAGAAACGTCTGCCTTACTTCCGCACCCTGCACTCAATTGGTTTTCGCGGCTTGGGTCTGGTGTCCGGTGACATGCTAGCTAAGGAAGATTGGCGCAAGCTAGGTCATGGCTTGGGTTTGTCTTTTGAAAATGCTGAGGGCGCGGCCCCTGATGACGGCATCCTGATCCCTGCCATTGGCGGTGACGGCGGCAAGTACATTCAGTTGATCGACAGAGCCCGGTACAGAATGATCGAAATGGAGAAGGAGTTTAACGAGTCTGAGGATTGGGATCTATCTTTTCCAAAGATGAAACAGATATCAGCCAGCGTATCTATGTACAAAAGCAAGTTTGGAAAGGCGGATTTCGTTGATCTGATTGAACAGTACATGAATGTGGACCCGCCGTACTTAAAGCTGCTGATTGTAGACGAGGCTCAAGACCTTACTCCATTGCAGTGGGAGATGGTCGAACACATGAAGGCCAACGCCGAGAATGTGGTGTATGCAGGGGACGATGACCAAGCCATCCACCGATGGACAGGCGTTGACGTTAATCGTTTCATCAATGCGACAGACAACAAGACGATCTTAACACAATCGTACCGATTGCCTCGGGCCGTTTGGTCTTTGTCTCAGCAGATTGTTAAGCGGATCAGCAACCGGATTGAGAAAGAGTTTCTGCCCATGGAAGAGGAAGGCTTGGTTGCCTACCACCTAAGCCGTCACACAATTCCGTACCACAAGGGTTCGTGGACGATCATGGCGCGGACCAATAGTTTTGTTCGTGAGTTTGCAGAGTCTTTAAGAGAAGACGGATACCTGTACAGTATTAAGGGCCGACCTTCTATTCACCCAGATGCAGTAGAAGTAATTACTGCTTGGCGTGACTTGCAAGCAGGTAGTTCCCTGTCGCTGCGCCGCGTTAAGAAGATGTATGCCGGTGTTCCCAAGCAGGGAGATCATGCTGTTGTAAAGCGGGGATCTGCTAGGTTGCTAGACACGGCGGATCCAGAAGCGATGTTGGATTACGAAACCTTGGTGCGTGAGTATGGAATGATTGCCCCGTTAGATACGGACGCAATGGATGTGGCGCGGTTTGGTAGTGAACAGAAGCTATACGTCAGGTCAATTGAAAGACGAGGGGAAGACATCACCCAACCCCCTCGCCTTAAAGTATCAACTTTCCATGCAATGAAGGGAGGAGAAGACGATAATTGCGTAGTGTACCTCGGGATACCAAGAGTGTGCGCTCAAAGCAATCATCCAGATGACGAGCATCGAGCATTCTATGTGGGCATAACACGCGCCCGAAAAGAACTGCACATATTAGACACCGATAAGAGGTATAAGTACCAGCTATGAATAGAGATGATGTAGTAGACAGCGCCTTAGACAAGATCAACGGCGATAGACAGGATGAGTATGGGGATGTGTTGAACTCGTTCACCACTATATCCATTGGATGGGACACAATTGTTAAAGCGGCGCTCGGTAGTCATGGCTGTATAACTCCGATGCATGTTGGTCTGATGATGGATTGGCTGAAGACAAGCCGGTTGTTGGTAGACATAAACCATGCAGATTCGTGGGTTGATAAGGTAGGGTATGCCGCCCTGTCTGCGGAGGTTGCAGATAGATACATGGAGCCGGGAGAGTTGTTGGATATTAGGTGGGGAACTGGGCGAGTTTCCCCCGATGCTCAACCAGAAGAAGATAAAAATGGTAATAACGCCGTTATTTCCCAGAACATTCAACCTAAGAAAGAAAACAGCGACGATTGGGTGCAAGATTTTGCTGAGAGAATGTCCAAGGCGGGGATGACTGACGAGGATGTTGCTGAGTACATCAGTGGCGAGGGCACCGGTACAAACAAGCCAATCACTCGCGCACAGTTAGCCGCGGAACTGGAGCCTGGGCTCAATGCGTTGTTCGGTACGGAGTATGATCCATACGTTGAGCCGAAGACTTGCCAGAAGATCGACGGCCGCAACGGCAAACCTTGTGGGCTCCCGTTAGTTGGCAGACAAAAGAAGTTCTGTAGTAAGCACGTTCCAAAGAGTACCAAAGTAGCAAGGAAAGCCTATGGCGAGAGATCGAAAAGACAAGTCAACGATCAACTATCTTGATCGGCTGGACATCGACCAATTAGATCCTGATTGGAACATACCAACCGAGTTCCCTGATCTGACAGGATACAAGTCTATCGCTGTTGATTTGGAAACAAGCGATCCAAACCTCAAGTCTCTCGGACCCGGTTGGGCCCGAGGGGATGGTTTCATCGTGGGGATTGCTGTAGCCGCGGGGGATTACAAAGGTTACTTCCCCATTCGCCATCAGAACGGACACAACCTAGATCCCAAGATGACCATGAAATGGTTTGCAAAGCAGATGGATACTCCGCGGATCGACAAGATCATGCACAACGCCACCTATGACGCTGGTTGGTTGCAAGCCGAGGGCATCGATATAAAGGGGCGGATCATTGATACTATGATTACCGGCGCTGTTGTGGATGAGAACCGGTTTTCCTACAGCCTAAATAACTTAGGCCGCGATTGGATCGACATGCGTAAGGATGAGAAGGCTCTTCGCGCAGCGGCCCGTGATTGGGGGTTTGATCCTAAGTCTGAGATGTGGCGCCTACCGCCCATGTCTGTCGGACCCTACGCTGAACAGGATGCTTTGATGACGCTCAAGCTATGGGAGCGGTTGAAGATAGAGTTAGATAAGCAGGATCTGTGGTCAATATGGGAACTGGAAACAGGGCTCATTCCTCTCATGCTTAAAATGAAAACCAATGGCGTTAGAGTAAACACCGACCAAGCAGAAATAGTGCGGAAAGAATTGAAGGGTCGCATCAAGGGGCTGAAGAAATCTATACGTGATGAGACAGGCGTGGACCTTGAGCCATGGGCCGCGGCCTCTGTGCAGAAGGTGTTTGATTCATTGGGCTTGGAGTACGCCCGAACCGATGCCGGCAATGCTACATTTAACAAGCAGTTTCTAAACATGCACCACCACCCTGTTGCACAGCAGATCGTTAAGCTGCGGGAGTTCGACAAGGCCGACAGTACATTCATCGACACCATCCTGCGCCACTCACACAAAGGCAGGATCCACTGCGAGTTTCACCAACTGCGAAGTGATGACGGCGGCACAGTTACCGGACGTTTCTCATCGTCCAACCCTAACCTCCAGCAAATTCCTGCGAGAGATAAGGAGATTAAGCAGATGATCCGCGGGTTGTTTATCCCCGAGGATGGATGCAAGTGGGGTTCGTTTGATTACTCCAGCCAAGAGCCGCGGTTGCTGGTTCACTTTGCGGCTAGCTTGAGCGACGATCACCGGCATAAGATGGTGGATGGCATTGTTGAGGATTGGAAGACCAAGGATATCGACCTGCACCAGATGGTTGCTGACATCGCCGGCATTGACCGTAAGTCTGCAAAGACCGTGAACCTCGGAATTATGTACGGCATGGGTAAGGCCAAGCTAGCCGACCAGTTGGACATCAGCGTAGCCGAGGCCACTGAACTGCTTAACACGCACCAGAGAAAGGTTCCCTTCGTTAAGGGGCTAGCAGAACTAGCAAGCACTCGCGCCTCTCAGCAGGGCTCTATACGCACTCTACTGGGCCGTAGATGCCGGTTCGATCTGTGGGAGCCTAGAACGTTTGAATACAACAAGCCACTGGTTCTAAAGGACGCACAAGAAAAGTACGGCATGTACCTGCGGAGGGCGTTTACATACAAGGCTCTGAACAAGTTGATCCAAGGATCCGCTGCGGACCAAACCAAGAAGGCGATGGCGGATTGCTATGCCGAGGGATTAGTTCCTATGCTCACGGTCCACGATGAACTATGCTTCTCTGTAGAAAGCCAAGAGCAAGCCTCTAAGATCACCGAGATTATGGAGACAGGCTTATCACACATACTCAAGGTTCCGTCTAAGGTAGACGAGGAACTGAAGGACAATTGGGGAGAGATCGAATGATTGAGAATAATTTAAAAACAGTTGGCATTGGTCAAATGCATCCGATGCAAGTCACCGCTTTAATGGAAGTGATCGAGAACACCATGCGCCTAGCCATCATGACCGATGATGATGACATCATTGAGGAAGTAACCCACCACGTTAATAACATGATCCAGTTGTTTGGTGGGCTCGGCGTTAAGGTAGACTGCCTAGAGGATTAGGGAGTAAGCCGGCGCTGTATCTCTTGGTCCTGCGGGTTAGGTAATACCGTGGGGCCTGGGGGCAGGGTGGGTAGTGCGGGGATTGGAACGCCCCCAAATCTATTACCTGTAGGAGCCGTAACGGGTACACCACCAAATCTATTACCTGTAGGAGCCGTAGGTACAGAAACCGGTGCTGCTTCTAGCTGGGTTTCAGTGTCAGGACGCCGTTCGTATGGCTGATCGTCAGGCTGCAAGGAAGCGCCCTTCATTAGTTTTCTTATTTCATTTATTCTGGCCCGTGGAAACTGATCTAAGGTGCCTGCCCTACGCATTTCCTTGCGGTTGTTGGGGCTTACTTTAAACGGAACGAACTCACCTCTCATTATGCGCCGACCTCCAGACCCAATGTTGTTTTGTTTTAAGATTTTGCGGATATCTCTGTCCGACATACCCATTGTTCTAAGGTCTTCAAACATCTGAAAATATCTTTTATCAACGCGCAACTTTGCTTCGTTAGCTCTAAGAAAAGCGTCCTCTAAATCGTCGCTTGTTGCGCCGATGTCATCGGTCTTTGAGTTCCACATAGACCTAGCGTTTTGTTGCGCCTGTTGCATTCGATACGCACCAAACTCCAGCCCTTTTGCAGGGTCGAATACCAAGGGAGAAATACTTGTTCCCGCTCGGACAAGTTCTTGGATTAAGTGTCGCTCTGTTCCTAACTTATCTTCTGACTTAACACCAAAGTAAGTCCCCTCTTCCGTACCAATAAGTCCCCGAGCAAATCTACCAGCGACCATCTTTCCGCCTTTGAGATCAAAGGGTAAAACGTTAGGAAGCATTGTATCCACAATATGCGTCAGCATCTTTGTTCCTCTGGTTCCTACTGGATCCTCCGGGTCATATATTTTAGAGCCCGTTCCAGAACGTCCACCTCGGTAGGTGATATCAATCAGGGATTCAGTAAGCATTGCTTCGCCAACGAACGGACCAAACAATTCTCCCAACGACCCAATCATTACTTTGGTTATGGCTTCACTTGGGTCAGCGCCTGTTTTTCCAGCGGCATCTGCCTCATTAATTGCACGGTTCATAAACCGAGACAGCGTGTCATACGGGTTCAACACGCTGTAGTTAATGTATTCTAGTTTACCGTCTTCTGTTTTTCCAATAGGAATTAATACTGCCCCCTTCTCCCAATCAGGAGAAAAAGGCCCTTGTTGGTATGCTTCCATCTCTTCTCGGCTAACGCCAGAGGTTGCATATGCAAACTCCAACGCAGCGAGAGGAGTGGCTATTGTAGTAATAGAGAACCCAGCTAAACGTTGTACCCCGCGGTTTCGTATTGCGGGGATGTCCGAGGACATGTCATCTAGACCCTGCTTAACAATATTAAATCCAGTGCGGAGTATCTCGGCGGGGAATGTGATGAAGTTACCAACCGGTAAGCGGCGTCCTAATCTCACCAGTTCCGAGGCACCCTTAGTATAGTTTGGCACCGTGTCTCTAACGATCTGGGCAGCGCGAACTTTCACCAGCCTATCAATTTGCGCGTCAGTAAAATCTTTTAAGGGGGTCATTGTCATGTTGGGTGGAACGTCTTTGCCGTTTTTAGTAAGGTAGTTAAGCCGTTGTTCTCTTGTAACCGTCTTATCAAATAAAGCACTTTTAATCTTGGACTGTTCGGCATGGTAGCTGAAATATTTCCACATATCATCCGAGGCTTGGTAGGTATCCTCGGCAAACTTCATACCTTTTCCTAAGTATTGAATACCTTTATTTGCAACCCTTGCAGTGGCGCCGGCTCCAGGGATAGTTTTGTTATTGCTTAATGCTTCAACAAAGTTCCGAGGTTCCCGTGCAGTAATATCCAAGCCACGATTAAGAGCATCTTGAATTTCTCTAAGCTCGGTGTTTGTTCCCATGATACCAAGCTCTTGAGCCTCGGTCAGGTCTTTCATTACTGCATCTTCGCCACGGTTTCTAACGTTTGCAAAAACAACTTTCCGAGCGTCTGATAGATTGCTGTGCCGACCAATCATGGGAATGTTGCCGTTGGCTGTTGCAAACGCAACCGCCGTTGCAAAGTTTCGTATTTGAGTAATGGGAGATAGAATGGTTTTGCTGTACTGAGAGATAGCTTTCCCTTTTAGAAATGTACCAAAGACTGCGCGAAGAGCCGTGGTTCCAAAACTATCTTCAGCCCAGACAGAGTTGGTCAGGCTGTTGTATATATCCTTTGGGACATAATGGTTGTCCAAGGCTCCCCAACCAGACTGACTAATCACTTGATCTAATTCTTTTGCAGCCCCTTTGGCTGGCCCCGTAAGCGTTCCCGCCCCGCCTAACTTTACATCTCCCCCGAGCTTAACAAAGCCCTGTTCCATAAGTCCTTTAATCTGACCCTTGGTTAAGTCGGCACCATCTTTGAAGAACCGGCCAACGCCACTCTTGTCCTTTGCCATCATAGCAATGTTGCCGAAGTAATCATCGACCGCGTTGAACTGAGCAAGGTCCGCGATGGTTTTAAGGTATGCTTCTTTGGGGTCGGAGATCTCTCCCATAACCTGACGCAATGGTTGATCAAACTCTTTTCGCCCTAGAAACATCCCAGTGTCTAGCCTGTTCTCAGCTATCCTACCGCCGCCGAGCTTGGCACTTTGGTTCTTTAATCGGTACTGGTTTAAGAAGTTATCCCGAGCCATAATTGCCACCTCATCGGTGACTTTAGCTCCTACTTTAATTTTGCCACTCGCTGCGGACAAACCATTAGCGGCCATAAACTCGGCGGTAAGTTCGTCACCAGACGTAGCGTTTGGCCCGAAATCTCTCTTAGCTATTTTGTTTAACTCTCGCTCGGTGTTTTTTTTATTTCCCACAAAGTAATCTTTGGCCTTCTTTAAACTTTCCGCATCAGGCTCATACTTACTGTCTGTAAATATCTTGTACGTTCTGCGAAGATAACCTTCAGACATTGTCTCATCTAGAAGTTGTTTAAATGTCTTGCCCGATGGGCTGGTGAAATTAGAGTTAGACTTAGCAAGGTTGCTGTCTTCTCTTGCATACTTAGCTAGCTTGTCACGCTCCTGACCCATCTTAATTGCGTGTTGACGAACCTCTTTGGGCATTGATTTTAAGGCTTTTGCTTTTACGTCACCTGTCTCACCAAGATACTCATGCAGTTTGTTTGTTACGCCTACCTCGTTTAAGGCGCCGCCCCCTTTAGGGATGCTTTTAAAGTATTTAGACGCAGCGGTATCAAACCCTTGCAAGGCAACCTGTCCATCTTGAACGGCACTTCTGACTTTGGCATCAACCAATAGCTTTTGTTCTGATACGTTGCGTGGAAGAGCGCCACCGTACCGGCTAAACATAACGGCCTTGGCAAAATTAGTTTCTAGAAAACCTTTGACCTCGTCATCAGAGCCTGTCTTAGCAAGGATTTTTCTATCCAGAAACTTCTCTATGTCTGTACCGGCTTTATCAATCTTGTTCTTCAGGCCTTTAGTGGCGCCCGTTATTTCGCCTGTTTTAGCAATTGCAGGGAACAGGGCGCCTTGTAGAACGCCACCAATAACGCCGCCTTCAGCAGCTACCTTTAACCGGTTTCCTATTTTGGCAAGTGTTCGTTCTTGACCCTCAAGTCCAATTAAGTCTGTAGTTTGAGTTGGCCCAGAGCCGGCCCAATCACCGAGGGTGGTTGCTCCATCTGTACTAACAAATACATCGGCCCCAGCAGCGGCGGCTATTTCTTTAGAGGCTAGTCCCGCTCTTTCAAGCCGGGTCATTGGGACTAACGCCTTGCCTGCCTTTGCGGCTTTTGCAACCCGTGCCGCAGCGGCGGCTTTGCCAACAATGCTGGCCGCTCCCACACCTGGGAGCGCGTACTGGGTTATGATCTCGGCACCTTTGCCAACGATCCCCTCGGGGTCAAGCCCCAAGTAATCTCGTATTCCTTCCGCGGTTGCGGTCACATCATCAGAGGAATTTTCCCCAGTAACGAGGTCTATTCCAAGGGCGCCGGCACCGATTACACCTTCGCCAATACCAATAAGACCAGAGGCTACGCCCTCAAAGAGTTCTCTTGGAATTGATCCTTCAAAGTATTGTTCTCGGTTGCGGCCTGTCTTCTCTTCTTCGTCACCAACAGGGACACCTCCAAAACGATTTGTTGTTTCAACCTTTTGGGATACCGGTATTCCACCGAAACGATTTGTTTCTGCCATGGTCTTGCCTTTATGGTTTTTTCAACAAAGTATCGCCGTCATAGTACTCAAAGTCTACGCCGCTAGGAAGAGCGTCAAATTCTTCTTGAGTATTTATTGAAGGGGCGCCACTCGCAGGAGCCCCGGCCCCGCCACCACTAGGTACCCCACCCGGAGTAAGACCAATAGACTGAGCGTGTTGTTGAGCAAACTGTAACGCTTCGTTGTAAGGAAGATCCTGAGTTTTCATAATTTCAACAGTCATACGAGTAACTGTATCGGTGTACCCATCTGCTTTAGAAAAGGCTCCCCCTGCCCCTGTCCGAGGCGTCAACTCTGCCTTCAGTCTCAACAGGCGCTCTGTTTCAGCGTTGGCCGCAGCGGTCTTCTGAGCATCAGCCTCAAGAGCCATCTGAGTTCCTTGCGCTTTGCCCATGGCTCTACCAAAGGCAGACGAGGCCCTCGGGTCACTATCCGCGGCCATGCCAAAGAACGCCTCAGACTCTGCCATCTTGCCAAGATCACCTCTGATTTGTTTAAGGATCTTAGGAATAGACTGCTTGGTGTTGATCTTAGACATATTTAGTCTCTTAGTTATTTTATCTAGTTCTGGTTTTATATCTCTAGCTTCAGGATTACCTTCAACCATGGCAACTAAGGACTTTGCCGTGTCCTTCGGTTTTACATCCGGGTCATCAATGAGCCTCATGGCTTGAAGCACGGACCCTGCTAAGGAACTAATGTCTATCCCCTCGGGTATGTTTTCCTCATAGACAGCATTCATTGGCCCCATAGGAATGGGCTCCCCACCTTCCTGCATAGTCTTAACACCAGGGCGCATAGGATTAAGGCTAGGCGGTGGCACTGGGGCTTGAGCCATCTGTTGTGGAGGAGGAGCCATAGGTTGTGGGGAGGGGGCCATTGGTTGCTGCATCGGCATCGGCATCGCCATAGGTGCGGGGGCCATGGGCATGCCATCGGCTCTTCCCGCGCTCATACCCTTAGCGATATCCATCGGAATGGCTGAGGTCTCCGGTCGGCGAACTGACTTCATCGCCTCATCAATCAAGGGTTGGCTGGACGCAAGAATACCAGAAGGCATATCCGCACCCGCCATTTGATTTAGCTTTGCCCGTGCGCCGCCTTTGCGTTGAAACAACTTCCGATTAAAGACCTCGTTCTGCATAATATTGATCCCTTAACTATAACCGGAGAAGTTCTGATAGGCCCCTAGACCCATCGCGTTACCCATCACTGAGTTCATGGGGCTTGGAGAAGCAACATTGGTTTGCTGCAATGTAGAGCTAGTAGACGGAACGCCGCGAAACATATCCGACATAAATCCAAACCTCTTGTAAGGCTCATAAGCCTGTTCCATCTGGCCCTGTCGCTGCACATCGTACTCGCGCTGTTGTTGCTGTTGCTCCAACGATCCCACGTTATACAGTGCGTTGACATCACTTTGCGCGGACTTCTGCGCCATGTCTCCCAAGGCTGCTTCCTTAGCACCCAACCCAGCAATACCTTGGCCCAGCGTTCCAAAGATTTGGCTGGCCTGCTGTCCTCGGTTCATCTGGTTTTCAAAAGCAGACATGCCCTTATTCGCCAGATCACTGCCCATATTCACAACGCCAGTTGCCGCTCGTCCTTCTCTCGCCATCTGATCTTCAAACGCTTTACGAGCATTCTCATATCCGCTCTGGCGCATCTGACCGGCGG
>Ga0308012_10001709_pt1 | contig 11495 bp, 10 predicted proteins | sample Neamet179_FD_203133 | JGI IMG/M metagenome (GOLD analysis project Ga0308012, IMG submission 203133) | Marine microbial communities from water near the shore, Antarctic Ocean - #179 | ecosystem: Environmental > Aquatic > Marine > Unclassified | place: Southern Ocean | collected 2014-07-25 | reverse complement strand
CTTTTGGATGATTAGGATGGCTTGGAAGTTTGCCAACTAAATAATCACCAGTTGCTTGAATTAAACTCCATAAATATTTTTTATTTTGATCATTCATTATTAATTTCTTAAAAAATGTTTAGTAAAAAGAGAGTAATCCCTGGAAAAGAAAAAAGTAAAATAACTCTTAAAATATCACTTATGAGAAATGGCAATACTCCCTTAAAGGTTTCAGATATTTTAACATCAACAGCCATTTTATTTATTATAAAAACATTTAATCCAACTGGAGGTGTAATAAGGCCAACTTCAACAACAACCAACGTTAAGATTCCAAACCATATTGCGGTTTCTTCTGGTGTCATTCCAAAGTCTAAAGTCATAATTAAAGGAAAAAAAACAGGTATAGTTAGAAGTATCATTGCTAAACTATCCATAAGACAGCCTAGGAATAAATAAAGAATTAAAATACAAGCGACGATTAATAAGGGAGATAAATCATTACCTAGAGCCATTCTTCCCAGCTCATTTGGTAACTGAGTTAAGGCGATAAAAGAATTAAAGAATTCAGCGCCCAAAAGTACCAAAAATATCATTCCTGAAGTTATAGCAGTACTTTCAATAACTTCTATTAAGTCCTTTATTTTAAAATTTTTATTGAATGCAGCTATTACTCCTGTTCCACCAGCCCCGATTGCTCCTCCTTCAGTTGGAGTAAACCAACCAAGATAAATTCCACCAATCATAACAATAAAAATTAAAATTACTTGCCATATATTTTTAAATAATTGAAATCGTTCGCTCCAATTAACTCTCTCTTTTGTTGGACCGGAATCTTTAACAAACCTAACATATAAAGCAATAGCAGCAATGTAACCAAGCGCTGCTAAAATACCTGGAATAAAAGCTGCTAAAAACATTTTAGCTATATTTTGTTCAGTTAAAATTGAGTAAATGATTAAAATAACTGAAGGAGGTATTAAAATACCTAATGTTCCTCCTGCAGCTAGTGTTCCTGTACTTAATGCTCCAGAATAACCAAGCCTTCTTAGTTCAGGAAGTGCGACTTTCCCCATTGTTGCTGCTGTCGCTAGTGATGAACCGCATATTGCGCCAAATCCAGCGCATGCTCCTATTGTGGCCATAGCAACTCCACCTTTTCTATGCCCCAAACATGAACCAGTAAATTTGAATAAGGCCTCACTCATACCAGCTTTACCAGCAAAGTTACCCATAAGTAAAAAAAGAGGTATTACAGACAATGAATAGTTAGAAAAAAGATGCCATGCGCTAGTTTTAACTTGAGAAAGAATTGGTAACCAACCAGCTATAATTATTGTACCAGAACATCCAACAAGTAGCATAGATAAACCAATTGGTATTCTAAAAGCTAATAAGGAAAAAAGAACAGGAAATGCAATAATACCTAATGTAAAGCGATCCATGATCTAAGCTTTTCCTATGAGGTATGATAATTTTAAACTAAAGGTATAAAAACAACATATTGTAAGCAGAAAAAAAGATAAAATAACTGGTAAAAAAGGTATCCAAATAGGAAATGCTAAAAGCATTGTCTCTTCCTTATATATATACATATCTTGAGCCCCAAGTATCATACGGCAGCTAAAAAAAAGTGCAACACATCCAAAAATAAGTGAACTAGTTGCATCCAATATATTGATTTTACTTTTGCTTAATTTAGCCGTTATAAATTCAACCACAACGTTTCCATTCTTTAAATGGCACAAAGGTAAGAAAGATCCTATCGCAACTGCGCAGGCAATTTCAACTAATTCAAAATCACCTAGTATAGGAGTAAAAAAAACCACCCGTCCAAAAATAGAAAAAATACTAATTAATGCAGCTGATAATAAAATAAAACCACCAAAAACAGCTAGAAAACTAGCTGTTTTATTTAAAATACTCCCAAATTTATTATTGGGTTGTATTTTGTTAAAGTTAAATTTATGGAATTTAATCATATCTTTTTTAAACGCTTATTACATTTTTTCATATTTAGAAATTAATGCTTTGGCAGCATCATATAATTTTTGTCCATCAAGACCATTTTTATTTGCTTCTTTTATCCAGTCAGCAACAACTTGATCGCCAGCTTTTTTAAAATCGGTCAAAGGTGCTCCTGAAAGAGTAAGAAACTTACCTCCTGATTTTGCAGCTAGATCTTTAGCTGGAATCTCAAATTCATCCCATAATTTACCAGCGTACTTTGCCAATGATTTTCCAGAATTATTATCTATTACTTTCCTTTGGAAATCAGATAAAGAATCATATTTAGCTTTGTTCATGATGAATAAAAATGGAATAGTGTACAAACCTCTATCGCCTGCAACGTCAGTATGAAACTTAGTGAGTTCTTGAAGTTTAAAAGAAGGCATAATTTCCCAAGGCACAACCATTCCGTCAATAACTCCTTTCGATAAAGATGGTGCAATTTTAGGGGCCGGCATACCAACTGGAGTGGCTCCTAATGCCTTTAATAAAGACGTAGCTGATCTTGATGGGCCTCTTAATTTCAAACCCTTAAAATCATTTAAAGACTTTATTAATTTATTTTTAGTGTGGATCACTCCAGGTGAATGAACGTGTACAGCAAGAATTTTATAGTCTTTTAGATCAGCAGCTCCAAATGTTTCCATAAACTCATGAACTGCTTGAGAAGTTATAGTTGCGTTAGTTGGCATAAAAGGTAATTCAAAAACAGATAACCTTGGAAATCTTCCCGGCGTATACCCAGCAACAGTCCACACTAGATCAACGGCACCTTCTCTAACTTGATCTACTAATTGTGCCGGTTTTCCTCCAAGTTGCATAGATGGATAGATCTCAGTAATGATTTCTCCATTACTATCTTTAGCCACCTTATCAGTCCATGGCTTAACAAATAAAGTGTTAGTATTAGAAAGCATAGGTAGAAATGTATGATATTTTAATATTACTTTATCTGCCATTGCAGAAAAAATTATTCCCATTATTAAAATAGTACTAGCTAATAAACCAATTAATTTATGCATCTATCCACTCTTCCAAGATTAAATTTTAATAATATAGTAAATATTATAAATTATGACGTCGCGCTAAAGTTTACATATATTATATGTTGATTAAGAAGTAATTAATAATTAATAATACGTTAAGATTTTTTTAATAATGATAAGATTTAGATTGAATTTCTAAAGAATTAGGAACGGTTTTAAACCAACTGACTGAAAACTGTCTTCGACCATAAAAATCCCTGAATGTTTAGGGCAAAATAATTATGAGATAATAAGAAAAGGAAAAACAATGAAGTTATTAAGTTTTATAAGATTAGGAAAGTCATCTTTTGGTGCTGTTGTAAAGGACGGTATTATAGATTTGACTGGCAAACTAGATCCAGATGTAAATAGCATAAAAGAATTAATTGCATTAAATATGCAAGATCAAGCTGAAGAGTACATTGCAGGTAAATCAAAAGAGTTGTCATTCTCAGACATTACATTTTTACCAGTAATACCAGACCCTCAAAAAATTATGTGTGTTGGTTTAAACTATGTGGAACATAAGAAAGAAACTGGTAGACCAGATGTTGAAAACCCAACGATTTTCACAAGATTTGCAGATTCTCAAGTGGCTCATCTTCAGCCAATGATTAAGCCAGATAAGTCAGACCGATTTGATTATGAAGCTGAAATGGCTATAATTATAGGTAAAGGAGGGAGATTTATTTCTGAAAGTGAGTCATTAGACCATATAGCGGGTTATGCTTGTTATAATGATGGAAGTATAAGAAATTATCAAAGACACACTTCTCAATACACGCCTGGGAAAACTTTTCCTGGTACAGGTGGTTTTGGGCCTTATATGGTTACACCCAGTGAAGTAGGTGATTATACTAAGCTACCAATTGAATTAAGATTAAACGGTAATATTATGCAAAAAGCAACACTTGCAGATCTTATATTCCCAATCCCAAGGCTTATTAGTTATATATCTGAATTTACAGCTTTGTCGCCTGGTGATGTCATTGTTACAGGTACTCCAGGTGGAGTAGGTGACAAAAGAACTCCACCAGTTTATATGGTGCCTGGTGATGTTGTAGAAGTTGATATTGGAATGTTAGGGATATTAAAAAATCCAATAATTGCTGCACCTAAAATATAAATATTGATACCTAAAGTTGGGAGTTAAAATGAATAAATCAGTAATTACAAACTTAGTAGCTATATTGATTATTTTGATTGGGTTTTCTGTTAAAGATAATTATTCATTTATTCTAATGACAGGAATTTTTGCTTTCTCAGGAAGTATTACAAATTGGTTAGCAGTTCATATGCTTTTTGAGAAAATTCCTTTTTTATATGGCTCTGGAGTTATATTAGATAGATTCCAAGATATCAAAGTAGGTATTAAAAATTTAATATTAGAAGAGTTGTTTTCTGCCGAACAAATAAATAAGTTTCTATTAGAAAATAAAGATGATTTATCAGAAAAATTTATAGATAAAATTGATTTTGATAGAATTTTTCAAGGCCTTGTTGAGGCTATCGAAGGATCTCAATTAGGAGGAATGCTTGCAATGGTAGGTGGAAGAAAAGCACTGGAGCCACTTAAAGACCCAATAATTGTAAAATTAAAGATCATTATTGGAGAAATTATAAGTGAAAATTCCGGTGACAACACGGATGAACAATCTTCTAAAAGTTTAATTATTAAGATTGAAACCGTTCTAGACGCTAGATTGGCTGATTTAACTCCAAAAGATATTAAACGAATTATTCAAAAAATGATTAGAGATCATTTAGGATGGCTTGTTGTATGGGGTGGTTTTTTCGGGGGTTTGTTAGGCTTACTTTTAAGCCCTATAGCATTTAACTTATTATAAATTTTTATAAATAAAAGAGAGATATTGAAATCTCTCTTTTATTTAATTTTTTATGAAATTAACCATCCACCATCAATATCAATAGTAGTTCCAGTTATAAATTCATTTTCAATAGCAAAAATAATACCTTTACCTACTTCATCCGGAGTACCTGCTCTTGGAATTAAATTGTTTCCTGTTGAGTTTTGATAAAAATCTTCTCTTGCTTTACCTTCAAGTGGGCTCATTGGGGTATCAATAATGCCAGGGGATACTATGTTTATTCTTTTAGGAGAAATTTCAGGAGCAATTCCTCTTACAAAAGCTTCGATAGCTCCACCTACAGATGAAATGGCAATCTGTCCTGGTCTACATTTTCGTGCAGGTGAGCCAGTAACTAAAACAATATTGCCATCATTTTTTAGATACTTAGTTCCGTATCTAACAACATTCGTATATCCCCAAAGTTTATCAAAAGATGCTTTATAACCTTCTAAATCCATTGAAAGAAAAGGTCCTACAGCTCTTGATCCTCCAGTTGCAGAATTAACTAAAATATCAAATTCACCTTCTTCTTTAAAAAATTGTTCAATAGCTTCTTTATCTAGAACATTTAGTTTTTTAGTAGTAACGTTTTTAGGAAGTGTTTTTAACTTTTCTGGATTACGACTTACTGCAATGACGTGTGCGCCTTTTTCAGATAGCATCTGCGTTGCTGAAAGACCTATGCCTGACGTGCCTCCAAAAACAATAGCTTTTTTCCCATTAATATTCATTGTTATTTAATCCCTATAAATTATAATTAATTTGTTAAAGAATAACATATAATATTTTTTGTTAAAACACTTGTTATTAAAGTTTTAAAAAAATTAAAAAAGGAATTAAAATGACAATCGAATTGTTTAGGAATGATGCCTATTTAAAAAGTTATTCTTCGCAGATTGTTAAAATTATGCCTGATGGATTTGTCTTAGATAAAACTATATTTTATCCTGAAGGAGGCGGGCAACTAGGAGATACTGGGGTAGTTATTTGTGATGGTAAGAAAATAGAAATTTTAGGCACTAGATATATTGATAATCAATTGGTTCATTTAATAGATAAACCAAATGAACTAATAATTAATCAAGATATAGAAATTCAGCTAGATTGGGATAAAAGATATAGTCATATGCAGGTTCACACTTGTCTTCATCTTTTGTGTTCAATAGTCCCTGCACCAGTTACAGGAGGGTCTATTGGAGACCGAAGAGGGCGGTTAGATTTTGATCTGGAAACAAAACCAGATAAAGAAGAAATTTTAAATAAATTAAATCAATTAATTAATGATGACCATTCAATACATATTTCTGAAATAACAGATAAAGAGTTAGACGCAAACCCTGATTTAGTAAGAACAATGTCTGTAAAACCACCTCGAGGATCAGGAAAAATTAGAATGATTTCGATAGGAGAGAGTATAGATTACCAACCATGTGGAGGAACGCATGTGAATAAAACATCTGAGATTAGTATTGTTAATTCTATTAAAATAGAAAATAAAGGAAAGATGAATAAAAGAATAATTGTAAATCTATCAAATTAGTTTTGTTTCAATTATTTTTTCTTACATAATATTTCGAATGGTAATGTTCTTTTTTCTTTAATAGAATTTAAAGAATTTATAGATCTTTCTTTCATGCTTGTTCCACCTATGACATGGATACCTAATATTGGTGTTTTCTTAGTATTAGTTTGGTTAACAAGTTTTTCATAGCCAGACATATACTTATCTCCAGTTTCAATGATTTCGATATCATAAAAACCTACCTCATTTAATAATAATATTGTTTCATTTGGGGTTAATAAGTAACTCATGCTTTCGGTATTTGCCCATGGTAATGGAAAGATAGGCTCACCTACGGGTCCTAAACCATGTTCAGTAAAAGCAAAAAAACTTCCTTTTTTTAATACTCTATAAGCTTCAGAAAAAAAACTTTTGCGATTTGAAATATTCATTGTTACGTGTTGAGAGTAAGCACCATCGAATGTGTTATCTTCAAATTTTAATGTTTCACCATTACCAATTGTTAGATTAATTTTATCTGACATTGAAGTTAATTTATTAAACTCTTTTCCTAGCTCAATAAAGCTAGAAGTAATATCTATGCCAGTAATAAAACATTCAAATTGTTTTGCATAATATCTGGCTGGGCCTCCTAGCCCACATCCTATATCTAAAATTTTTTGATTTTTTAAAATTGGCATTCTCTTACCAAGATCAACTGTGGCAGCTATTCCTCGAGCATGATATTGATCAATAGGAAATAAATCTTCTATGTCTAATTTTTTATCTATTAAATCTGCTTCAAGCATAGCTTTGCGAACTCTTGAATGAATGTCCCCTCTAGTCCAGAATTCTTCTAAGTTCTTTGAACTTGTCATTTGACGACTTTCCGTACTTCTTAGTTATTCAATATGAAATCAGCGCAGCGCTCACCAATCATCATACAAGCTGCGTTGGTATTGCCAGAGATTAATGTAGGCATGATAGATGCGTCTGCAATACGTAATCCTTTAATCCCATGAACTTTCAGGTTTTTATCAACGACAGCATATTCATCAAAACCCATTTTACATGTTCCAACTGGATGATAAACAGTTTCAGCTTTATCTTTAATGTATTTCAATATCTCTTCGTCAGAAGCAAAGGCTAAACCGGGTTGTATTTCATCGTCACAAAATTCTTTCATAGGGTCTGATTGCATTATTTGTCTAATTAATTTTACACCAGCAACAAGGGTATCCTTATCCAATTGATTAGATAAAAAGTTATATCGAATACTAGGGTGCTCTTCAGGATTATCTGATTTAATATGGATGCTACCTTTGCTTTCAGGTCTATTTTGATTAACAGTACATGTTATTCCTGGTTCTTTTCCTAAAATTCTTTTTCCATCTTTAAGCACGACTTTATATGGAATAAAATGAACTTGAATATCTGGGGCAGCAAGTTCTTTTCTAGTCTTAAAGAAACCAACCACTGGAGCAGAAGGAAGAGTTAAAAAACCTTCTTTTTTAAATATATAATTTGCTACTTGTTTCAATAGATTAAAACCACGAGCTTTATCATTATAGGCTATGCCAGGTTTAATAACTTTATATACTAATCTTGGGGCTATATGATCTCTTAGATTTTCTCCAACACCCATTAGTTTATGTAATGGTACTATATTATTTTTTTCAATTATTTCAGGATTCCCAATACCTGATAATTCTAAAACTTGGGGAGAGTTAATAGACCCACCACATAAGATTACTTCTTTCCTTGCATTAAATCTAATAACTGTATTTTTCTTTTTTACTTCAGCTCCAATGCAAGTTTTTCCGTTAAATAATAATTTAGTTACTAATGAGTTTGTTGAAATTGTTAGATTTTTCCTTGATTTAATAGGCTTAAGGTAAGCAACTTCAGCGCTCATTCTTTCACCTTTATAAATTGTAGTTTGCGTATAGCTAATACCTTCTTGTTCATGACCATTATAATCTTCATTAAAGGGGATACCATTAGCTTCACCAGATTCAAAGAGTGCATTATATATTGGATTTCTATCGCTAACTTCAGAGACATTAAGAGGTCCTTCGTCACCTCTTAATTCAGAAGAAGTACCTTGATAATTTTCCATTTTCTTAAAAAAAGGAAGAACATCGTCATAAGACCATCCAGTGTTTCCCATTTGTGCCCAAGTATCGTAATCTAATTTATTTCCTCTTACAAAGACCAACCCGTTTATAGAACTTGAACCTCCTAGCAGTTTACCTCTTGGTACAGGTATTTGTCTATTTGAAGTGCTTTCTTCAGGTTCAGATCTATATCTCCAATTCGCAAGTGGGTTATCAATTAAAAGAGCAAAACTTGCTGGAAGCTTTGAAACGGGATGTGAAGCTCTCCCGGCTTCAATTAGTAAAACTTTATTTTCTGGATTTTTAGATAATCGGTTTGCAACGGCACAGCCAGCTGATCCTGCTCCCACTATAATATAGTCAAAATCATTGCTCATTATCATTATCCCTTTAAATTATATTATTATAGTACTGAAATTTATCGATAATATCAATTTCTGTTTTTTGTAGCGTTTGATCAATTTAAAATCAGTAGATTGAAATATCATATAAACAATGTTAGTTAGGCAAATAATTTTTTTGGAGATTTAAATTGTTGGAATGGTTCATTGACGTATCACAAATAATAATAGCAGATATTGTTTTATCTGGCGATAACGCTCTTATTATTGGTATGGCTGCTTCAGCTGTTCCTGCAGAAAGCCGCAAAAAAGTAATTTTTATAGGCTTAATGGTAGCGGCCATATTAAGGATATTATTTGCTCTTGTGGCATCTTATCTAATAACTATTCCTGGATTGTTACTATTAGGTGGATTACTTTTATTCTGGGTTTGCTGGAAATTTTATACAGATATTAAAGAGTTTTCATCAACTAATAAAGAAACAAACAATAATGATAACGATGTTTCAGGCAAGGGATTGAAGGCAGCTTTGATAACAATCATAATTGCTGATGTTTCTATGTCTCTTGATAATGTTATAGCAATTACTGCAATTGCTAGAGATAACACTACATTATTAATTCTAGGAATTGCCTTCGCCATATTAATAATGGCAGTCTTTGCAACTGCCATTGTTAATATATTAATCAAATTTAAATGGTTATCCTATTTTGGTTTAGCTTTTTTAATTTACTTGTCAGCCAAAATGACTTTTGACGGATGGATACAGCTATCACCATTTTTAAGTTTTTAAATAAAATTGCTATCCATTTAAAAACTTAGGAAACCAAAGTGCTATTTCTGGAATAAAGAGCACCATCATCATTCCAATAATTTGTAACCCAATGAAAGGAAGAACAGCAGCAAATATTTCTTGCAAAGTTATTTCTTTTGGCGCAACTGACTTCAACCAGAAACATGCTGGTCCAAATGGAGGAGATAAAAAGTATATTTGAATATTCATTACAAATAGAACTCCAAACCATACAGCTGCCCATTCTGGTTCAAGACCTAGTTCAGGAGCCATTCCAACTACAACTGGAGCAAAAACAGGAACGGTAATAAAAGCAATCGCAATCCACTCCATAAAAGTTCCTAATATAACTAATATAAGCATCATTACTGCTACTATACCAAGTGCAGGTAGGCCAAGATCTGCAAATAATGATCTCATGAAATCTGCACCACCAATTAAATTATAAATCCCTACGAATGCAACCGCTCCAAGTATAAGCCAAACAATTGTACCCACGGTGGACATAGTTCCGGCTAAAGCTTGTTGGAGCATGTTCCAGCTAAAAGAATTTCTAACAAAAGCTACAACAATTGCACCAACAACTCCTACTGAAGCGGCTTCTGTAACAGATGCTATTCCTCCGTATATAGATCCCATGACACAAACAATTAAAAACAATACCATTATTACAGCAGATTTTTTTTCCTTAGTAAGTTTTATTGCAGATCCACGACGTTCAGCTACTTCTTCAGCAGTTGGAGCTAACGAGTGGTCAAAAGAACACCTAATTAATGTATAGATAGCATAAAAACAGGCTAACATTAGTCCAGGAACCGCTCCAGCCATAAATAAGTCACCAATAGCAACGTTCGCTGAGAGGCCATACACTATCATTATAATACTAGGAGGTATTAATGTTGCTAAAGCTCCAGAAGCACAAACAACACCTATAGCCAATTTCCTATTATAACCTAAACGGATCATTTGAGGAAGGGCCACAAGTCCTAACATAACTATCTCACCACCCATGACACCAGACATTGCAGCTAAAATTACCGCAACTACAATTGTTTGAATTGCAACACCGCCTCTTAACTTTCCTGCGAATATTTGCATGGCATCAAAAAGATCTTCTGCAACCCCTGCTTTTTCAAGAATAGAAGCCATTAGAACAAATAATGGAACTGCGACTAAAGGGTACTTTTCCAGAAGGCCATAAGCATTTGTGGATACAAGGAGCATCCCGGGATAACCATAGTAAAAAAGTGCAGTAAATATAGATACAAATAAAGTAACTACACCTAATGGCATTCCTGTCATCATTAATGCAAGCATCACAGCTACAATTATAAAACTAGCTGCTCCAACAGAAATATTGTCCATATCAACATATTGATTTGGCTCTAGATATGCCCCAAAGTAGCTATAAAAGCCATTTATTGTTGATACAATTCCTGTTGCCTCAAATGCATGATCTAGAAATACTAATAATAATCTTAAAAGAATTAACCCTGCGATTGCAGTAATAATATTTTTTGCGACTTTTGATTGAAAGTGTCGGTACAAATTTACTAATAATTGAGCCAAATATAAAGATGCCCCTGAAACAAGCATTGTTTTCAGAATTAAAGGCTGAGGAGAATTCCAAGCGCTTCCTGCTCTTTCAACAGCCATTACAGCTTCTATTGCTCTTACTAAAGTTGCATCAATGAAGTACCATAATGCAATCACTCCAATAACGTAGGCAAACAAATCTAAATACCATTGCTTTGCTTTGCCCAACATAATGTAAATAACTGTAATTCCGATATGCCGTTTATGAAGCGTTATATATCCTGCTGAAAGCATCCAAGCGCTTGCACACAACACCATAAC
>Ga0308012_10001686_pt1 | contig 11598 bp, 6 predicted proteins | sample Neamet179_FD_203133 | JGI IMG/M metagenome (GOLD analysis project Ga0308012, IMG submission 203133) | Marine microbial communities from water near the shore, Antarctic Ocean - #179 | ecosystem: Environmental > Aquatic > Marine > Unclassified | place: Southern Ocean | collected 2014-07-25 | reverse complement strand
CAAACTCTTCCATTTCGTGTGTTCCGTATGCAACCATACCAGCTGCAAAAAGCACTAAAAATAACGAAGTGATGCTAAAAAATGGTTTCAGATTTATTTTCTTTCCTTGTACAACAATCAAATATCCTATTAAAGAGGCAAGACCAATACCAGAGAAAAAGCCTAAGTACGAGAACCCTGTTTGTAAACTACTCCCAAATAAGAACATCACTGTTTCGAATCCCTCTCTAAGGATGGCAAAAAACACTAAAAAGAAAATACTCCACTTACTATTACTATCGCTTGCCGACGCAGTTAATTTTTCGATCGCATTTTTAGAAGCCATTGACTTAGACAGCCAAAATACTACATACAAAAGCACTCCTGCAGTAATGTACATAAATACAGATTCTGCTAATTTAGCAATCGATTCATTTTCGACACTTGCATTAATGTAAGCTAAAGAATAAGCTACACCAACACTTGCTACAATAGCAGAAGCTACAGCCAACCACATGCGTTTTATTTGAGCTGTAAGATTGGCTTTAGATAAAAAGGTGTAGATAATTCCAACTATTAAAGCGGCTTCTAAACATTCGCGAAAAGCAATTATAAACTGATTCATAGTGTGGGATATTTGAGTGTTATTAAATTTTTACTTGTAGGCTGATATAACAGTTCCTTATATCTGAAGGAATGATTCCTGGACCTGGGTAACCAGAAGCTCTACGAGTAAAATAAGATTTATTAAGCAGGTTGTTAATCCCCGCTTCAATTGTTACTCTATTCGATTCGTATTTGGTAGAAAAATCCATTACAGAATAAGAAGGGATTTCTCCAAACAAAGCATTTGATGTAGGCGTAATTGTATTTTGGGCATCCGAAAACTGACTACTCGTATAAGAATACAATAAAGAACTTGTAAAGTTTTTATACTGATATTGAACGCCTAGTTTTAAATTTAAATCAGGGTTGAGTTCTACTTTATTACCTACTAATTGCTCTTCTTCACTACGTACATAAGTACCCTTTTGATAAGAGGTATTTACAAATAAATTGAGTTTATGATTTTCTATTTCAGCAAATGATTTTAATACGTCCCAACCAATATAAGACTCAAAACCAAATGTTTTAGAATCGCCAATGTTGGTACTTAAACGGTAGGAAGTCCAGATTAAATTAGGAGAAGGAGCATTGTCTTCATTATAGAAATCTGATAGATACCCGATACGATTGGTGTAATTCAAAAAGAAAAGACTCACATCGTATTCTATTACATTCGCTAATCTACCACGCAAGCCCAAATCTACATTACAGCCTTTTTCGTCTTCTAAATTTGGATCTACCGAAATATTAGAATTAATTACCTGCATATCGTTAAAATTGATTGCTCGGTAATTTTGAGCGTAATTGGCGTACAACTCTCCCCCAACAAAACACTGATAACTAGCTCCTAGGCCCGCTAATAAAACGCCACGTTTCATTGTTCTTCCATTTGGAGTATAATGCAAGCTGTCGTTAACTACAGCGTGAAAATAGCCTTCGGATTTAGTTATAATATGATCGTATCTAAAACCTGGAGTAATCGAAAAGCAGTCGTTAACTCGAATCAAGTTTTCTACAAAAAACGCTTTATTTAAACTTGGGAATTCAAAGTGAGAACCATAGTTATCAAGTTTATCTTGAAAACTAAAATTCGGTTTCGAAGTAGCATCTGCTGTTCCCTGTTCCTTTACCGTATGTCCTTTGTAAAATCGAGCTCCTACTAATAAAGCCGATTCACTTTCGCCAATTAAATAACGATGAACCAAACGTGTTTCGTTTCCAATATTATTAAAGGTGGAAGTCAATAAGTCTCTAGTAGGACTCAGGTTATTTTCGTCCCAATCTATACGATCTAAAACACCTAAAGCATCTCTACTTGCCCACAATCCAAAAGTTCTTGAATTAAAAACTGTGCGTTCGCTCATTTTATAATCCACCGTAAAAGCAGCAATATTCCAATCTACCTGAAACCAATTTCTAGAACGATTGGATTGGCTAGGATCTTCATGAAATTGATCATCTGAAAACCCACCTGGCTGTTGTGACAAATAATCCATATGCGTGAATTCCAAACCAAATTTCAATTTTGAATTTGCTTGATAAGTAGTGGATAAAAATAGCGTTTGGGCTTCTGTATTCGAATTAGGACGCCAACCTTCTCTACTTTTCTTTTGGTAAAAACTGTAATAATTCCATTTTCCTTTAGTTCCGCCTAAACTCACAAAAGTGTTTTGTAATTTAAAAGACCCCAAAGACTGTCGAGTTATAATTTCTAAGGGCTTAGCAGCGCCTTTTTTTAACACAAAATTTAGCAAACCTCCAAACTGAGTACCATATTGTAAAGAGGCTGCACCACGAACAATCTCAATTTTCTCTAATGCTTCCGAAGGTGGTGTATAGTACGACTCCGGATACCCCAGAGCATCTGCACTAATATCATAGCCATTCTGACGCGTATTGAAATTGGAAGTTCTGTGTGGACTCAGACCACGCGCTCCAATTTCTAACTGCAAACCCAAACCATCACTTTCCCAAATATTTAAACCGGGAACTTTAGAATAAACTTGTCTAGAATTATTGGTTGCTTTATTCCCCATGGAATGATCCATTAGGATAACTTCGTTCTTTTTGGAAGCATAAATAGCCGTTCCTTCTACAGATCGTAAACGAGTAATATTTGTTTGTCTAGCATGACGTTCTACCAACTCAACTTGAGAGAGTTCTACAGCATCAAGCTCTAATTTAAAAACGCGATTGGTTTGTTTCCTTTTTAGTTTTACTGATTTCGTAATAGACTTATAGCCTACAAAAGAAACTTCAATTTGATACGTACCGGCTAGTAGATCAGAAAAAACAAAATCACCGTTTATGCTGGTTGCAACACCGGTAGAATCGTTAATTTTTACATGCGCAAAAGGAATCCCTTCTGAGTTGGCAGCATCTACTACCGAACCAGAAAACACGATCTGTGCCTGTGCAGTAAAGGCACAGAATAAAAACAGTGTATGTAAAATTCTCAATTTTAACATTTTAATTCTCTAAAATCCAATCTTTATGCTCAAAGCTATCGTCTACAACCGCTAAGTTAATTTTGGGATCAATAAAAAGCTTCGATCTTGCACCATTTAAAGTAACATAGACTTCTGCATTTATTATGGGATCCTCTAATCCTCTAGACTCCACTTCACGCTTAATAATATGTGCATACTGTAAGATTAAATCGGGCTGTGTAGCCATCATTTTCTCTTGTGTAGCAGTTAAGAACTGACTATTATCTACTTCGCCTCTATTGCCCGTTTTTGAATCAGTAACATAAAAGAAAGCAGTTCCTGCTTTTTCCATTAACATAACTCTCCAACTAAACCTATAGCCCTGCTCAGTCCAAAACAATTGATCAGGGTAAAGCAAACATCGAAAAGGAAGCACTAATTGAAAGAACACATAAAGTGCTAAAAAAGTTAGTAGTAATTTCTTTTTAAAGCCGTGCAAAAATAAGGAATTAGAGACTACTGACCTTCTATTTTTAAGCTTTAATATAGACTGAATAAAAATAATTATTTTCTGATGAAACTCTGAAGGGAAGAAAATTAAAGTAGCTAAAATCATAATCCACGGAAACATACCGATAGGGAACATAATACCTGTGATTACATGAAAAAGAACAAGTACTATATATGCTGGAAATCGCCATTTTTTGGAAAGTAATAAGAACACAATGCTAAGGTCGAAAACACAGCCCATCCAACTAAAAGAATAAGCAAGCCATTGCTCAGTAAAAAAGGAACCCACAATAGGCCAGTGTGCTTTTGCCTGCAACCAAATACTCATAGGCATGGCTTTAAATAACCAATCGTAATTGAGTTTGGCAATACCTGCAAAAAAATAGACTATTCCAAGCTGAAACTTTAGCAAGCCCATTATCCAGTTCGGAATTCTATCCAACTTTAAAGAGGATTTAATCCAAACATCAACAGAAAGAGATCGATGTGCAGGAAGCAAGCAAAGTAAAAAAGCTACAAGACTAATAAAGTAATAATGGTTAAGATAATTAGTGCTATCGATGAGTTCTACATAAGTAAACAACAAAAAATAGACAATTGTTGCCCAACGATAAAACAATCCTAAAGCTATAAAAAGAGAGGATATTAATAGGAATACAAAGACAGTGTACATTCCAATTTCGCCTAAAGGCTTTACCCATTCAAAACCATAATAATGAAAAAAGTTTGTTGGCTGAATAAACAAGGTTTCTATCCAACCTTTTAACCAAAACCTTAAGGTACTCACAAACATCATTAAACCAAAAATGATTCTAAAAACCACCAATGGAGCAATACTGGTATCGGAATGAAACCAGCTCAAAAACTGTGACCTGTAGGTTTTTAAATTAATCACCGTCAGAATCTGTTTGTGTAACTGTTACAGAAAGGTAAGAACGCATATCGTTCTTTAGCATAGGAACCATTTTCTGTAGTTCACTAGATGCATTTTGAAGTGCGACTACATCCGTAGAAATCTCGTAGGCGAGGTCATTTTCGAAAGAGGATATTGCAGATTTACAAATACTAAATTGCTCTTTTATCGCTTCCGCCAAATCGCCATCTACAACAGTAGACTGTGCATTGTATTCTTTTAATTTTTCAAATAAGCCAACACCATCAATTCCATCTTCACTTATTCCTAAGTAAATAGATTCTAAAGAAGCTAAATTTGTCAACATCAAATCAAACGACAATTTACTATAAGGTGCTTCTACCAAAGAAGCATCGGCATTTACAGGAATACCAAACTGTGTAGCAAAGCCCGCAGGAAGTGCAAATTTATCACGTTTAAGTTTTTCGTAATCGTATAAATACTGATTAAACAATAAACTCAAAGAACTATTTTGATCATTTCCTACTGCGCCAATAAATGTAGCCCTATAAGAATCCCAAGCGATTAAAACTGCATCAACTCTGTCTTGCATATCTAGTATACAATCGTTCAAATACGCTCGTCTATTTTCGTTTTCGAATTCTATATGTAAATCAATATTGTTTGTGTGAAAAAGCAAATAATCTAAGGCAGGAAAACCTTTTGCTTCGTAGTTAGAAGGGAATTCTAAATTGTATTCTGTACTATTAATATTCTCCTCTATCTTAAAACTATTGGTTGGGAAAGTATTACAGTTTGACCTCAGTAAGGCAGAATATTCTGCAGCAGGTCCAAACTCAAAAACAGATACTTTTTGCCAAGTGTGGTAAGTAACTTTAAATTGATTCTGTAAGAGTTCTAAGCTTAGAACTGAACCATCGTACAGATTCAAAGACTCTTGTAATTCATCTAATTCTGTTTGTAATTCCGCATAACGAGGTACAATAATATTATCTGCTATGTTTACAAACAAATCGTTAAAATCTACCTCATCTTCTGGAGGGTTTGTACAACAAGAGCTTACTAGTAAACTCAAAGTAATAAATGAAAGTATAAATCGAATCATAAGTATAAAAGCCACCTGCTTTCGCAGGTGGCATCTTTAAATAATTATTTAGTAATCTGTAGCGTTTGTAATACCAAAAGCATTGGCTAAGGCAGTACGCGTATTGTTAATCATTTCTGGAGTAACTTCGTATAAATTAGTTCCAAGTTCAGCAATAATAACCTCTACAGCACTTGTTGTAACACTTGATTCTACATTGTATTTAAGTGCAGAAATAAAGGCAATAGCTTCTGATAACTCATGGTTGCGAAGAGCATCATCGGTAATATTCTCTATAGCTCCATTTAAATAATGTAATGCTGCAGACACAGGAATCATTTCCCACTCAGCACGAATCGTTCCGATAGCTTCATCTCTTACAGCATAATCCTTATTGTTTATAGCGGCTCTACCTAAAATAAAACCATCTAACATTAAGTTATCGATTGTGTTTAAGCCACCGTTCATTGTTTTCTTAGCATACTTTGCCCAGAAAACAGAACCGTCTGTATTAGCCATAGAGAATTCTGTAGGAGCTCCGAAATAACCAAAAGACTCATCCCAGTGGTGTTGCATGTCGGTATAAGCACTATCTTCTAGAGATGCTACATCGTTAGCAACATCCATCTTAACATCGCTTAAATAAACAGAAGTCCCTTGATAGTAAAAACAAGCGCCCATTATTCCTTTGGCAATCAATTGAATGGGTTCGAAACCATTTTCATTAAACAAGTATGTTTTTGCTCCGTCGTTAGAAGTAGTTAAAGTCCCACTAACAGAAAGTTCAGCTAACTCATCAAAGAGCCCTGTAATAACTGCTTGCTGCGAATCGAAAGTTTTACTTTCTAAATCTTTTGTTGGTTGTGCATCAGCAAAAGCATCCGAAGTCCAAACGAAACCATCGTTTGCATACATTGCCTTTAAAGTAGCAGCGTCTACAACTTCTCCAGCATTTGCTAATTTCATATATGTTTCGATTTCGGATAACATGTTTAAACGATCTACCTGACCACCATAACTAGCGTTTTCGAAATTAAAACTTGAGGGAACCAAATACGAGTTATCTTCTGGCTCAGGATCTGTACAAGAGGCTACGAAACCTAGTGAAAATACTAGGGCAATCTTTACTGTTGATTTAATCAAATTCATGTGTTCTGATGTGTTTATGTTTATTTAGACTTATTTTAAACTGCGTGGCAAAACTATTGATATAAAATTAACTGAACAACGATTTATGTCATTTATTTGGAATAATTATAAATAAGAAGTTAAGTCGCTATATTACTGAACATTGAACAACTACAAAATGGATAACCCTTGAAGTTAACCTCAATGTTAACAGTGAATTTGTAAGTAATTTTGAAATATCAGAAATAGGAATGTTGAAAATAAATCGTTCATTTGTATGAACGAAATTTCCAAGCTTAAAAACTTTTAGAATGTACAAGATCCTCATCCTTTTATTGTGTGTAGTTACCCTTAATTCATGTAGTCACTCTACAGCAGAAGACCAAACAACTACTGTAGTACCCAAACCTACAGGACCGAGAAAAGAACGCAAGAAAATAAAGAAGGCTTTTTTCGAAAACATGCATCGTGCGGAAGAGGGATTCGACTGGAAAAAACACAATAAAAAAGCGCGTTGGGAGAACTATCAAAAAAATAAAAACACCAAAAACGAATTAGCAGTAGAAGGGTTTTGGAAAGAACGTGGTTCGGCTAATCAGTCAGGTAGAATACACACAGCAGAACTAGACACAATAAACAACGTACTATACTGTGCGTCTTCAGGTGGGAATATTTGGAAAGGGACTCCAGAAGGTGAAAACTGGGTATCGTTAAATGACGAGATTAAGTTTTACGATATCAAAATGATGAAGATGGTACAAACAGACTCTTTAAGTAGATTGCTTGTATGTACCGGTAAAAGCGAATTTTATTATACCGATGATCAAGGAAATAACTGGAATCAATCTACAGGGCTTGAAGGAACCGAAGATTGGGGATTTATTAAAAAAGCAGTAGCAGTAAATGATTCTACGAACACCATTTATGTACTCACTTCCGAATGGGATGATAATTCCTGGTCTAGTGTTTCAAAACTATACCGATCAACCAATCGAGGAATCGATTTTCAAGAAATTCACACTTTTCTTTCAGATGTAGACAAAACTGATATTTGGGCACCTTATCAGAATTCTGACACGACAATAGTATTGGCAAGTAAAAAAGTATATACGCTAATTGGAGACTCAATAGAATTGAGAACTTCTATTATTGGAAATACTTCCGGATACTCTTTAATTACAGGATGTTCAACACAGGAATCCACCACTTTATACGCTTATATAAATCACGAATTACACAAATCAACTAACAACGGACAAGACTGGGAATTCATAACTGAATTAGAAGACGAACCTTTTTTTAGTATGAGTTTTAACGCATCCATTAGCAATCCAGATGTTCTCTATATGGGAGCAATGGAATGTGCTGTTTCTTACGATGGTGGTTATATTTGGGAGTCTGTGAACGATTGGTGGGATTATTACGACAATCCTGCAGACAAGTTACATGCAGATATTCCAAATATAAAAGCAGTATTAAATAGTGCTGGAGAAGAGATAACTTATGTAGCAACCGATGGTGGACTCTATGTATCGAACGACCATTTACACAGTGTACAAAACATCTCTTTAAAAGATTTAAATGTAAGTCAGTACTACTCCACTTACACCAATCGAAATAACACCAATTATGTTTATGCGGGCTCACAAGACCAAGGATTTCAACGATCAAATGAGGGCGACACAGACAGTCTGTTCAATTTCGATCAGGTAATTTCGGGTGATTATGGGCATATTGTTTCTGGAGATGGTGGAGAAAGTATATGGATGGTATACCCTGGTTTTGCAGATTATTACCCAAATGCTGAATCTGGCGATACAGGTGATTCTTGGTATTTCCCAGAAAATGCAACAGAATTGTGGTTACCTCCAATGATGGCAGATCCCAATTTTGAAAACACAGCCTATTTAGCAGGAGGAAATATCGATGATTACGGCTCACATATAATTCGCTTGGACTATGACAACTCAATTTCTTCTACGCAGCTTAGTTACAATTTTGAATATGGGTCTGGTGGTGGATATATTACCGCCATGGCTTGTTCTAAAATAAATACCAATTACTGGTATGTACTCACCAATAATGGGAAATTCTTTACCTCTACAGATTACGGCGTAAATTGGACTAAAACTGCTGGATTCTCAGGTCCAGAAAATCATTATTTTTATGGCGCTTCTATTCAACCTTCAGCAATAGACTTAGGCAAAGTATATATTGCAGGTAGTGGCTATTCTAATGCTGGGGTATACATAAGTTCCGATAACGGAGAATCTTTTACAGCATTAGACCAAGGTTTACCACAGACTATGATATACGACATTGCTCCTACCCTTGGCGATGAATTTATTTTTGCAGCTACAGAACTAGGTCCTTATATATACACTACAGAAACCAATCAATGGACTCAGTTAGCTGCAGGAGTAGCACCAGATCAAATATATTGGACTGTAGAATTTGTAGACGAACTAAAAACTGCTCGTTTTGGTACTTATGGTAGAGGTATATGGGATTTTAAACTCCAAGAAGAAACCAGCTCGGTAGAAATAGTAGAATCAACTAAAGTAAACTTTAAACTATATCCAGTTCCAGCAGACGATTTTATTACAGTAGAATTTGAAAGTAATAGAAACTTTACGATTTCAATTATCGACATACAAGGTAGAGAAGTTTTAAAGCAAAAAGGAAGTAACAGTAAGACCCTACTAGATATTTCTTCCTTAGCTAGGGGGAATTATATTTGCAGCGTAAATGGCAAGAGCAAATCATTTGTAAAACAATAATAAAGAAGAGAGCTTTTCAGTTTTGAATAAGATTATTACCTAAATCTTAAATCAAAAAACCAGTTAAAAAAGAGGTCTTCAAGAACCTCTACTAGCAAAATTACTTAAGATTAGTGAGCTTATATAGCCACGAGTACTCTCTACATCTAAATTTTAACTAGCCAAATAATTATCCATCATCATAAGGATGTATAATGCAGGTTTTAAAGTGATGAGTGAACAAAACAACATTAAAGGAAACATTTTACCTCAAATATTGTTTCCTTTGTTTATTCATTGTAAATTTGCAGTCATGGAGAAAAATGAACGCATCATAAAAGGAGCTTTAGAACTTTTTTTACAAGCAGGAGTCAAGAGCATCAACATGGACGATGTATCTACACACCTAGGGATTTCCAAAAAAACACTCTACAAGGTCGTTAGTAATAAAGCTGACTTGGTAAAACAGGCTTTCACCTTACATCAGAGCTGTTTTATTAGTAAGATCGAGGCTATAAAATCAAAAAACGAAAATGCTATTGATGAGCTTTTTGAAATTGATGAACAGTTATGTGTTTTACTTAAAAACCGCCCTCCGCACCTAATTAGTAATTTAAAAAAATACTTCCCAGAAGTGTGGGAAATTCTAGATACTACTAGACGGACTAATATTATAGGATGTGTAGTACACAATTTAGAATTAGGAAAAACTCAAAATCTTTATAGAGCAGACATAAACGTAGGTATTTTGGCTAAACTGATGATAAACACCGTTGAAGCTATTGTAGACGATGCCCTTTTCCCAATTACAGAATACAATTTCAAAAACATACTACAAGAAAATAGAGTGTACCACATACGTGGTATAGCAACCACCAAAGGAATTAACTATCTAGAAAATAAATTACAAAATGATTAAACGAATCACATTAAGTCTGTGCCTACTACTTAGCTTAGGTTTGCAAGCACAGCATAGCTTTTCGGTAAAAGAAGCCCAAGAATATGGCTTACATAATAACCGTGAACTAAAAAATGCAGTATTAGAAGTGGGCATTTCCTCTAAACAGATGAAGGAAACAATTTCTGTTGGTTTGCCACAGGTAAATGCAGAAGCGCAATGGCAAAAATTCCTTACTGTTCCTACAACTTTAGTTCCTGGTGGGGCTTTTGGTGGTGGAGACAATCCAGATGCACCAAAATATTTAGAAATGCAATTTGGCTTACCTCATACGAGTACAGCTTCGATAACAGCTAGTCAGCTTATTTTTAACGGAAGTTATATTGTAGGTCTTAAAGCAGCTAAGTCTTTTATGGCTTTCTCTAGAATGAGAAAAACATTTACAGAACATCAAATTGCAGACAGTATTGCAACGGCTTATTATAATGTACTCCTCGCAAAGGGGAATTCTGATTTCTTGGAATCTATTGTAGAAGTACACAAGACTATAGTAAGCGAAGTAGAAGCACATTATACGGCAGGATTTGTAGAAGACATAGAGGTAGATCGTATGGCATTGGTGCTTTCTAAAATGGAAATGCAGTACGCCAATATGTACCGTAGAACAGAAATATCGAATGCGTATTTAAAATTAATGCTGGGTATAGAACTAAGCGAATCACTTGTTCTAACGGATAGTTTACCTGATTTATTAAACTCAAATATTTCTTTTAAACTAGAAGAATCGAATGTAAAGCAGCGAATAGAATACCAAATGGCAGACATGAAGGTCGCTTTAAAAAAGCTAGATCTACGTAGATACCAAACAGATAAACTACCAACCATAGTCGCTTTTGGTTCTATAAACACCTCTTCGATGGGTGAAGATTTCACAGCCTTCGAATCAAATTCTAGCTGGTACCCGAGTCAAATGGTCGGTATAAAAGTAAGCATTCCAATTTTTGATGGTTTAGGTGGGGCTGCAAGAATACAAAAAGCACGATTGGTTTGGGAACAAGCTAAAAATGATAAAATACAAGCTGAGGAAAGTTTAGCACTCGCACATCTAGCAGCACAGAGTAATTTTATAAATGCTAGTAGCGACTATAATCACCAAGAGAATAACTTGGCTTTGGCAAAAAAGATATACGATAAAACACTAGCCAAATACAGAGAGGGATTAGTGAGTAGCTTAGAGCTTTCGCAAGCGGGTACAGAGTACTTACAAAGCAACACTAATTTCTCTAAAAGCATATACGACCTATTAATTACTAACCTGAACTACCAACGTT
>Ga0308012_10001682_pt1 | contig 11605 bp, 12 predicted proteins | sample Neamet179_FD_203133 | JGI IMG/M metagenome (GOLD analysis project Ga0308012, IMG submission 203133) | Marine microbial communities from water near the shore, Antarctic Ocean - #179 | ecosystem: Environmental > Aquatic > Marine > Unclassified | place: Southern Ocean | collected 2014-07-25 | reverse complement strand
AAGCAGATGAGGAAATAAGTAGGTCGATGGATCTGGAAGATGTCGTAATTCGCCTAAAAGAAAAATTAGCAAGGAGAAAAATTTCTCGGTAATTATTACATTGATATAAAATATATTTTTGAAGACTTGAGTTAACCGAAGTTAACTATGAGAAACGTTAGTTAACTCCAGTTAACAGTAGTTTAATTACATGTGGAGTAGGTAGTTTAGCCTGCTTCAAAACATTACGATTGATGACTATGATTAATTTTAGAAACAATACTGCTAGCCCTTAACTTTCTATAAATATTCTATTGGCTAGAAGTGGTAATTCTATCTTCGATATCTCTAAATAGGTCTCGATAGGAGAGTGTAAATCAAAACTTAAAGTAAACAGCTTGAAGAATAATGAATTTAGGATATCTGTGGTGCTTGAACATGGGAAGAGAATTTTAACTCAAAACTAAATAATCTATATTTGGTATATTAATGCAACAGAACCGAATGGGGTGGTCAGTATGGCCGGAATTTCCAAGCAGTATTGTGAGAGTATTAACAGTAAAAAATAAATAAGATATGGAAGTAGAAAAATTGCAAATAGCAAAAGACAGGTTAATTCATAAAAAATCAGCAAGTGATATGGGTGCAGATTGGGGTGTTTTTAAAGATATGATAGAATTGGAATCTCCTGAGTATGTATTTGTCGATAATATTAAAAAGAGACATTATGCAAAGAAATCTGATGATATAAAAAAACAAACTTCTTATTTTATTGAATATGCAGACAATTTACCTGAATTTTATAATGATCTGTATCAGAGGTATTTATTGCAGACAAAGAGCCATTTATCCAGTCTGTTGAGCTGGATAAATGGTCGTGAATTTGTAATAAAAAACAATGAAATATGTTGTGCATATTGTGGTATTCCTGAAGACGTGTTAGATGTATTGTATAGTAAAGGTTTTAAAACGAAGAGAGGCAGAGGGGCTTGGTTTGAAATTGACAGAATGAATTCGAAAGGAGATAGTAATGTTTACACAAAAGAGAATATGGTATTATGTTGCTATTTCTGTAATAATCATAAAAGTGATGTAATCTCGGTTGATGATATGCGGAAGTATTTTGGTAAGTCAATGTTTGAATTTTTAATGTGTAAATATAAACTTATTCTAAAAAGTTAGAATCATGGCATACAACGGAAAATACACGCCTGGTAGAGCAGACGCTTATAAAATAAGTCGATCTAAAATTGATTACTTCCATCAATGTAAGTGATGCTTTTATTTGGAAAGAAGGCATGGTATTAGTCGCCCTTGAATGATTCCATTTAACTTAAACATAGCTGTGGATAATCTTCTTAAAAACGAGTTTGATATTTACAGAGAAAAGCAAGAGCCACATCCCTATATAAAACAATTAGGAATTAATTCTATTCCATTTAAGCATGAGCTAATGGATAAGTGGAGAGCTAACTTTACTGGAGTATCATTCGTACATGAGTCAACAAATTTTCACCTCTTTGGTGCTGTAGATGATGTTTGGATTGATTTAGATACTGAGGAGCTAATAGTCGTGGATTATAAAGCCACCTCAAATGCTGGTGAGGTTACCATAGAAACAGGTTGGGGTGCATCCTACAAAAGACGAATGGAATTCTATCAATTCCTATTGAGGGGGTAGGTTTTAAAGTTTCTGATACTGCCTATTTTGTGTATTGTAATGGTATAAAAAACAAAGTTAGGTTTGATGAAACACTAGAATTCAAAGTTTCATTGATTCCCTACAAAGGAAATACTAGTTGGATAGAACCTAAACTAAAAGAAATTCATGATTTATTAAATCAAGAAACTGTACCTAAACCCGCTACAGATTGTGAGCATTGTAATTACTTACAAAAAAGATATATCCTTCATAAGCAGCTAAATTCATAATTATGTGGAACCTAAAAACCATAATCTTATTCTTTCAAAACGCATGGAGCTATAGATCTGTGTTAAGTCGTTTTGAAATGCCTCATAATCTGAATCCCACCTATTTGTTTTTAAAACAAAATTTAATGGACATGAAATTGACTGGAGCTTTAGATTCAGCACCTGTATCTAAAGTAAAGAATGTTGAGCGATGTATTACCTTGATTAATAACTTTGAGAGAGGCGATTATTACGTGCGTTGTGGAGATCTTTTTCTTACTTATGAAAATATGACTGATAAAGAAGCTCGTATGTTGTATGCAAATAAAGCGAATGCTTTGAACAAGTCGTTGGAAGATTCTGTAACACTGGAATCTAATGAAAAATCAGAAATTTTAACCTTATTAAATAAAATTCAAAAGAATTCACTGGAGCTTCAAGTCAAGGAAGTAAATGAGCTAAAAATAAGATTATCTAAAATATAAATTATGAATAGATATTTAACCAAATCTAGATTTAAGGAAGGCTTAGAGTGTGTAACGAAATTGTTTTACACGAAAAAGAATGAAGAGTATGCAAACCAGAGTTTAGCTGACCCTTTCTTAGAATCGCTTGCTGAAGGAGGTCATCAGGTTGGTGAATTGGCGAAGTATTATTTTTGTGATGACCCAGTTTCTGAGAAGATAACTATTTCTACACTCAATTCTGAAGAAGCATTATTACAAACTCAAGAAATGCTCTCCAAAGAGGGAAGAGTAGTAATAGCAGAAGCTGCCTTTTTGTATGAAAACTTGTTTGTTAGAGTTGACCTTCTTGTAAAAGAGGGAGATGCAATATCAATCTATGAGGTGAAGGCAAAATCATACAGCGATTCTGATGGTGATTTCATGAACAAAAAAGGAGATAAAATTTCTACAAAATGGATCCCTTATGTATATGATATAGCTTTTCAAAAATATGTGATTTCGAATGCATTAGTTCATACTACTTATACCATAAAGGCATTTTTGACTTTAGTCGATAAAAGAAAAAAGTCTAGTATTAGTGGTATTAACCAATTCTTCACAATTAATAAAATAAAAAATAGAACATCAGTTGAAATCTTACCTGGTCTAAAAAGAAAAGATTTAGGTGAGAAGTTATTAGTAAATGTTCCTGTAGATAAGCTGTGCGATAAAATTCAATATGAATTTAAAGTACCCACTGACATTTCAGATTCTTTAAGTTTTGAAGAATTTATAAAATTGAGTTCCGATAACTATAAAAATGACTCACGTCTTTACAGTCCTCTTGGAAGTAAATGCAAAAAGTGCCAATATCGAAATCCTAACCATGATAATTCTTTAAAAGATGGGTTTAAAGAATGTTGGAAATTACAATTAGGTACCCAAGCTGACTTATCTAAACCATTAGTAACCGAGTTATGGGGAGGTAAGGCAGGAAGTAAAAGTACTTCAGGTGAGTTGATTAATAATGGTGTTTATTTTATTGAAAATGTTGATGAATCTGATATTACACCTAAAAGTGGTAGTAGTAAGCTGTATGTAGGCTTATCTCCATTGGAGCGTAGAATGGAGCAGGTGGATAGAGTAAAGAAAAATACTTTAGAAAGTTATTTTGATACTGATGGTTTTAAAGCAGAAATGGATACGTGGACTTTCCCTCTGCATTTAATTGATTTTGAGACCTCTGCTGTAGCTATTCCATTTTTTGAGGGCATGAAGCCTTATGAAACTATTGCATTCCAGTTTTCGCATCATACAGTTGATAAAGACTGGAAAGTAAAGCATGTTGACCAATATATTTCTTTTGAACGTGGGGAGTTTCCAAACTTTGAATTTTTAAGAAAACTAAAAGAATCTTTGTCTAATGATGATGGCACAATATTTAGGTATCATAATCATGAAAATACGGTTTTAAATAAAATTAAAGAACAATTGCTGCTTTCAAATGAAGTTGATAAAGCTGAGCTCATTGAATTTATCCATTCAATCACTCAGAAGAATGATTCTAGAACAAGAAAAACAATAAGAGAAGGGAGTCGAAATATGATTGACTTGTTCGATTTGGTTCTTAATTATTACTATTCCCCATTATCAAAAGGTTCCAATTCTATAAAAGACATTCTTCCTGCCATTATAAGTGAAAGTAAATTTTTAAAAGAAAAATATGGTAAGCTTAATGTTTATGGTAAAGAACTTGAAATTCATAGTTTGAATTTTGATAATCATGTTTGGATTCCAAATGAGAAAACTTTAAATCCCTACAAAACATTACCAAGGGTGTTTGAGGAGTATGCTAATGAGTCTATTGACGCTATTGACCCAATTGAAGGTCTTCAAGAAGTTAATAATGGAGGTGCTGCCCTAACTGCTTATAATTATTTGCAATACTCAAATGTTAGTGAAGAGCAAAGAATGCATTTAAGAGATGCTTTATTTAGATACTGCGAGCTTGATACTTTAGCTATGGTGATGATTCTTGAAGGGTGGAATGAGAAAATGACATAGTATTTCCGTTAAATCAGAATGTTAGGTTCTGTCGTAGAAATTAACCTAACATTAAAAAATAAAAACCATGAACAAACGAATGCAATTTTATGACTTTCAATTACTCAATATATAAGTTACATTTGAGTACAATTAATCCAAATCATTTGAAGACTTAATAATATTAAACAAAAACATAATGTCTAGTATCGCTGAAAAAACATATAATAATGACCTTACTAATTGGTTAGAGGGCTCTAGTTCTTTAGATGAGCTAATTAATGAAGTAAAGGCTGATTACGGTTTTGAAAACATTGTAAGTGCGTACTTTTTAATCTTGAACCCTGACCATTCATCCTATGATGAACAACTTTCACTATTGGAAATAGATTTTGAAGGAGTTTCTGTAATACCAAGCAATCCAGATCTTCAAATTGGTTACATAGAAGAAGGTGAAGTAGGAAGAATTATGCTTTTTCCAAATACATTTACGGTAGAACAATTAAAAGAAAAGTTAAATGTGATTCTTCTTGATTATTTAATATTGAAATAAATTCAATATAACTTGCGTGGGCCTTTGGTCTTGTTAAACAGGCTTGTCATATATTGATCTATGTTGTAACTAGGGTAGATGGTGTAATCTTCTCAGCTATACCTTTTATATTCTCTTTTAATAATTAGTACCAAACAGGTGCTAATAACCCTGGGTCTAACAATAATTCATTATATACTTTATTATTTACTTGATAACTTGGACTTCTTCCTTCTTCATCATTATAGAAATCATCGCGGTTCTGTCGAGACAGAACCATAATTCCCTTTAACTGAGATTCAGCTATCTCGTTAGGTATACATATTATGTTGTACTTAAGTCTAGATCACCACTCCACATATATTCTTCTATCTCTTCAATTTCTTCTGATGTAAATTGATCTTTTCCTTCCATCCAAATAAGTTCTCTTTCGTTAGAATTTTCAGATTTGTTTAATGTGAAATTCTTTCCATTCCATTCACATTTTAATTCTTTTACTGTATGCCAAAATACTTCATCGCATGACACTATTGTTAAATCTCTAAACTTTGCGTAATCGTCTTCGTATTCCATTTTATATTTGTTTTAAATTAATCATATAGACTTACACGTATAATTCTTATTTCTGGTTTTTTGTGTTTTCATTGGATTAAATTATATATTTATAAGCGAAATATAATTGAAAACTTATCAGTTGAACACAGCACTTAATAAAATATTTTACTATGGCAGATTATGGCTTTGAAATTGAAGAGGGGGAAGTAGAAATTACATTTGCTGATCGAGAATATGAAATGAGATCAGGTGATTATTTTGAAACTCATGATAGATTTAAAGGGGTTCTTATTCGTATTATTAAATCCGAACGTACAATATTTTCTTCTTCAAGTGAAGAAGAAATGAAATCTATAATTGTAGGTCAGAAAATAAAATTTGATTTTCTTCTTTTGGAGGGAGAGACAGCATATGATGAATGGCATGGTGATGGTTCTGATATATTAACTAATGTAGAGATGGCTCAAATATTTAGCGAGTGTTTGTCTAATAGACGAGACTTACTTGAGTCTTTTGGATATAATGGTTACTAGGCTATCTGGAGCGTATATTGCATTAAATCTTCTAGATTTGGGGAAGGTAATACACAAAACTATAAGTTACGGCTATACTAGCTTAAAATGACAGATTAATAATTAACTAAGATTGCATTGCTTATTATGGGAAAAAAAATATGAAATAGCTAGAGAATTGAATATTTCAAATCCTGAAATACTTGAGTTTTTAGAATCCAAAAATATTAAGGTTCAAAATCATATCTCTTTAGTAAATAAAGACATCTATGATTCAATAGTCCTTGAGTTTTCTAAAAAAATTAAAGACACTTAATATAATTTCTTTTTTAAATGGCGCAACACCTGATTCTGAAGAAGAAGTTGCTGATTTATTTAATGAATTTAAAACCCTGGCTGAAAATATAATTACTGACCCCATAGTATGGGAAAATGATTCTTATATTGAAGATGATTATGTTTCTATTGGGATATCAGGAGTTTTGATGAGTGAAAATGACAAGTTTCGTTTAACTCTGGATAATGATGGTTCGCCATGTTTAGATATTTATGGTATAATTGCTCCAAGCTCAAAATTAACGGCATCTTTTAATAGTAATGATGAAAGTTATAAATTTGAAGAACAGTTAAATAACGTTTTTAAAGATATTCAGAATAAGCAGACAGGTATTTATCATAAGTATTATAGACCTGGTGATTTTAGTTAAATGTATGACTGTTAGTATTGCTAATTATACAGCTTACTTTTGAGTGTAATTAGTGCGAGTTATTTGAAAACTTAAACCTAAAACTTTAGTATGAATTATTTAAATGAAAATACTTTACCAGATGATTATGAATTATTCCTAGGATTATCAATTTTAGAAATAAAAAAAATTGCAACAGATATATTTTCTGAAGAAATTGTTTGGGTGAATGATTCCTATTTAGATGAAGATGGAGAATTCTTAGAAAACCTTTCATTATTAGGAGAATTGAATGAAAATGAACAATTTCATATAACAAGGGATGATTATGGAAATGAATGTATAGATATTACACTAACTGATGGCAAATGGATGGCAACATTTAATGTTAATGGCAAAAAAGGTTATACAGAACAACTAGAAGCTGTCTTATCAGATATTAATATTAGAAAACTTGGTGCTAAACATCATTCCTATCAAAGAGTACTTTAATATTCTGTTGTGGAGTAAGGTTCGTTATATTTTCGCTTGAGACTAGTAAGTTGGTATATGTAGCTAAAAATATTGAATTTTGTAATGTTGTCCAACGTATTCAATAAGAATGTTTGATCTGGGTAGTGCAGCAAAAGAATTTTTAAAGAATAGCTAAGTGATATCCAAATATGTGTATGTGAAAGCCTGTATGGCCAGGGAATTTGTGCATCTTATAGCTTCCCATGCTTATATTGTAATGTCTACTAGAGATCAGTTTAAAGATAAAACTATATGTTAATGAACTGTGTCAAACGGACTTTACATACTTTAACATCATCAATGGGGGTGGTCTCTGTCAGTCATATTAGACAATTACAGTAGGTGTATAGTTTACTGGGAGGTCTGTTCTACAATGAACAAACGAATGCAATTTCATAATTTAAAAATGCTAAATGTATAGCTTATATTGGAGTACAATTAGTGTAAATCCTTTGCAGAAGAACATATTTAGATATCAAGACTTGGTAGCATAATTATAACAATAATAAACGTAATTTATGAAAAGATTTTTTAGAATTGACATTGTGGGTTATGGTGGTGAATTAACAATTGGATCAGTAACTTCTGATTTTGTTGAATATTGGAAGAGTAAAATTCAAAATGGCGATTTTCAAAATCCAGATTCAAGTAGTAAGTTGATTAACCATTTAAGAGGTCTTGAGTGGGATGTCGAAGAAGATATTGATGTAGAGTCACCAAAGCTGCGAAATCAAGAGTATCTGCAGCCATGGACTGAAGTAGATAATGTAGAGCATTTATGGGGCCCATATAGTGATTGTACATTTAAAGTAACAGAAGTTACTGGGATGAAAGATGATGAAAAATACAATGGGGGCAATGAGAAGAGTTTTCAACCTTCTGGATCAATATATTGTAGAGGAACTTTTTTTGAGCAAGACTTACCCGAAGCATCTGAGTATTTATCTCAAAATGAAATAGACAAATATGTTATTCCTGTATTATTAGTTCACCCTTCAGAAAAGGGTTCTTTTGGATGTGTATTTGTGGAAACTGAAAACGGAGAGAAGTTTGATCCACAAAAGTTTTCAGTTGGTATATGTGAAAATAATTATTTTGAGGTTATTGATAGATTTTACTACAACAGGAAAGAGTTAGACCTTGATGCTGAATGGAGTTCTACAAGTGATTCAATCAATGGTGAACACGCAATGGTAGGTTATTTTAATATGAAGTATTATGATTCAAAAGATAAATATACAGAAGATTACTTGAATGAAAATAATTATTGGGAAGAGTAAAATTTAATAGAAATGAATCTAAGTTTAAAGTCTTTTTTTTTATCCTCAGCTACTTGGGATACCCCCTTATGTATTGGTACATAAAAGACTGTTGCTTGTAGAATGTTTTGATGAAAAATTATTAGCCATAAAAGAATTGCTACTAGTACCCACTGTGTAAATCGTTAGTAGTGCTGACAATTTACACAGTGGGTAATAAATCTCTTTCAATAACAAGGTTTTTTCTTTCAAAATAAAATGCACTTATCAAAACCAAGATTTAGAATTGGATTATCATGTTCAACAAAGTTATATTTTGAAGTTCACTCATAGGAATTTCATAATTATGATGATGGTAATGAGTTTACGAAATCACTATCCTAAGATGGATTGCAAGCTGATGATTTACAAGTAGCTTGATGTATAATAAATTCAGGTTATCTGTAACACTAGATTGTATCGTGAAATTTTAATTCAAACCCAAATAATCTATAATTGGAATATTAATGAGTCTGAACCAAACGAATTAACAATTGTTTTTTTATAACTTAAATTATTATAAATTTACTTTTAAATGAAAATATTTAGTTAAAGGAAAATTAATCTCAATATTTATCAGGGAATACTCATTTTTAGTGATAATTACTATTTCTTGATAATTCCATTAGTTTAATGTGTAATCAGTTGAAAATTAATTTCTTTTATGAAATTCAGTGTCAGAAAACATGAAAAACTAAATCAAATTGTGAGGATTAAATTTATTGACATTTAGACGATTCCTTTTTTTAAAATATATAAATTAAATATTTTGAAAGATGATAATAGTCAAATCTTATTTTAGAATTTAAAATCATCAAAATGAGTAAATTAAAAATAATATTTTCATATTCAATTCTTGTATTTTCTTTTTTTATGAGTGGTTTGGTATATGCCTCTATTAATATTGATCACAATATAAATGATGAACTTAATCATGCCAATTCTTATTATTGGTTAGCAAGGGGTAATTATAATCACCCTTATTATTTGAGATTATCCTTGGAACATATAGAGAATGCAAGAAAAATTGCAGAAAGTAATAATGAGTTTACAGACTCTTTGTCATTCTCCAAAATCATTGATGAAATTGAACTGTTTGAATTAGAAGTATTTAATGCCATAGCTGTCTCAAAAGATAATTTAAATGGGAAGTATAGATTATATCAAGCCTTGTTTGGCGAATCTGACTATTTCGAAGAATTTGACGACCCAATGGACATTGCAGTTGAGAGGTCATTATTTAAATTAATAAATATAAACACGCTTTCTCCTGCTAAACCATTGCGTGATTTAATGAATTATTCAATTATTAAAACAATCCCAGATGATAACAATTTATTAGAAGTTGGATCTCAATTGTTGTCTTCTTTTACGAATACTTATGTTATATCGCAACATGAACTGTATAACATTCTTGATAAAACTGATTCTATAAAATCTAATTATGATTATCAGAAAATTGCTGATTTTTTTAGAGTAGAAAATGTTGGAGAATTTAATATAAACCAACTAGACAAAACAGGGAATTTGACATATGCATCGTCTAGTTTTAAGCTATTTAACCCTTATTCAAATAATGTAAGCTCTTACACTAAATCTGAATCAATAGTTATAGATAAGAGAGGTGTTAATTTGTCGTCATTATTTAATTCTATAACTTATTACTTAATTTCATCATTTATATTAATTGCATTATTGTTTCTAATTTTCAGAAAAGAAAAATTGTACTTCTTATCATTTTTTACATCGTCACTTCTAAGCATTGTTTTATCTTTTGCTTTAATATACTTTTTAAGTCTCATTGCATCACCAATCGATGCTTTTGCCGAATCGATAAATTCAAAGATATTCTCATTATTTATCACTTTAACTTTAGGTGTTGGGGTTAGTGTTTTAACAATTCTGTGTTTACTGTTAATTTTTAAACGACTTTTTATAAATGATCTAATTACAGCTTCTATATTTTTCTTTGGCGCATCAATCGGTGGTGTTTTCACTCTTAATTATTTTTATTATTTCTTTTATGAATTTAATTTTTCTAATTTTAGTATTTTACAACAGCTAGTAGTTCTTTTTATAAGTTCAATATTTATTTCGAAAGATTTCATAAAGTTTGATAAGCAATTAAATTATCGCTATTTAATTAAAAGTTGTATTACTTTAATTCCTGTCTTTTTAATTTATGAAAATACACTAATCGATCCAGAATCATTTTCTTTGTTTAGTGGATTGACTTATACCGTACTATTTATAGCTATCTACTTATTAGATTTATTTTATTTTAGTAATCTAAAAAAGATTGACACTGTAAATACAACGTCTATTGATGATTTTGAAGATAGAATTTATTCATACTTAAATGCTGAAAATGTAATAAAATTAGAATACAAGGACCCTCAATTATCTAAAATACGTGCTTTTTTTAATGAAAGTGATTTACTAAATATATTGTATGTTTCCGGTACTGAAGGAATTGGTAAAACAACTTTTTTCAAGAGTTTAAAAGAAAATCATAATCAATTTTACTATTGTGATTGTGATGATGTTAATGATGATTCTTCAGTCATTCCTTATGAACCTTTTTTAGAAGCCTTTAGTCCATTTATCGGCAAAGGAATATTTTATACTGCAGATCGGTATTCTAAAAATGTTTTAGAATCCTTAAGTCCAGTAATTGAAAAATCTATTGTTGGAACTGCACTTCTGTCAAATGTTAGAGCGATTTCTTCATCTTTTTCAGGAGCTAATATTGATGAGATACTTAAAGAATTAGAAGATCATTTTGTTTCTTTAATTTTAAATGAAAATGCAAAAGATTTTATTTTTTGTATTGATAATTATCATTGGATTGATGAACATTCAAAAAGATTATTTGAACAATTCATGAGTTTATTATCTAAAATCATTAATCTTCACGGTGTACGATTTTTAATTATTGTTATCTCTGATGAAATGATTATTCTTGATGATGTAATTAAAAAGAATAAGTTATTCAATATCAAGGAATATGAGATTGAAAATCATAATCTATTTAGTGGTGATGATTTTTGTGAAAAGTTATTTGATGAGCTTTCGTTTGATTATAACTCGAATACTATCTTAATGAATTTCTTTAATGATTTAAACTTTT
>Ga0308012_10001680_pt1 | contig 11608 bp, 16 predicted proteins | sample Neamet179_FD_203133 | JGI IMG/M metagenome (GOLD analysis project Ga0308012, IMG submission 203133) | Marine microbial communities from water near the shore, Antarctic Ocean - #179 | ecosystem: Environmental > Aquatic > Marine > Unclassified | place: Southern Ocean | collected 2014-07-25 | reverse complement strand
TCTCTATCTGCTCCTGCAGCTTGTTTTAAAGATACATCAAAATTAAGATTAACTACTGTTGTAAGACTACCAGTATATGTTAGTCTTGCTGATGTTGCTTCAGTAACTAGACTACCTAGTCCAGAAGCTATTGTTGTTGGTGCTACTTTAGCAGTAGAACTACTATGTGATAAAGTATAGGGAGAAGCTATATTATAGAAATAGAATTTCCCTTTTGGTAAAGCCATCGTGCCTGTAGTCAGTGTTGACCAAGCTCCTGATGCTGAACCATTCGCTACATAAACTTTATTGGCAGCAGCCGCAGCCACACCTTTGGGCTCATGCAAGTCAGTGCCAGTAATAGTTTTGTGTTGAATCGTCATTTTGTTTCCTTGTTAAATTAGGGGTAAGCCCCGAAGGGCTCACCGAGGTATTACTTATTACACATTTCCATTATAGACATATGTAACTCTTAACCTAGCTGACCCAGCTGTAAGCGTACCAGTTTGAGCTGCTACTGTTACTGAAGCTGCTGATGTACCTACTGATTTACCAATAAATACTCCTGCGCCTGTAATAACAGCACCTTTAGTTAATATCAATGCATTAGTACCCTGAGCTTCATCTACTAATCCGTTAGGATCTGTAGTTGCTCCTACTATACCTGCTTGCATTGTAGGTGTACTTCCACCAGCCCAAGCTGTAGTAATATAAATTACTGCAGACTTAATCATGGCATTTGCGGGTAGTTTAAATGTCAGTGCAGTAGTTCCTGCAACTGGCAAGTTATCGTATGAAAAATCCCATTCCGCTGTTTTAAGTAAACCTTGCTTTGAACTTTCTTGACCACCAAATTGCCCATCTGTAGTACGAGGACCATAATGGCTAGCCACATTTCTTTTAGCTCCGACTTCGTATCCCATTATATTCTCCTAGTATGCAGCATGATCAGTGATGATCACACCTAAAGTGTCAAGACGTTGTGCGCCAAAGCCATAACGAGTAGTAACTTGATATTTATCAGCTCTTTCCTCATTATCTCTCCAACCTTCTGTCTGCGGAGCACGTCTCCATGCATGCATCAGTGGTTTACAAGAGTCATCAGCAACACACATAAACACGTTAGCTTTATTACCTACTACTGAAACATCATCAGCTAAGCCATAAGCAGCAGCATTAATGTCTTCTACTGCAGTAACAGAGTGTAGGAAGTTAGATGTATAAACATCAAAACCCATAATATTTCTAACAAATTTATGATCTCTTGCAAAACCTTCATTTAGAATACCTTGGAATTGCGGAGTATTATCAACGACTGTTTGTAAAGAGATTAATCCGTTTAAAGTAGCCTCAACAATAGGATCAACAATTGCAATCCTACCACCTGCAGGAACATTAGCTTTATCAAAAGATAACTTCATTGCTACAAAGTCAGATAAAGTAATTTTCCTAGAAGTACCGCCAGAACCACCAGCAACCCAACGATGTGGGCGACCATTAACTAAGTTAACAGCTCCTGCGGTTTGTGCAGCATTTGCTACATTTAAAAATTTAGTCTCATGGTTTTCACCAAGAGCACGAGTAGATTCCATAGCTCGCATTGACATTAAAGTATCAATTTGAGAACCATCTTCACGTAGGTCATCTGTAACTTTCCATGCATCACCAACGTAGTCAGTAATAGATAGAGTTAGAGTTCCAGTGTCAATGTCATGGAAGTTTAGAGGTGTATCCTCAGCAGCATCTTGTAATGAGACTGTACCAACTGTTTTAACGTTTAAAGTTGTACCAGAACCAAAGTCTGTTACATCTCTCCACATACCTTCAGGTAGTAAATAGTCATGTAAATTATCAAGAATAAACTGCGAATACTGTTGCGATTCAATGAACGCTGTTGTGTTTCCAGTACTAGCCATAATTAATTTTCCTTATAAAATTATGTTTGTTGTTTAATTTTCTCACCTGCAATTTTCCAAGCAGCAGCTAAATCTTTTGTTGTAGCACCCTGTTTTACACGAGCACTCAACTGAGAAGAGTCTCCGACTTGATTTCTAAGCGTTTCTGTATTTATTGAACTAGTAGGCTTAGAGTGTAAAATTTCTCCAGGCTGAGCTAATTCACTAAGTTTTAAAACTAACTTAGGGTTTGTTGCAGCAAGATTGTGTAGTTGTTGTATAGTTAAACCATTTTCTAAAGCCATAGAATTATAAACAGTCTCCGCTTTATTTCCATACTTAGTAGTAAACTTTTCAGATACTAACTGAGCATTTTGCTGATAAACTCTTTCTTTTTCTTTTGACTCTATAGTTTTATTAACAACGTTTTGTAACATATCTTGATTAAATTCAGGTTCCTGATAGGTCGTAACAGGTGGTTGAATTCCAGACTTAATTTCATCTAAAAGTTCCTGAGTAGTTTGTCTCTTAGTCAATTCTTCTTTTACAGCGGCAAGTTCAGACTCTAAAGTCTCAATATGCTTTTGTGCATGAGGTACTGATTTAAGAGCATCTTCTGGGCTCTGGTACTTTTTTCCTTCACCAACTAGTTCTTGAGCCTCGGTCGGAATCTCAAATGCTTTTGGTGTAGTATCTGTTTGTACAGCTTCGTTTGTACTCTGCTCTACGTTTACTTCTTCATTTACTTCTTGTTCCATGTTACTTATCTCCTTGGTCAGGTATTAAATTGTTAAGCTTTAAAAAAGCTTTTTGTAAGCCTAATTGAAAAGCAATGTATTCAGAATGAGCTGGGATATTGAATATTTCTTCATCTACCAACTTTCTTCTTGATAACTCTACTTGTTCATCTAAGTATTCTTTTATTAATCGAAAGGACTCTTGTTTAGTAAGAGCCTTTCCTTCTTTAGTCTTTAAATCTATCATACTATTATTATACCATGTTTATATCTAAAAGTCAAGGACTATTCCATAGGAGGACCTTCTTGTGGTAGTTCTTCTGAAGTTCCTGAAGGTAATGGAGATAACTCTTCTTCTTCCATTCCTAGTTCTCTACCTTGTTCTTGTAGCATACGATCGTCCATACTAGGAGCAGCAGCGTCTTGTTGAAGTTCTTTTTGTACTTGTTGAACAATTTTTTGTTGTTCACCTTGTTCAAAGAGTCCTACATATTCACCAATAAAATCATACTTTTCAAAGCCCATATATTCTTCTACCATTTGAGCAATACGTTTACCTGAAATATGAGGTTGTATTATTGCTCCAATTGGGCTATTAAAGACCCCTAGGATGTTCTGTAAGAGCTGCGCTCTCATAGCATAGTGTCTAGCACCAATTGGTCTTAGTTTTCCTCTAGATGATATGTCTTCTTTTGTTATAGATAAGAAATCCATTACTCCAAGATCATCATCCATAACTCTAGTTAATTCTGCAGTATCTATATAATGTCTAGACATTTCTAACATTTTATTTAGGATAGGTTCTAAAAACTCTCTTTCAAACCTATTAACTTTATGTTGAAATATTCTACTAGCTGCATTTTGAAGTTGCTGTACTTCAAAAGCTGTTTTTTCTCCTGGAGTTCTAATTCCCATAGACTCTTTTGGTGAACCTGCCATCTCTTCCATAACTTGAAGTAAAGAAGCAATTTCGTTATTAACTTGAAATGCTGCAGGATTAGGAGGCATAGCTGTTACATCACCATCTTCTGGTATATGTATAGTTTCTTCTGGTCCCCAAGTAAAAGGTTCTACGTCCCCTTTAATTTTTAAAGGTGGGTGTATAGTTAGATCTAAAGCATCTGCTTTAAGGTTTTCTAAATGATCTACTCTATATTGCATACCAACTAAATTATCTAAAGGTCCCATAGCATATAGATTATCTGGACGTTCTCTCCAACCAACATGGTTTTTAGTATCTGTGCCTAACCATGAAGGATTAGTCTCATTTTTTAAAATATAGCTTCTATCAATAATAGTAATTACTTTGTTTTCTTCTAATTCACCCGTAGCTTGATTATAGTAGTCTCCTTCAAACTCTAGTAATTCTACCATTCCTGATTGATAATACTCTTGTAAAGATCCAAAACCGTCAACTAAAAAGCCTTCAGCTTTATTAATATCTTCTGTTCTAAAAGAACTAATGCTTTGTCTAATGTCTACTACTTTATTAAATACGGCTTCATCATATTTTAAATCAGGACGATACTTAAGATCTTTTTTTAATTCTCCAATAGATTTCATATATCTTGTAAATTTAGGAGCTTCTCTAAAAGAAGGAGCTGTAGGATTAAATACAATATCAAAAGGAGATATTCTAATTAATTTAGGTCCTCGATAAGTAGTTATAACTTCATCTGAAATTAAATCCATATGATGCTCATCAACATAAGTTACTTCGCCAAAGGCATTACCATAATCTATATAATCATAAACAAGGCTAGAAATAGTTTCTCTAAATCCAGATTCTCTTAGTTTATTTGACATATAAGCTTGTATAGCTTTTCTTTTATCTTTAGTAGAAGACTCTAAGTCGTATCCTTCCCATTTCATCCAATCATCATTTGGAAATAAAGCATCTAAATAATTAGCATGCAGGTTGTCTCTAATCTGAGTAAGCTTAGGAACAGTAGTTTTGTTTTTCCAAGGAAGAGTTGAATTAGAAGTTGTAGTTGTATCAGTTGCAAATAAATAGTTTCTTAACTCTCTCCATTCAACTTCTTTTGAGTTTCTTTGAGTATACCATTGATTATACAACCCAGCTAGAGTTCTAGCCATGCTATCTCTATCTAATAAATCTCTAATTTCTGCTACTTTTCCTGCCATAATTTTTCCTTAATAAGAAACTCCACCAAATCTAGAGTGAGTCATAATGTTTTTACCTAAACTAAAGGCTCCAAACTTTTGTTTTGGAGTAATTGCAATTGCAATTGCGTTTGATAATGCATCTTTTATATCATCATGTGGAGGATGAACCATTACTAATTCTTCTTCTAATGATTGACAATTTCCTCCTTTATAATGCCATACTTGCTTGTTATCATACTTTGGTTCTAATACTGATCCTACACGTTCTTGTTTATCTCCTAGATGTCTTGTAGGTCTAAACTCATCTATAACTAAAGGAATCCCATTAGGTCTAAGATAACTATCTTTTAATTCTTTTACAATTGTTTGTTGTGCTACTGTTATTTCAGCTCGGATTTTTCTAAACCCCCACTTTTCCCAAGCATGGAGTATTTGTTTATAGTAATCTACAATTTTATCTGTTTTAAATCTATTTATATCTAATATATAATAATTACTTTGATGATCTACACCTACTACAACTAAAGCAGTATAATCTGCTTGTTTTCTTAAAGAAAAAGCAAAATCAATAGCAGCATATATATTTAATTTTCTATCTCTTATATACCAGTCCCCTTCTTTATTAACTAAAACATTTCTATCATAGTATTGAAAGTTCTCTGTGTTAATTCTTGCTGTTTCATTAGTATTAGGGTTATTATAATACTGAGCAAAAAACTGTGTTGTATCTATATATTTAGCTTTTATTCTAGCTAACTCTCTAGAGTCAAACCCAAAACTTTTTCCATCTGCTCTAGTTTTTTTAGACCATAAAAATTCTCCATCTGTTTCTACTACTTTTTGAAATAACTCGTAAACTTCTAGTTCTTCAAGTAGTTCACCTTCATCATCATAATGTTGTTCTTTCATATTAATCATAGTATCATATATATCTCTAGGATGATACCTAGTTCCTACAACCCATTCTTGTGCTCCTGGGTTTTCAATAGAAGCAAGTTGTGAATAAGCACTTGCTACTTTTTCTCTACCTTCTGAAGTATAAGCGTTTCCTGGTACAACGATGTCATCAAGTACAACAATGTCTGCGTGAAACCCAGTTGTATTAGATGTAAGACCAACAGCTTTACATGTAGCATCTCTTATTCCCTCTAGTTTACGTTGTGGATGGTCAACAGCTATTTCAGCTACTGCCCATTTTTCTCGTTTACCTTCTTCTGGATTAATCATATTACTCCAGTATCTATTATAAATTGGTGAATCTATTATTTGTTTAATTGCATATAACTGTTTTTCTGCTAAATCAGCTGTAGCTGATACATAAAGAACAGTAGTTTCAGGATGTTTAGTTATCCACCAAGCAGTCCTGTATGCAGCTAGTTTACTCTTCATATGTCCACGAGGAAGTAATACTAACTGATTATCTTTTGCTTCTTGTCTACCCCACCAAGATACTAGTTCTTCATGAACTGCACCATATAATATATGAGGAGCAACTAATTTAATAAATGTTATAAGGTCAGCTTCAGCTGCTTCTCTTATTAAATTATTCTTCATCAATTTTTCCGTTAATGTAGATACTTAGCCTACAATTAGGGCAAGTAGCCCGTGTCATAATTAAATGTCCTGGGTCATTATTCATGGTGCTGACAACCTTACCTTTTTCTTCTTCTAATTTTATATTACATTTTGGACAATCCATCTAAGCTTTTTTCCTTTTTCCTGAAGAAGTTACATTCCATTTTTTACGAGTAGAACTTGTTTTCTTTTTAGACATAGTCTTTTTTTCAGCAGCTGTCATTTTCTTTGCTACCTTTTTTGGTCTACAAGCTGGATAACCTCTTTTATCTTTTTTACCACTACGACCACAGGGCTTGCCTGTTTTTATATCTACCCAGTCTTCTTTAAACCATTTACCTAGCCCTTCCTTAGCCACTCTTATTTTCCTTTTTTCTTAGAGGCTACACGATTATCTTTACCACTCCAAGTACCACCTTTACTTTTGTAATCTTTAGATGCCCATGCATTTGCATAAGCACTAGGATATACTTTAAATTTTTTCTTTGCTGCTGCTTTTGACCTTGACCATAAAGCAGGGTTATTTGGTTTAGGACTCATTAGTGTAATACCTTATCTAAAAATTTCGTTAACTTATGTTCTATAGCTGGTAATAATCTCATTCCAGAATAGCCTATTAAAAATGCTAGCATTGGTGCAAGTGTTACATGCAATCCAAATTGATATAGCAATGGTGGTATAAATAATTCAACAGAAATTACAGCTATAACTAAAGATAAAAACAAATCTTTTCTAGCTTTCTGTCTTTCTACTGCCCATTTAATATGACCACCAGAAGTACCTTTTCTAGCCCTAACTTTTTTTGTATTGTAATTACATAAACCACCAATAATAGATGTAATTACACAAGCTACTTTAGTACCAAAAGCTAGGATTAAATATTCCATTGCTTAAGATTTTTTATTGTTTTGACAAAAACTTCTTGCAGCTTCTACAGAACCAAATCCCCATACTTTTAAAGCTAATGCTTTTCTAGTTGGTCTGCCTTTACTATCTTTCATTGGACCTTTCATGCCTGCAAATCTACAAGCAAAAGATACTCTCCTTGGGTTAGTACCAGATTTAACTGGAGCTTTAAGGTTAGAGCCTTGTGCTTTTGCACTAGCTCTACCTTTAGCATTTAATCCACCTTTAGGATTCTTACCTTCTTTACGAGTCCATGCTGGTGATGCCATTATAATTTAACTACTTTTTTTAGTTTATTAAAGTTATCTTTTATAATATCTCTAATTCTTAAAATTTTATATTCTAAATAGTCTTTAAGTTTATACCAATGAGTTTCTAAATAGACTTCCCAAACATACAAACCTATAATAATATATATTAGGTACTCCATTATTTCTCCTAAGTTGTTAGTGCTATTTGTAATTTAATAAGATAAGCTTCTTTACCTGTATTAAGTTGGTCTAAATTAAACATAAGTTGTTTAGTTTTTCTTTCTAAATCTCCTATGTGTTGAAATAAAATCATTTGTCCTTCATTTAAGTCTTCTACAAAGTATTCTTTTTCGTGTAATTCAAATGGTGTTTTTTTGGTTTTTGCCATTTTTAATTCTCCTTTAAGTTAAGTTTCATCTGCCCATGTAGCTTCAGGCATTTTAGGTAGGTCTCCTGGGTTTTGTATACTATTGCCAGGGTCTCTATATAAACCTCTAATAATTTCTCTGTACTGTACAAATTCTCTTTTAGACGATTCTGTTAAAGGAACATCTGAAAGAACTGCCCAGTCTGTTTGCTCAAGCAATACTTTGCATGCTGGAGGTATATTTGGATTAAATGTATTTGTCATATTTTATTTTTCCTTAAACATTCATAAGTACTTCAGTAGGGCTAATAGCTACTCCTACCGTGGCAGCACTACCTACAGAGGTATGAGATAGTACACCAGCTAGGTCTGTAAATATGCTTGCTCTTGTAGTCAACCCTGTAAATCCTGTAAGTAATCCTTTAATAGCCACCTGTGCTGTCCCTGAAGAAGCAGTAGTATTTGATACACCGACATATCTAAAGGGTGTAGTTCTATAAGCATTAACAGTATAAGTAGCAGCATAGTGAGGAGTAGCTCCAATTCCACCTGTTAATCTATAGGTATCTCCAGTAAGATATCTTATTGTTTTAACTCCAAAACCTGTATAATTTAATTGAATTCCTAAAACATTATACGAACTATCTAATTCAATATTACTTGTACCCCCTGTACCAAACCAGACAGTTATTTTTTTAGGGTCTGTTCCTTTTAATATTATAGAATGGTAATACCCAAATCCCACAGTAGATAGAGTACTAATCAATGATACTGAATTACCATCTGCTGCTAATGTAAATGTTTTTATATAATATTGACCAACAGCATTATGATACATCTGTAGTATATGAGTTTGGTCTAAAAAGAATGACCTTCCATCTTGAAAATCAGATGATAAAGTAACATTAGTTACGCCTGCTTGAACAACATTTGAAGATATAGTAAGCGCTCTTATTTGATTATTTCCTATTTGCATTAATCTATTATTTGCTGCATTTACGAAAGTAAAATTCTTATGTTCACCATCACCAATAGGGCTGACTGTAAGACCTTGGTCATAAATTGTTTGCCCTACATTATCACTAGTTTCAGCCCAAGTAGAACCATTAAAATAGTAAGCTGGGAAAGTAAGCGCTCCAATAAGTATTCTTCCTATCACATACCTTGACCCAAGAATTTTAATACCTACTTGTCTACCTGTGGCAGAACCTGTTTGTCGTGTATTTAGTACCTTATTACCTACTACACTTGGTGCGCCATTACTAGCATTAACTACTACAGCAAAAACTTGTTGTAATATATTATTATTACTAACTTGATTTGTATGAGCATACTGTTGAAAATGAAAATATTCTGACCCAATTTCCATCCAAGTGTTTTGACCTTGTGCATCAACAGCAACACCACTTATAGTATTTAATACTGATGTTAAAGGAGTACTATTTTCTACCCAAAGTCCAGACCCATTTACATAAGAACCAAAAATATTCATTGTACTAGTAGTTCCAGACATACTACTAAAAGTAACTCTAACCTTAGTTAAGCCTGTTCCATAATTTGCTGTATTACTATCTGTCCCACGATTTACTTTAGTGCCTAGAGTATTAACAGTTGGAAGAACTCCTACAGAACCATCATTTGCAACTGAAACTGCTCTATTATTTACTACTGACCCACCTGTAATTGTTCTAGTTATTTTTAGAGTTGTAGGGGAAGAAGATACAGTTTGGAAAGTTGGTACTGCTCCAGCTCCTGCTGAAGTTAGTACTTGTCCTGAATTACCTGCTGGTACATGAGCTGGATTACCTGACGTATCATAAGTAATTAACTCACCATCTGTACCACTAGCTATTTTAGCAAGTGTAATTGCATTATCAGCTATCTTTGCTGTTGTTACATTTGAATCTAATATCTTATCAGTTATTACTTTATTGTTTCCAATAGTAAGAGCAGTTGCTCCTGTTACATCACCTGTATGTGTAGCATTAGTTACTTTAGCAGTATTAGCTGTAATTGCACTTGTTTGTCCACTAGTAATTCCTGTCTTTGCTGTATTAGCTGTAATAGCTGAATTAATTGAGTTAGCTAATTTGTCAGCAGTAACTGCATCATTTGCAATTTTAACTGTAGCAATAGCTCCTGTAGCTAGAGCTCCAACAACATCTGCACTTGTTAAAGTTACTGAGCCTGTTCTAGAATTAAATGAGCTTACTGCACCTGATATTGAGAAGGCTGCTTGTACCCAAGCTGAACCATTATAAATATATAATTGAGCTGGAGCGTCTGTGTCATAATATAAAGTACCTGTAGTAATAGTACCAGTTGGTGCTGAACTTGATGCTCCTCTATATAAGTTAGCAAAACTATTTACTCCAGCAACATTAGATGCAACTGTAGCTATGTTAGCTACTACTGCTGAAGTTCCTAGTAATCCCATTGCTGTTACATTAGCAGAAGTTCCTAGTACATTCATATCTGTTACAACATCAGATGTACCCAAAACATTCATATCATTAACTACATCAGTTGTTCCTAGTATTGCCATGTCTGCAACAATTGCATCTGTTGCTAAAATAGCCATGTCTGCAATAACTGTATCAGAACCAAGAATAGCCATATCTGCTACGATAGCATCTGTAGCAAGTAGTGCCATGTCAGCTACGATTGCAGTAGTAGCTAGGATAGCCATATCAGCAACTGCTGCGGATGTACCTAATCTACCAATCTCTGTAGCTTTTCCTGCTACTGCACCAATGTCTGTTGCATCTGCTGCTACAGCAGTAATAGCTGTTTGTTCGGTAGACGTTGGTTTAATTGCTATCCAAGCATCTCCTGATGTCCAAACAAAGATTTGATTACTAGAAGTATTAAAATATAAAGCACCTGTAACTAATGTTGTTCCACCAGGACCTGTTGATGGTATAGAACCATCTGCATAAGCACCTAAATACCTTTTGTCAAAGTCAAGTTTTGTAGCTGCTGCCGCTGTTGCCGAAGCGGCTGCTGCATTTTTACTAACAACTGCTGCTGCTGCACTAGCGGCTGCTGCTGCTACTAAAGCAGTAACACTACTTCCAGCAACAGTAATTCCTGTAGCTGTAATCATTCCAGCATTATTAATAGCTTCGCCATCCATATCCAAAGCTTGTTCCATCTTATTAGCTTCACCAGAAGTATTATTTCTATATAGTACTTTGTTCTGGAATTCTGCTTCTATTAAGTCATATGCAGTATTAAATGCTGTGTTACTAGCAAAGCCTGCTGCAATGGTGGGGAGTGTGATTTTAGCCATCTATGTTTTCCTTGATTTACGTTTCTTTGATTTTGCTTCTTTCTTTAGATTAGTTTTAGCCGAAACTATTCTAAGGTTTGATTTTTTATTATTCTTTGGATTACTATCTTTATGATCTACTTGCCTGGGGTCTCCTGTTTTTAATCCTGCTATTTTTCTAGCAGCATTTCTAGAAGCTCTTTGTTTAACTCTTTTGGGTTTGTTTTTCTTTTCCCAAGCAAGTTCCTTTTTGTAGTCTCTTTTACCATTTGTCATAAAAGGCATATTATTTCTCGTTTACGAGTTTAAGACCAATACGGTCCATGTCAGCTTGTTGTTCTCTAACAGCCCTAGCATCTGTTTTAAGTTCTCTTTCTATATCTTCCCTGGAAGGGCGCCCCGCCTTTTTGACAGCATAGCCCTTGTCTACAAGGTACTTAGCTGCCTGTAGACCCTTTGGGTCATCATCCAGACTGTGCTTCATAATTGTTTTGATACCT